>Ga0102930_1000837_pt1 | contig 10286 bp, 8 predicted proteins | sample SalPon1_B_H2O_MG_FD_84514 | JGI IMG/M metagenome (GOLD analysis project Ga0102930, IMG submission 84514) | Salt pond water microbial communities from South San Francisco under conditions of wetland restoration - Salt Pond MetaG R1_B_H2O_MG | ecosystem: Environmental > Aquatic > Non-marine Saline...
GTAACATTTTCTCCTAATTCTTTTTTGAAGTCTTCAATTGAATCTGCAATCGTCATCGTTTCTTTCTCCATTTTTTTATTATTTAAAATTCATAAACAGTAATTCCACTTCTTAACTTAGGATCTATAAAAGTAGATTTAGGCGGCATACAAAGCGATTGATCAGCTACATGCTTAATCGTTTCTATTGGTGTGGGAATCATACCAAAACCCACAGCAAAATGTCCCTGATCAATACTACTCTTTACATAAGCCATATCTTTTTGACCCTGAATATATTTGATTCTGTCATCATTTTTTAAATCATCAATACCTAATATGGGTTTTAAGATAAACTTATACAGGATATGGGGATCTACCTCATCTAAAGCATTTTCATAATTCACTAAGTTTTTTCTTAGATAAAGCGAATAAAACTCCCCATCTAAATACATGCTAAAATGATGTGCATGATGTGGTTTATAGTAATCTTCTCCCCTATTTTCAATCCTAAAATATTCATCTAATTGAATCAAAAAAGCTTCTTTGCTTAATCCGTTTAAATCTTTCACAAGTCTATTAAACTCCTGAATTTTCAATTGATCTTCCGGAATAAAATAGCTCATAATATAATTAAAATCTTCTTTACCCGTGTATTGTTTTGACTTTTCTTTTAATTTAGTTGCTAAGTTCACCGATGAAGCAATTCTATGATGACCATCAGCGATGTATAAATCTTGCATATTTCCAAATCGATCTTGAATTAGCTTCAGATCATTTACATCATCAATAACCCATAAATAATGAGCTTCCCGCAAAGTGGTGGCAAACTCATATTCCGGTCGCTCTTTCATCTTGCGGTTGATCAATTCTTGCAGCTTATCATCATTCTTATGACTGATCAAAACGGGCTCCGCATTAAACCTTACCGTATTCAAATAATCTGTAAATAGCTCTACACGGGGCTGCAAAGTATCTTCGTGTTTTTTAATTTTATCTGCTAAATAATCATCTGCATGACAGGTACCTAAAACACCCGTAAATCTTTCTTTATTTCGGTAAACGATTTGATGAATATAAAATGCAGCTTTTTGATCTCTTTTCAGTATTCCATCCTCTTTAAATTCCTCAAACCTGTTTTTAACCGGTTTAAAACGTTCTTTACCTACTAATTTTTTATGATACTTGAATCCGGGATTTAAAATATGTAGAAAGGAAAACGGGTTGTATTTTAATCGGGATTCTACTTCATCCTGATCATAAGATTCATAATTTCTAGAACTTACTAAACTGATGGTTTCTCGAATAGGTCTTGTGGCTTGAAATGGATAGACTTTTGGCATAAATCATTACTTAAATTGGGCAGATACATGCGTAGCTTTCCTTTCTATGCTGTAATCATAAAACCCTTCACCGGATTTAACGCCTAATTTTCCCGCTCTCACCATGTTAACCAGTAACGGACAAGGCGCGTATTTGGGTTGTTTAAAGCCATCATACATCACATCCAGGATAGATAAACAAACATCTAAACCGATGAAATCCGCTAATTGTAAAGGTCCCATTGGATGTGCCATTCCTAATTTCATCACTGTATCGATTTCTTCTACGCCGGCCACTCCGGTATATAAACTTTCTATGGCTTCATTGATCATTGGCATCAAAATTCGATTGGCAATAAACCCGGGATAATCATTGACCTCAGTTGGCACTTTTTTGAGTGACTTGGCAACTTCAATAACTTGGTTAGTGGTATCATCGCTGGTGGAATAACCGCGGATGATCTCTACTAATTTCATAATGGGCACCGGATTCATAAAATGCATTCCTATAATTTGACCCGGCCTGTTCGTAACGGATGCGATTTTAGTGATAGGAATAGAACTCGTGTTTGTGGCTAATATAGTATCGGCTGAACAAGCTTTATCCATCTGCTCAAAGATGTCTAACTTAACCTTTTCATTTTCAGAGGCAGCCTCTACCACTAGTTCAGCTTTTTTTACACCATCAGTCAAATCAGTATATTTACTGATATTGGCTAAAGTGGCGTTTTTATCATCTTCAGATATCTTTTCTTTACTGACCATTCGGGATAAGTTCTTATCAATGGTCTTCATCCCTTTTTCAAGCTGCTCTTCTGATACATCTACCAGATTAACCTGATAGCCAAATTGCGCGAAGGTATGAGCTATACCATTTCCCATGGTACCCGCTCCTATTACACTTATATTTTTCATTTTTTTATATTTTGTGGTTATTATCAAATTGATTTATAATACCTTTAGCTACTTCAAGCGCTTTTGTGGCATCTTCAAAAGTTACTTCCGGCATTACATCTTCGTTAATGCATTTAGCAAAACTATTAAGTTCATCTAAGATGGCATTATTGGATTCTATTTTAGGATTATCAAAATAAATTTGCTTGCGCTTTCCTTCAGCATTCTGTAAGATCATATCAAAATCTCCCGGATTTTCCGGTACATCTTTCATCTTCACAATTTCACTTTTTTTCATCAGAAAATCTACTGAAATATAAGCATCTTGCTGAAAAAATCGGGATTTACGCATATTCTTAAGCGATATCCTGCTGGCCGTAAGATTAGCAACACAACCATTTTCAAAAACAAGTCTAGCATTAGCAATATCTGGTGTTTCACTGATAACAGCCACTCCGCTGGCATGTATTTCACTTACTGGTGCACCTACGCTTTTTAAAATAATATCTATATCATGTATCATCAAGTCTAAAACAACAGGAACATCTGTCCCGCGAGGATTAAATTCTGCCAGGCGATGGGTCTCTATAAATTTAGGCTGATCAATCTCATTTTTAACGGCCTGAAAAGCAGGATTAAAACGTTCTACATGACCTACTTGTCCCTTTACATTATGTTTTTTTATGAGTTCGCTTAGGGTTTTAGCCTCATTTAAATTTTCTGTGATTGGTTTTTCTATAAAAACATGTTTGCCCAGTTCAATGGCTTTTTTAGTCATTTCATAGTGCGTAAGTGTTGGTGTAACTACGTCAATGACATCAACTTCACTTAATAATTTATCATAAGTATCAAAACATCGACAATTAAAAGTAGTCTCTAATTCTTTAGGTTCCGAGTAGTGCGGATCATAAAAACCTATTAATTCATAGTTTTCTGATTGATATAACAATTTCAAATGTATCTTTCCTAAATGACCAACGCCAAGTAAACCTACCTTTAACATATTATTTTTTTTACAAAAATAGTATTTCTTTTGTCCTTGACCGATAAGGTTTTCTTAAGTTACTCTTTCCAGCCGATCAGCTATCATCACTTTTAAAGTGTGATAATTTTTTACTTCTTCCAACAATTCATTCAGATCTGTTGATTCTTCTGTTGTAATATTCTGTGTAGCTTTTTTAATATAATCATTGATTAAGTATTTGCGGATACTTAATATGGTGTGTGTTACTTCCAGCGGATCAAGCTGTCTTTTAGGGGTAACAAATATGTTATGTTTTTCCCAATTGTCTAAGCGGTATTTATCATCGTCCATTAATATGTCGCTCAACACTTTACTGGAGTCGTCACTAAGTTCTTGAAGTATCTTATCTGATTCTACTGGCACTTTCTGACTTAAAGGCTGTTGAATTTGTTGATAGATTTCCTTAAAAGTTGATGTGGTGAAATCAATTTCATCTTCCTGTAGATCTTTATAAATTTTTTCAAATACAGTAGCGTTTACATTTACTTTTTTTTCCTTAAAGTCATCTGTTTCCTCTACATATTCATGCTCAATTTCCTCAAATTCAGCTTCTTGATGACCATGGTGAATCAAAAGTCTAATCAGGTTACGCTCTAACACAAATTTTTGATCAATCTCCGGTAGTTGTTTTATTTCTTCAGTAACTACATGAAGCTTTTCTTTTTTTGGAGATTTCGTTCGTTTTTGATCTTGTTTACGGCCTCTGGCGATGGCTTGGGAAAGAGCAGAAAAGAGCTTTTCTTCAGAGACTTCAAGTATTGCAGAGCATCTTTTAATATAAAAGTCTTGCTGAATTTCATCTGGTATTTTGGCAATGCTGTTGATCACATCATGAACTACCGCAGCTCTATCAGCTGGATTGTCCTTGCCTTTTTTTGACAAGATTTCAGCTTTAAACGTGACAATATCTTTAGACTGTTCACTTAAATAAGCTTTGATTTCATCACTTTCATATTTCTGAGCAAAGCTATCTGGATCGTCTTCTTCCGGCAAAATACTGATGTTTACATTTAAGCCTTGCTCAAGCAAAACATCTACACCACGGAGAGCAGCACCTATTCCGGCTCGGTCACCATCATAAACTAGGGTTATGTTCTTTGTAAAACGATAGATCAATCTTGCTTGTTGAGGCGTTAATGCCGTTCCAGATGAAGACACTACGTTTTCTACACCATTTTGAAACAGCTGAATCACATCTGTATAACCTTCTACTAAATAGCAATTATCTTCTTTTACGATATTTTTTTTGGCAAAATACATCCCATATAAGATGCTGCTTTTATCATAAATAGGACTTTCAGGAGAGTTGAGATATTTGGCTGTTTTTTTATTCTCTTTGAGAATTCTACCACCAAAACCTAAAATCCTTCCGGAGAGCGAATGTATGGGAAACATCAATCTTCCTTTGAATCGGTCATATTTTTTAGCGTCTTTTTTAACAATAAGACCAGTCTTTGCTACCAAATCTTCATCAAATCCATCTTTTTGAGAAGCCTCCGCCAATGCGGTCCATTCATCCGGCGCTAAACCTAGCTCAAAAGTCTTAATGGTTTGATCAGTAAAATTTCGTTGTCTTAAGTAACTTAAACCTATAGATTTTCCTTCATCTGTTTGATGTAAATATTCTACAAAATAATCTTTAGCAAAATCGTTGATAATAAAGAGACTTTCTCTTTGTTCATTCGCTTCTTTTTCTTCATCAGTCTGCTCGGTTTCTTCAATTTCAATGCCGTATTTATTAGCTAAAAATTTAATAGCCTCCGGATAAGAATAGCTTTCATGTTCCATTAGAAATGAAACTACAGATCCCCCTTTCCCGCTAGAAAAATCTTTCCAGATTTGCTTAGCCGGCGACACCATAAAACTAGGTGTGCGTTCATCAGAAAACGGACTCAGGCCTTTAAAATTACTTCCAGAGCGTTTGAGCTGAACAAAATCACCGATCACATCTTCTACACGGGCCGTTTCAAAAACTTGATTAATAGTGGATTGCTTGATCATATTAAAACTTCAGCTTTCATTAGAAATATTTACAAATATCATGATTATTTTGATGATGTCTGAATAAAAAACGATTTAAAAAATTAAGTAGGTTTAGCTATAATCGTATGTAAATGAAATTTTATTTAAAGAGAAAGTGTTAAAAAGGTAAAGGATAGTCAGGTGGTGCCTAAATTATAAGTTACTTTAAGAAAATAAACAATAAGCCATTCTTTTCTCTATTTACAATAAAGAAAAAAAAGAATCAATAACTAATAAAGAATTAAAGAAATTTATAGACAAACATCTGTAAATTAATATCTTATAAAAAAATTTAACTTAACTAGCATCAATCAATAAAATATTTAAGATTACTTCTGTTCTTTTTATTTAAAAAACACCTGGTTTGCAAACAATTTTTATCGTCCTAAACTCAAAACTTTCAGCTAAAAATTGGTGAGTGGATTTCTATTTTTTATATTTAGCCAAAATATTTAAAATTCAAATTAATATGGGAAAAGGTTTTTTCAATACACCAACAGCGGTCAATGAACCGATCAAATCATATGCACCGGGAACACCGGAGCGCAAGTCTATACAAGAAGCTTATAATAAAATGTATAAGGAGTATACAAATGTTCCTTTATACATTGGTGATCAGCAAGTGGAAACCGGAAATACACTTTCTATAAACCCTCCACATGATCATCAACATGAGGTAGGTAAGTATCATCTAGCTGATCAATCTCAGGTGAAAGATGCTATTAATGCAGCCTTAAAAGCAAAGAAAGATTGGGCTGATTTACCCTGGGAGCAACGAGCAGCTGTTTTTTTAAAAGCGGCAGACCTAATCTCCGGACCTTATAGGGATAAAATCAATGCAGCTACTATGATTTGTCAATCTAAAACCGTTCAACAAGCAGAGATTGATTCAGCTTGTGAACTCTGTGATTTCTTGCGATTTAATGTTAGATATATGCACGAAATCTATCAGGAGCAACCGGCATCTGTAGATAACGAATGGAACCGAATGGAGCATAGACCACTAGAAGGCTTTGTGTATGCCATCACGCCATTCAATTTTACAGCCATTGCAGGCAATTTACCGTCCGCTCCGGCTATTATGGGAAATGTTGCTGTTTGGAAACCATCAGATAGCCAAATGTTATCTGCTCAGGTCATTATGGAAGTATTTCAGGAAGCCGGCGTTCCTGACGGTGTAATCAATATGATCAACGGCGACCCGGAAATGATCACGAATGAATGTGTCAAACATCCGGAATTTGCCGGTATTCATTTTACAGGAAGTACGAATGTGTTCAAAGGCATTTGGAAAAAGATAGGAGAAAATATACATAACTACAAATCTTATCCAAGGATCGTAGGGGAAACCGGTGGTAAAGATTACATCATGGCTCATGGTTCTGCAGATCCTCAGGCAGTGGCCACTGCCCTACTTCGCGGTGCCTTTGAATACCAGGGTCAGAAATGTAGTGCTGCTTCCAGGTCTTATATCGCTAAAAGTATTTGGCCGGAAGTAAAAGAAAGATTGGTCAAGGATACAAAAACCATTAAAATGGGCTCTACCGGTGATTTAGAGAATTTCATGTCAGCCGTGATTCATGAACGCTCTTTTGATAAATTAGAAAAGTATATCAATCAAGCTAAAGAAAGTAATGAAGCTGAGATTATCGTAGGTGGTAACTGCGATAAATCTAAAGGCTATTTTGTAGAACCAACGGTTATTGTAACAGACAGCCCAAAATATGAAACCATGGTCACCGAGTTATTTGGTCCGGTATTAACTGTCTATGTCTATGAAGATGAGAAATTTGAAGAAACCTTAACTCTAGTAGATGAAACCAGCGAATATGGATTAACCGGTTCTATCATTTCAACAGATAGAAATGCGGCAGCCTTAGCTACCAAGGTCTTACAAAACTCAGCCGGTAATTTTTATATCAATGATAAATGTACCGGATCTGTTGTTGGTAGACAGCCATTTGGCGGTGCCAGAGGAAGTGGAACTAACGATAAAGCCGGTTCTAAATTTAATCTATTAAGATGGAGCTCTCCTAGAGCCATTAAAGAAACCTTCGTTCCGGCAACGGATTACGGTTATCCGCATATGGAGAAGTAAGTTAAGTTTTTTATTCAAATTAACAGCCGGAATGTTTTTAAGCATTCCGGTTTTTTTATGTAACACCATTTGCCTGAAGGTATTTCTACTTCGATGTTACTCTGCACAGCACATTTAAAGCAAAAGATAAGGATGAGGATGCTTCCTCCCTTAGCCTGTACTGAGAAAAGTCGAAGTAAAGGAGGGTTGAGGTGGGTGTTTTTTTGTTAGCTGGAGTACACAAAATTCACTATCAAGAACTACTCAGAACTATATTAAAAATTAAGCTCTAAAACTGACTTTTATCAGTTCCTCTAAATCTAACAATTCGTAAATTTGTTAACTAAATAGTAGATATATGCTTAATACCTTATTTGTCAACTGGAATAATGGAGCCATTATCATGACCGTCATTTTCGGATTGGTTATTCTGGGCTTAGTCTATGCTGTTGTTTCTATGATGAACAATAGTAAAAAGAAGGACGATGAAAGACATGAAGTCAACTGACTTTATGATGATTAAATTGATGTAATAACTCCATCATTTTTTGATGTTGCTCATCTGAATAATCTAAATGTGTAACGATTCTAAATTTATCTTTACCTAACTGGCTGATTTTTATCTTCTCGCTGTCCAACATTCGCATAAATTCATCAACAGCTGTGTCTTTAGGCTGAAATATGATAATATTGGTTTCCACCGGCTCTACCTTTTGAATCAAATCAGAATCATCTAAAACTTGCGCGATTTCTTTTGCTTTACGATGATCATCAGATAGCCGCTCTACGTGATGTTTCAGTCCATATAAACCGGCAGCTGCCATAAAACCCACTTGCCGCATACCACCGCCTAATACTTTTCTAACGCGGAGTGCTTTTTTCATCACCGATTCATTTCCTACTAAGACCGTTCCCATCGGTGCGCCAAGTCCTTTGGATAGACAAATCGATATAGTATCGAAATATTGACCGATTTCATTTGGTTTGATTGAAGTTGCTACTAATGCATTCATCAGTCGGGCGCCATCTAAATGCAATCCTAATTGATACCGATCACATACTTTTCTGATAGCACGTATGGTTTCCAGGTCATAACAAGCACCACCACCTTTGTTGGTTGAATTTTCTAAACAAACTAAGCTCGTGAGTGGCGAATGATAAAAATCAGGAGGATTGATATTTGCTTCCACCTGCTCAGCAGTTATTTTACCGCGATGACCATCTACCAGTTTACAGGAAACACCGCTATTAAAAGATGCGCCGCCGCCTTCATAATTATATACATGCGCCCATTTATCACAAATCAGTTGTTCGCTGGGTTGGGTATAAAGTTTAATAGCAGCTTGGTTCGCCATACTTCCAGTTGGGAAATATAAGGCAGCATCTTTCCCGAAAAGCTCAGCCGCATAATCTTGAAGCTCATTCACACTTGGATCTTCAGCATAGACGTCATCGCCAACTTGAGCATTCATCATTACCTTTCGCATTCTTGGTGTAGGTTTGGTAACCGTATCGCTTCTCAGGTCTATTTTCATTTCATATAATTATAAAAGATAAAATTAAAACTTTTCATTGGTTAAAAAATCGATATCACTACTTTTGAATAAAATTTTAAAATATGCTTCATCAAAACGATATAAAAGAGCTAAAAGAACGTGTCAATTCCTTAAGACAGTATCTTTGACATTGATCAAAAACAAATAGAGATACAAAATCAGGAAGAAAAAACCTATGCTCCCGGCTTTTGGGATAATCCGGAAGAAGCTCAAAAGCTCATGCAAGAGATCAATGATTTAAAACAATGGGTGAAAGCTTATGATATTGTAACCGAAAAAGTTGATGAATTAGAAGTTATACAAGATTTTGTAGAAGCGGGTGAAGCTACGGAAAAAGAGGCTTTAGAAAAATATGAAGATGCACTTAAGGATTTAGAAGATTTAGAATTCCAGAACATGCTTTCTTCTAAATCTGATAAGTTAGCTGCTGTTTTACAGATTACAGCCGGTGCCGGTGGTACAGAAAGTTGTGATTGGGCGGAAATGCTTATGCGCATGTATATGATGTGGGCGGAAAATCGAAGTTTTAAGGTAAAAGAGCTTAATCATCAACCAGGCGATACTGCTGGGGTTAAAACAGTCACCTTACAAATAGAAGGCGATTTTGCTTTTGGTTGGCTCAAAGGAGAAAATGGAGTACATCGACTGGTTAGAATATCCCCATTTGACAGTAACGCAAAACGACATACATCATTTGCCTCGGTCTATATCTATCCCTTAGCGGATGATAGTGTAGAAATAGATGTGAATCCGGCTGATATCAAAGAAGAGTTTGCCCGCTCAAGCGGTGCCGGTGGACAAAATGTCAATAAGGTAGAAACTAAGGTCATCTTAACTCATCACCCCTCAGGAATTGTTATCCACAACTCTGAAACGCGCTCTCAACTTAAAAACAGGGAAAAGGCGATGCAAATGCTCAAATCTCAATTATATGAAATTGAAATGGAAAAGCAACGCTCTGAACGTGATGAGATAGAAGCAGATAAAAAGAATATAGAATGGGGGTCGCAAATACGAAACTATGTAATGCATCCATATAAGATGGTCAAAGACGTCAGAACCGGTGAAGAATCAGGTAATGTAGATGCTATTATGAATGGACGCATCGATGATTTCTTAAAAGCTTATTTGATGATGACCGGGCAAAAGAAAAAAGAAGATCAGCTGTAATTGTATAATTTGTTTATTATAATAGTATCCGGTTAAATTAAAGAAGACTAAAAAATTATCAGTTTTATGCTTTCATATTGCAGACATTCTGCGATATGAAAGTGTAAACTTTTTCTATTTAAAAATAGTCGTGTCCGACTAAGATAGGAGATATGAGAAATGGGATGTGAGATTAAATTTAAACAACTCTATATCAGCTGAATGAATCTTATAAAAGCCATTTATTAGTCTTCTATCAAACAC
>Ga0102930_1000838_pt1 | contig 10274 bp, 10 predicted proteins | sample SalPon1_B_H2O_MG_FD_84514 | JGI IMG/M metagenome (GOLD analysis project Ga0102930, IMG submission 84514) | Salt pond water microbial communities from South San Francisco under conditions of wetland restoration - Salt Pond MetaG R1_B_H2O_MG | ecosystem: Environmental > Aquatic > Non-marine Saline...
ATGGTCGCAAAGTACAAACGCTTGAACCGCGCTTGTATTACACCTTCACCCCCTACCAAGATCAGTCAGCTATTCCCATTTTTGACACTGCACGGGTCACACCTAGCTACAATAGCCTATTTACTGATAATCGTTTTGTAGGCATAGACCGTATAGCTGATAGCAATCGCCTGAGCACTTCTTTAACAACACGCTTACAAGATGTGGAACGGGGTCATGAAGTATTACGTGCCAGCGTTGGCCAGATTTACTATTTTGACGAACGCAAAGTCACATTGCCCAACGAGACGAGGGCCACCGATACCCGCTCTGAAATTGTGTTTGATATGGCTGGCCAACTCAATACAGCCACACAAATTAATGGCACCGCTTTCTTTGATACACGCAAAGGCGATATTCTCGCCAGTCAGCTCAAAATCAATTACAAAGATGATAAAGAGCGGGTACTGAATATAGGCTTTGGGCAACGCAAAAACGATTATCAAGCTGCACATATTTCATTTGCGAGCCCCATCCGCGACAATTGGACAATATTAGGGGCTTACGAGCGTGACTTAGAGAATGGCCGCCTATTAGAAACCTTGGGTGGTTTTGAGTATCAAAGTTGTTGCTGGCGAAGTCGCCTAGTGACACGCAAGTATTTGTTATCCGATAATAAAACTTATGATGATGCTATATTTGCTTAATTTGAATTGAAAGGGCTAGGCAATTTTGGCAGAAGCACACGCAATCTTTTGGAAAATCGAATTTATGGCTATGAATAAATTAAAGAACAGCAACTTACTCCGCTTATACTTAGTGGGTCTACTCGCACTGCTCAGCTTAACAACTGTGCAAGCCAATACTTTAGATCGTATTGCAGTCGTGGTGAATGATGATGTGGTGCTAATGAGTGAAGTACAGCAACGCATGCAAGTCTTGCGCAGTGCTGGTAAAAAACAAAATATGCCTGATCAAGCGCTCCTGAAAGCGGCCGTCGATGAGCTAGTCTTAGAACGCTTACAAACCCAATACGCCAAAGAGCGCGGTATTCGCGTGGATGATGCCAGCTTAAATCAAGCACTTGAAAAAATTGCCGCGAATAATGAAATGGACCTGCCAACGTTCCAAGCCGCCTTACAACGTCAGGGCGTGGATTTTATTGCCCTTCGAGAACGCACTAGACGACAATTGTTAGTCAACACCTTACGCCGCCAACAGATCGCCCAGCAGGTTAATGTAAGCGAGCGGGAAATCAAAGACTTGGTCGCCACACAAAGTGCTAAATTGACAGCCGGCCAACGCTATCGCTTACAACATATTTTAGTTGCTGCACCCAATGGAACCCCGATCGAGCAGGTCAAAGCAGCCCGTGCCAAAGCCGAAGAACTACGCCAACGCGTTGCTAGCGGCCAAGATTTTGCGGCCGTCGCGCAGCAATTCTCTGATAACCGCGCTGCTAATCAAGGGGGTGACTTAGGCTGGCAAACTGCAGAAAACTTACCTGTTTCCTTCTTGCGTGTCTTAGCACTCATGCAGCCGGGTGATATTTCTGAAGTGGTGCGCGATGCTAATGGCTTCCATGTCATCAAATTGATGGAGCGCCAAGGCGGCACGGGCAATAACCCAGTGACTGAGTACAATGTGCGCCATATTTTAGTCAGTACCGAAAAACGCCCTCCTCAAGCAGCCGAACAACGCATTAAGACGGCCTACCAGCAATTACAAGCAGGCGCTGACTTTGCACAGTTGGCTCAGCAATATTCCGACGATCCCGGCAGCCTTAATCAAGGCGGTAACTTAGGCTGGGTTAAAGCAGGACAAATGGTGCCACCCTTTGATCAAGCCATGCAACAGCAAGCACCCAATACGCTGAGCCAACCTTTCCAAACACGTTTTGGCTGGCATGTTTTGCAAGTGATGGATAAGCGCCAAGTAGACGGCGCAAAAGATGCATTACGCAAAAAAGCCGCTAATTTCTTAGGCAAACGCAAGGAAGAAGAGCAATACCGGGCTTGGTTACAAAGCTTACGGAATGATGCTTATATTGACTATCGGATTCCAATGGGCAAAGCTGAGTTACAACTTAATTAACAAATTAACCGCTGACTGGACATAGAACCCAATTATATGAAGGAACGTTTACGCATAGCGCTGACCACTGGTGAACCAGCAGGCATTGGCCCTGATCTCACCCTATTACTAGCCAGCCAAACACAATGGCCGGTAGACATTATTGCACTGGGTGACATAGAAGTGTTGCGCAGCCGCGCCCGCTTACTCAATTTAAATATTCGCTTGCGCCCTTATACGCCGGAGCAAGCGGCACAGCGCCCCTGCCAAGCGGGCGAACTATTTGTATTAGCGATGCCTTGTGAAAGCAAAGTCACACCAGGCACGCTAGACACCCATAATGCGCCGTATGTTTTAGCGATGCTACAACGCGCTGTTGTAGGCTGCCAAAACGGCGAGTTTGCAGCCATGGTCACAGCGCCTGTGCATAAAGGCATTATGAATGATGCGGGGGTTGCTTTTAGCGGTCACACCGAATATTTAGCCGAACTCACCCAGACGCCCCTACCTGTCATGATGCTCACATCTGGCAGTTTGCGCGTTGCTTTAGCCACCACGCACCTACCGCTAGCCAAAGTCAGTGAGCATATTAGTGCTGATTTATTACGGCAGGTGCTGCATATTTTGGATCACGACCTGCGCCATAAATTTGCTTGTAAAGAGCCGCGTATTTTAGTCAGTGGTTTGAATCCGCATGCGGGCGAAGGTGGCCATTTGGGCATGGAAGAAGTCAATACTATTATTCCCGTGGTGCAACAATTGCAGCAACAAGGCATGCACTTGTCCGGTCCCTTGCCTGCAGACACCTTATTCACGCCACGTCACCTGCAAGAAGCCGATGCAGCCCTTGTGATGTACCACGATCAAGGGCTACCCGTATTAAAATACGCCGGTTTTGGGCAGGCCGTGAATGTCACCTTGGGCTTACCTATTATTCGCACCTCCGTTGATCATGGCACTGCTTTAGACTTGGCCGGCAAAAGACAGGCTGATGTAGGAAGCTTACGAGCCGCTATCCAAATGGCGCTTGAATTAGCCGAAAAGTCTACGCAAAAAAGCTAAATGGCTGCCACTATGACTGAGTACCTGCTGATTCTCGTGAGTACCGTTTGGGTCAATAATTTTGTTCTTGCCCAATTTCTGGGCTTATGCCCGTTTATGGGCGTATCTCGCAAACTCGCAACGGCAATGGGCATGGGCTTGGCCACGACCTTTGTGTTAACTTTATCGGCTGTTGCCAGTTATCTGATTGATACGTGGCTGCTTAGTCCTTTTGGGCTGGGTTACTTACGCACGCTGAGCTTTATTTTGGTCATCGCTGCCATTGTGGGATTTACGGAAATGGCGATTCGCAAAACCAGTCCTATTTTGCATAATGTGCTCGGCATTTATCTGCCGCTGATTACCACGAACTGCGCGGTGTTGGGCGTGGCTTTATTGAATGTGCAACAGGCGCATAGTTTTGTCGAGTCAGCTTTATACGGTATGGGTGCGGCCTTAGGTTTTACTTTAGTCTTGGTGTTATTTGCGGCATTGCGTGAACGCTTGGCAGTGGCTGATATTCCACAGTCGTTTCAAGGCAGCGCCATTGCTTTAGTCACAGCAGGCATTATGGCTTTAGCGTTTATGGGTTTTTCAGGATTGGTGAAGTATTAATGCTGCTAGCGCTATTGGTAGTCGGTGGCTTAGCCCTAGTGTTTGGTTTACTACTGGCTTATGCCGCCCACCGTTACAAAGTCGAAGGCGACCCGCTGGTTGAGCAGCTTGATCAATGCTTGCCACAAACCCAATGCGGCCAATGCACGTTTCCCGGTTGTCGCCCTTATGCTGAAGCGATTGCCAAAGGTGAGGCGGATATTAACCAATGCCCACCCGGCGGCGAAGACACTATTGAAGCTTTAGCGGATCTGATGGGGGTGGAACCTAAGCCTTTGAATGCTGAGCATGGCGAAAGCGAAGAAGAAGCCTTAGTCGCATTGATTGACGAGCAAACCTGTATTGGCTGTACTTTGTGTATTCAAGCTTGTCCGGTGGATGCCATTGTCGGTGCGGCTAAGCATATGCACACTGTTATTGCTGATGAATGCACCGGCTGCAAATTATGCCTACCGCCCTGCCCCGTCGACTGCATTGCGATGATACCTGCGCAGCGCGGCCCGGTGGACTGGCAATGGCCCTACCCGGTCTACACGTTCAATATCACAAACACTCACAACACCACCGAGCGAGCCGCATGAACGCTCCCCTCAAGCTATGGCAAAACCCCGGCGGCTTGGCCTTGCCCGCCCACAAAGAAACCTCCACCCAACAAGCCAGCCGCAGCCTGAGCGCTCACCAACAAGCGCCATTACGCATTCCTTTACTGCAACACGCTGGTCTTAAAGCCGAAGCACAGGTTCAGGCAGGCGAAAAAGTTTATAAAGGCCAAGTACTAGCGCGCTCCCAAGGTTATACAGCACTCCCTATCCATGCCAGCACGTCTGGCGTCATTACAGGCATTGAACAACACCCCATTCCGCACCCTTCTGGCTTAACCGATGACTGTTTGATATTAGAGCCCGATGGCGACGATGACTGGGGCACACAACGCCTACCTGCGTGGCCACATTATACTGAGCAGAATGAAGAAAGTTTACGCGCGCGTATTGCTGAGGCGGGTATTGTGGGCTTGGGCGGCGCTGTTTTTCCAACTGCGATTAAACTCAATGTGCGCCCTGAAATACCCGTTAGCCACTTGATTCTTAATGGTGCTGAATGCGAACCCTATATCAGTTGCGATGATCAGCTCATGCAAGAACGGGCTGCTGATATTATCGTTGGTGCACAAATCATGTTGCATATTCTAGCAAGCCATGCCCCGCCAAGCGGTCAAACTTGCTTAGTGGGTATTGAAGACAACAAGCCCGCTGCCATTCAAGCCATGCAAGCCGCTGTAAAAATGAGTGGCGATACGCGCATTCAGATTATTAGCCTTCCCACACGCTACCCCAATGGTGGCGAAAGGCAACTCATTCATACACTTACCGGGCGCGAAGTACCTAGCGCTGGCCGTCCGGCTGATATTGGCGTGATTTGTCATAATGTCGCCACCGCTCGCGCTATTTATCGTGCAGTGGTTTTAGGTGAGCCACTGATTGATCGCTATGTAACCGTCACGGGGCCGGGCGTGCGACACCCACAAAATTTCAGCGTGCCTTTTGGCTTGCCGATCAGCGCTTTAATTGAACAAGCAGGCGGCTATACAGACGTTGCTGAACGCTTGTTGATGGGTGGACCCATGATGGGGATTACCTTAGCGAACGCTAATATTCCTGTGGTTAAAGCCACAAACTGTATCCTGCTAGACCGTGCTTTCCCACAACACACGGTTATGCCGTGCATACGTTGCGGCCAATGTGCTCAAGTGTGTCCAGCTAGCTTATTGCCGCAGCAATTATACTGGCATGCGCGCGCCCGCGATGTTGAGCAAGCCGAAAAATACCATGTCATGGATTGTATTGAGTGCGGCTGTTGCGAGGTCGTGTGCCCCAGTCATATTCCTTTAGTGGATTATTATCGCTTTGCGAAAGACGAAATTAAAGCACAACGCGAAGCACAACAAAAAGCGGCTATCGCCCGCGAACGCTATGAAATGCGCCAAGCCCGTTTAGAGCGCCTCGAACGTGAACGAGCGGAGAAACTAGCCAAGCACAAACAAGCTTTGCAAGATAAAGCGGCCAATAAAGCCAATACGGCGAGCGATCAAAATAGCGATAAAAATAGCAAACAGGACGCCATCCAAGCGGCCTTAGAGCGCGCTAAAGCGAAAAAAGCGCAACAAGCCCAGTCAAAGCCAACATCACCGCATAAGCAGGATGCTTCTTAATGTTTGGCACAAACCGTACAGCCCCCTCCGCTACCCGCAGCGTCGCGCAGGTCATGCAGCACGTCTTGTATGCCTTAATACCGGGTACATTGCTGTTATTTTGGCTATTTGGCTGGGGCTTGCTCAGTAATCTCATCCTAAGCATTGGCTTTGCGCTGCTGCTAGAAGCGCTGATGCTCAAATTACGGCAGCGCCCCCTACAGCCTTTTTTAAGTGATTACAGCGTGCTTGTCACCGGCTGGCTATTAGCCGTGTCATTACCACCGTATGCGCCCTGGTGGCTGATTGCAGTGGCGATGTTGTTTGCGGTGGTCGTGGCTAAACATTTGTACGGTGGTTTGGGCTATAACCCGTTTAATCCGGCCATGGTGGGCTATGCGGCGGTGTTAATTTCCTTTCCGCTAGAGATGACACTATGGCCAGCGCCCTTTGCCAGCAATATGACCCATATTGGCCTAGCCGACACGCTGCAACAGGTATGGGGTGCGCCCCTTGCACAATGGGATGCGTACACGCAAGCGACACCCTTGGATGCCCTTAAAACCGGCTTTAGCCTCGGTGAGTCTTTTGATAGCCTCCAAGCACAAGCCCCGCCGGACTGGCGCGCTTGGGGCTGGGTGAATATCGCTTATTTAATGGGCGGTTTATGGCTGTTATGGCGCGGTATTATTAGCTGGCCTATCCCCGTGGCTTTGCTGGGCACTTTGGGCGGCTTAGCTAGTTTAAGCTGGTTGTTAGCGATACCGCAAGCCGCGCCACCGTTATGGCATTTATTCGCGGGTGCGAGCATGCTAGGCGCCTTTTTTATTGCCACCGACCCCGTGTCTGCCAGCACCACGCCACTCGGTCAGTTGCTGTATGCCGCCGGGATTGGTTTTTTTACTTATATTATCCGTACGTGGGGCGGCTACCCGGATGCGATTGCTTTTGCCGTGCTGATTATGAATATGGCCGTACCTTTAATTGATGCTTACACCCCGCCACGGGTTTATGGCACATCGCGGTGGCGCTCATGAAAAGCTTACTCAAGGAAATGAGCACACCAGCCGTGCTGCTGACGGCCTTTGCTTTAGTGTGTACTTTGCTATTGGCGTTGATTCATGCCGCCACACAAGATCGCATTGCGGCCAATGAACGCCAAGCTTTACTAGAGCAAGTGAATACGTTAATCGCGCCCAGCCGCTATGATAATCAGCCTTTGCAAGATCAAATCATCCTGCCCGCCGAAGCGCTAGGCAGTGCTGCGCCGGTGACTGTTTACCGCGCCCGTGCGCAAGGCCAGCCCGTAGCCGCCGTTTTTGTTACCACTGCACCAGACGGTTACAGTGGCCGCATTCGGCTAGTCGTTGGGGTGAATGCGGATCAAACCGTGGCGGGAGTGCGCGTGCTGGCGCATCAAGAAACACCGGGCTTGGGCGATCGCATTGAAGCTAGCAAAAGCCCGTGGATTTTAGGATTTGCCGGTCGATCTTTGCAACAACCTCCCGCAAAGCAGTGGGCCGTCAAAAAAGACGGGGGCGCTTTTGATCAGTTTACTGGTGCTACGATTACACCGCGCGCTGTGGTGGGCAGCGCTAAAGCAGTGTTACTATGGAGCAATGCCCATTGGGACGCATTATTTGGGCAGACGTTTGAGGCCAAGCATGAATTCATCCAGTAAAGCTGCCGTGTATGGCGATCTTGCCGCTAAAGGCTTGTGGCACAATAACCCCGGTCTAGTGCAATTACTCGGCTTATGCCCTTTATTGGCCGTGACGACTAATGTAGTGAATGGCTTTGGCTTAGGGTTGGCCACCTTAATCACCCTCATGACATCCAACTTACTGATTGCTTCACTACGCCGCTTTATTCGCCCCGAAATCCGTATTCCGGTGTTTGTGCTGATTATTGCCGCCACGGTCACTACCGTGGAAATGCTCATGCAAGCCTATTTTTACGACTTGTATGGTGTACTGGGTATTTTTATCCCTTTAATTGTCACCAATTGCATTATTATTGGCCGGGCTGAAGCCTTCGCTAGCAAACAGCCGGTGCATTATGCCTTGGTGGATGGTTTGATGATGGGGCTGGGTTTTTTGTTGGTGTTAATGGTGTTGGGCGGGCTGCGTGAGTTAGTCGCGCACGGCACGTTATTCGCCCAAGCGGAATTAATGTTTTGCGATGCAGTGCGTCATTTAAGCTGGCAACTGAGTCCTGATTTTAAAGGTTTATTATTAGCCGCTTTGCCGCCGGGCGCTTTTATTGGTTTAGGTTTATTAGTGGCGCTGAAAAATAAGATTGACGCTCAAATGGCTAAAAAACGGTCTCAAAAAGCACAAGCACAAGCACAAACTGCTTCTAGCCAAGCAGAGCTAGCGGCGCGTGGTGAGCCAATATGAATCGCGCTAAACGAGCCGAAATTTTTCGGCGCTGGCAAGCGGCTAATCCAGAGCCGACGACCGAATTAAATTACGACTCTGCCTTTGAATTATTGATTGCGGTCATATTATCGGCGCAATCCACCGACAAAGGCGTGAATAAAGCCACCGCACAATTATTCCCCGTCGCCAATACGCCAGAGGCCATTTATGCGCTCGGGGAAGAAGGCTTACAAGCTTATATAAAAACCATTGGCTTGTATAAAAATAAAGCCAAGCATATTATTGCTACCTGTCAACAACTGCTCGAACAGCATCAAGGCGAAGTCCCACAAACCCGCGCTGCATTAGAAGCCTTGCCCGGCGTGGGGCGCAAAACAGCCAATGTCATCCTGAATACAGCGTTTCGCCAAGCCACCATGGCGGTGGACACGCATATTTTCCGTGTGGCTAATCGCACCGGCATTGCCCCCGGCAAAGATGTCTTGGCGGTTGAAAAAGGCTTATTACGCCATATACCTAAAGAATATTTATTCGATGCACACCACTGGTTGATTTTGCATGGCCGCTATATCTGTACGGCACGCAAGCCTAAGTGTGACCAATGCCCTATTGCTGATTTATGTGACTACCCGGAGAAAACCGCTTAATGTTTGCTAATGATCGTGAGCAGTTACGTCGTTTTTACCAACAAAGCTGGCAAAAGTTTCAAGATGGCCAGCCACTTAATGCACTGGAACAACAAGTCGCGCTGGTGATGCGCGAACACCCTGAATACCATCAAGCTATTTTTCAAGACAATGCCTTGGAGCGCGATTACCAGCCCGAAGCAGGCGAAGCGAATCCCTTTTTACATTTAAGCTTGCATCTAGGCTTACGCGAACAAATCAAAACCGATCGCCCGGCGGGTATTCAAGCTGTTTACTATCGCCTGAGCAGTCAAATGGAGGCCCATGCTGCGGAGCACTTAATGGTGGAGTGCTTGGCCGAAAATATTTGGGCGGCGCAAAGCCAAGGCACTGAGCCCGATGAAGCCGCTTATCTCAATTGCTTGCAAGCGCTACAGCCTACTTAACAGCACTGGCTCGGGAAGCAACGCCATGGCACCACTAGTGACAAAGATACGGCTGTTTATCCAGCAATTGAGCAAATCACAATCATTTAACTTGCTAGTTACTGTTTGAAATATTAACGTTACGCGCCCCTTATACCGGCATGCTATCTACTTTTTAGACAGTTTGCCGCCATAAAATAAGGTAAAGGGGTCAATAAATATGTAGAGAGAACGAGGGAGAAACCCCAGAAATGAAATACGACTTTAACTTTATTCTCGCCAGAGAAAAAGACTGCGCAGGCTTTATAGTCTTCGTATATGCGACCTTGGATGACACCAGCCATTCAAATATAGACCCACATATAGGCGCTGTAACCGTGAAGGAATAAAAAACAGTCAGCTTATAGTCTTCTTTTTCCATTATTTAGCCACCCATAGCCCCCAAGCTTAAGTGCACGATGGATTAAGTTTTTTCCGTCTTCAAAACAAAGCATATCGAAATCATGAAGCGAATTCTGCTTGAATCACGCACGTTGGCTTATTTTGCCGCCGTGTGTCACGACCGTAATTTGAGTGTCACGGCAGAGCGTTTACAGCTCGCCAAATCAGTTCTAAGTGAAGCTTGTACCCAAGTCGAACACGAACTCGGCTTAAGTTTATTTGAGCGCCGTGCCCAAGGCATGCAGCCCAATGAACAAGGCTTATTTTTAGCCAAGTCTGTTTTGTTTATGCAAAACATTGAGCAGTTCGCCTTACGCGTATGCAACTCCCCTTTAAACACTTTAAACTATGTCAATCTGCAATTGCCTGATCGTCTTTGGAGCTCGGGTATTAATAGTACCTTAGCGCAAACCTTGCAAACATGCGGCCGAACCCATCCTGATTGCTTAATCGTGCCAGAGTTACTGGGGTCAGATAATCTGGAAGAACAAATCCGTCATGAAGG
>Ga0102930_1000840_pt1 | contig 10260 bp, 24 predicted proteins | sample SalPon1_B_H2O_MG_FD_84514 | JGI IMG/M metagenome (GOLD analysis project Ga0102930, IMG submission 84514) | Salt pond water microbial communities from South San Francisco under conditions of wetland restoration - Salt Pond MetaG R1_B_H2O_MG | ecosystem: Environmental > Aquatic > Non-marine Saline...
GAGACAACTATTGTATTGAACGAACAATCTGCATTGAATTATGCTGAAACATTGAAAAAGGCAATGAAAGATGTTAAGAAATTTAGAGAGAGTAGAAAAAATGGAAATTGAAAAATTCTATGAAAATGACGGACAATATGATGGCATGATCACCACTGGAAAAATTTCCATGAGCGAAATAAAAGACAATGGTTGGCGATGTGAACTGATAGATGGTGTTATATGGAGTCCACCAAATGGTAATGCGCCTAACTGGTTCCATAGAAAAATGCAACAATTGATTTTTGGAATCAGGTGGTTTAATGTCAATAAAGATAGGTAATACAAAAATTAGTCGGTGTGTCATAGAATGGGGACAGTCTGAAAAAACCAAGGGAACAGATACTTATTTCTATTACTTTGGTATTGAATATTTGGACAAAGAAACCAGAAAAGACCTAAAAAATTTCGAAGATATCAATCTTTTCGGTATCAATAGGTTTTGGTATGATGGTCCACACGCCCAATTCAACCTTTACTTTATATGTTTTTACTGGTCTACCCATTGGACCAAATCCCCAAAGGATTATAGAAAATGAAACTACATTGGAATGGAATAGAATGGGATGAAGACAAGTATTTGTTCTGGTTCGATTGGATATCTGTGCCGCAAAACAGACTTGTTGGTTATGAAAAAATTTATATTGATGGTAAATGTAACCATATGATGTGTTTTTGGTTTTTCTGTACAGTATGGTCTTTTTAGAATAAAGACAAATAATAAATAGGTTAGTAGGATAAAATACATAAATGAATTAAGAATCTTGAAAATCCTAAAAAAAACAATAAAAAGGGTTTAAAAGATGAATAAACAATTAGAAAGAAATAGTCAATACGCAGAGTTTGATATCAACCACGATGGCGTCATAACAGATAAAGAAATGAAAAGAGCAGAAAAATTAATCGAAATAGAAAACGAAGATAAGAAAGCAGATGCGCAACGTAAAATGGCGTGGTTTGCATTGTTTGGTATGATTCTTTATCCTTTAGCAGTTATCATTTCTAATTTATTTGGTTTGAATGATGCTAGTTTGGTTTTGGGAGATATGGCACCTACATATTTCGTTTCTGTTGCTGCTATTGTTGCAGCATTTTATGCTAAAGAAGGTTATGTTGCTAAAAAAATCAGCGAAACAACTAACGACTATCCAGACGCTAATTATTGATTAAATGTTAAACGAATGCCTAATTATAAGGAGATTATGAAATGCATGTATACATTGGACCATATATTTATTGTTGGATAAGTGAAATTCACACTCGACATATGAATTTGAAATATGGTGATTTTGAGTGGGATAAAAATAAAGATTGGGAAGATCGTGCGTGGGAGCGTATTGAAGATGGTTTGCAGTGGTTGTATAATAACACAATAAATCTGTATCTTGATAAGAAACAGAGAAAAATCAAAGTAAGAATTGACAACTATGATTCTTGGAATATGGATGATACCCTTGCTCATATTATTCTTCCTATGCTTAAACAACTAAATGAAACAAAGCATGGTGCGCCTTTTGTTGATGATAAAGATGTTCCAGAAGAATTGCGTTCCACTTCTGCACCTGAAAAAGAAAACGAGTGGGATTTAGATGACAATCATTTTAAGCGTTGGGATTGGGTTCTTAACGAAATGATTTGGGCATTTGAACAAAAAACAAAAGATTTTTGGGAAGAACAATACTACAAATATGAAGATGACCCAAACGAATTGCTTGGTCTTAAATTGGTGTGGTCAGATGATGAAGGTAGAAAAGCACATCAAGAACGTATGAGTAATGGTTTTCGTTTGTTCGGAAAATATTATGAAAACTTGTGGAACTGATATGTTATTGGTTAAAAACAGAATACTATTCATCAAACGTGATTCTAAGTGGTTGAACACCAAACTTGAAATCGTGGCAAATGGTGGTGGTTTGAAAGGTATTATTAGATTTGTTTGGGGTCTACTCAAATGCATTTTTGGTAAACATACATATAGTAATATTTTTTACTTAAAAAGAATGATGACAAAATGTGAATGTCAATATTGCAGAAAGGAAATTAATGAACTTTAAAAAGGTTTTGTGGTTTTCGTTAGGTGTTATTCTTTTAGGTGTTGCTTATATAGGGATATTTTTGCCGGGACTTCCTTGGTCTACTCCTACAGTTGGCGCAGCATATTGTTTTGCTAAATCTAGCGACAGAATGCATAATTGGTTGTATAGTCACAAACTTTTTGGACCTTTCCTAACAAACTGGAAAGAAAAAAAGATTTTCCCTAATAAACTTAAATATGTCATGTTGTTGACTATGACTTCTTCTGTTCTTATATTATGGTTAACAACAGGTAATTTTGTTGCAGTAGTTTCTTCTGCTATTGCTATGATTTTAGTCGCTGTATGGGCATGGCGTTATCCCGGTAGTGAAGAAGAATATGAAAGACGTGTGAAAGAGGGTAAGAAGATTGCATGGATAAAATAACATCATTTAGGGGTGACTATCATTTTCTATCTAATTTTTTCCCGTGCAAGTTTTTGTTTCAGGGATTTGAATGGGAAACCGCAGAACATGCGTATCAAGCAATGAAATTTGTTGATCAAGAATTTTGGAGGGAAATGGCATATGGTAATTTGACTGCTGGTGAAGCAAAGAAAATAGGACAAAAAGTGGATTTGCCACCTCATTGGAATGACAGTAAAGTTTTAATAATGCGATGTATTGTAACACAAAAATTTGATCAAAACGAAGAATTGTTGCAAAGACTCATGCACACAAAAGGTTGTGAACTTATTGAGGGAAATACTTGGGGTGACACTTTTTGGGGGCAGTCTCCTCTAGGTAAAGGTAAAAACCACTTGGGAAAAATTCTTATGTCTATCAGGGATGATATAACAAGGGGGTGAATTTTTCACCCCCTTTATTTTTTATCTTAAATCTGGCAGTTTACCTGACAAAAGCATTTCATAAGCATATTGCTTATCTTTTTTGTATTCTACCTCGGCCCATGTTCTGAGGGCAGCATTGTCTTCCTTTTTTGGGAATCGAATGCCCATCATTACATGACCGAGCATATCTGCTAACTTGGTCATTTGTTTCTCCTGTATTATATGTAATGATGCTTTTTTTGGCGAGCGCCCCGGTCTTTGCCTAGTGTCAGGTTCCTAGCGAAACCTAATTATTTATATTCTTTTTCTTCATTTTCTTGATTTTTTATGCGAAAAAGTGTTGACGGTGTTGATTTTTTAATGTATTGTCTAAGAGTAGTCAGAAAGAAAGAGACAGACATGAACGCCGAACAAAAAGATTTCTACTTCTTCATCAAAGAATTCTATATTTCTTGTGAAGTAGAAAATGCTGCACTTCTAGCGTTCACCGAAGCAAAAGAGATGTATCAAGACTAAAAAGTTCTTGACTATGACTTCGAATCTGTTATCTTAATTGTGTGAGATAGAAAAGGAAACACAAATGCAAATTCGTGCTGCACACCAAATCGCAATGAATGCCGCTCATAATGCTGCAAAGAAATACTATGAACAGTATGGTGATCGGGATGCTTGTGGTTTTTCTTGGGTTAAAGCAGATGTTGATGGGCGGTCCAAAATCGCACGTGAACTGAAAAAAGTTGGGTTTTCCAAAGCGTGGAATTATGGTTATGAACTTTGGAACCCCTCTAAAATGTGTGTTCAATCTATCAGCGTTCTTGAAAAGGGTTCTTATGCCTATGCTGAAAAGATGAATGAACTTCTCGAAACCAATGTGTTCTTTGCTCAAAGTCGGATGGACTAAAATGGAAACTTATGTTGAAAAAATCAATCGCTACGTTGTCGAATATCACGAAGAACTTCCCGCAGAGCATAAAGCAGAGATGCGGTTGAACGGTATTGATCCTGATGAATATTGGTCATTGAAGTGGTCTTTTGAAAACGAAGAAGATGCTATTGAACAAAAAGAAACAGATGAACAGTGGTATAAAAACTTCTGCGAAGAACATGGTTACACCATGCGCAAAACCTTTCGTGTTCGTGATTTGGGCGAAACCAAATACATTGAACGTTCTGCTTTTATTTGAGAGTACAAAATGGGTCAATATATTTACAAAGTAACTGCTAAGAAAAAAGTTCTTAGTGATGGGACAGAAGCGAATATTGCAGTATTTGCGTATAAACCACACCCAATGTTTGGTGAAGATGGTGAAAAATTAAATCGTCGCCTAGCAAAACAATCAGGATGCCCACAAGCAGAAAGATTTGTTTGTCAAAAAAGTAAAAACTTTACAGGTCGTGCTGTTCTCGGAGAAACAGGTGAAATTGCAGTTCCAGTAAATCGTGGAACTTTTTTCGATGGTTGGTTCGGCATTCAAATCGAAAAAATGAAGGAGAATTCGTAATGGGTCTTGATATGTATCTCAGCGCAGATCGCTATCTGAGGGATTTTGGTCATAATGATGACAAAGATAAAATCGAAATTATCAATGCAATGTTTCCCGAACTTCCAGAAAGTTCGCATATAAAAGAAGTGACCGCTGAAATCTTGTATTGGCGTAAAGCAAATGCAATCCACAAGTGGTTTGTTGATAACGTCCAAGATGGGGTTGATGAATGTCAGAAAAGTTATGTTCCAAAAGAAAAACTACAAACTCTTTTGGAAACATGTAAAGCGGTTCTGAGAAATCCAGATCAAGCGGAAACACTACTACCAAGTCAGAGTGGGTTTTTCTTTGGAGGGTCTGAATACGATAAATTGTATTTTGATGGTATTAAACGAACTGTAGAAGTTCTGGAAAATTTGGTTCCTCGTTTGGAAACAGATTTTAGTCAGTGGATGTTCTACTATCAGTCAAGTTGGTGATAAATCATGTTTAGAGAATTTATGGTCTGGATTTCAGAAGTCCTTTTTTACCTAACTGATGGAGTGGCACTGATAAACACTATTTGGATTTTTCCTTGGGTTATTGTTAGCACATTGTTACTTGCTTTGCCATCAACATTTGGTATTGGAGTGCTACAAAGTCACAAATATCTAAAGTATATGGGTTTGATTGGTATAATTGCATTTTTACCTGTTCTTACTATTATTATTTCACCGGGCGCAATTCAGGGGCAAATGATGCAGGAATGTCGTAGTGACATGGCAGAATTGAATGTTATTAAGGATGGGGAACCAGAAATAAACGAAGAAATAGAAATTATGCAGTGTCGCTATAAAGACAACTATTATGGTGAATTTGGTGAATGGGAAATAGTGGGGTTGGAACGATGAATTGGTCTAAAATACAAAATACTGAATTGGCAACCGAAGCATATCTTCTTATGAATGAGAATGAGATTAACGGTTGCCAATATCATAACAACTCGCATATCGAAGCGATGTATCAGTATCTTGAAGATACTGATGAACCATATGATGAAGCACTTGATTGGGCAGTCATGTTCCATGATGTTGTGTATGATGCTAAACCAAAAAAAGAATGGCGTTCTTCTCTTGCTTTCAGTGAAATGAAGGACAAATATAGAGGATGTAATTTAAGTTTGTGGAACATGAGTAAAGTATCTGGTCTTATCATGGCAACAGAAACACATATTTTAGAAACAAAAAACCTGTCAAGAAACTATTCTGCTATCATTCGTGCTGATCTTCACGCTCTTACTTCTAAAGTAGATACGATTAACAATTTCACTAAAATCATGAATGAGTCTATGAATTTATATGATTGCAGTGTTGAAGATTTTGCTGATAATAACATTCAATTCATGAGTAGTTTGCATCAAAGAATGGCGACCAATGTTTTGAATGTTGATGAAGGTGAAAAAGAGTTTTTTCGCAAAGTTCAAAATGGTATTGACCTTACAATTCGTATGGCACAGGCAATACAAAGATGTTGAAAGTTCTTGACATAAGGCGAAGAATATCTTATATTATAAGTGTAGCAAAGAGAGGTTCCTATGAAAATCACCGCTGAAAACATCACTTCCATCGCTATCGGCACCGAAGTTATCATGAATTGGGGTGCTTATTATCCGATTGAAGAAGGTCTTGTTGTTGACTATAAAGTGAACCCCGCAGGAAAATACTTTCCTGCAACTTATGAACTTGTGATTGAAAAAGAAGATGGTGAAGTTCACTATTCCAGTATGCTTGTTGAAAAGGGCATCGGAACCTATCTTAAAAATGTGTATATGGGAGTTTGAAAATGCCTACTTGTTATGTGATGACTGGTCTTCCCGCTAGTGGAAAGTCTACTTATGTAGAAAACATGCAGAACATGGACCCTGATGTTTTCGTTTATAGCACTGATAATGTTCTTGAACGTATTGCCGAACAACTTGGCAAAACATATGATGATGTGTTCGCAAAACATATTGAATCTGCTAAAGCAGAAATGGATATCTGGTTGGCAGAAGCAATGAAACATAAATTGAATATCATATGGGATCAGACCAATGTTGGTGCAAAAAAGCGCCGTGGTATTGTTGAACGTATGAAAAATGCTGGATATCAGGTGGAAGCAATTTGTTTCAATACACCTAAAACAGAACAAGAAATTGTGGATTGGAATGTTCGCCTTCACAAAAGAAAAGGTAAAACTATTCCTGAAAATATCTTGCATAATATGATCAAGTCATATGCCGAACCTACCCTCGAAGAAGGTTTTGACAAGATTGCCACATTCAACATTTATGGAGATTTTCTCAATGAACAGACAAAAGATGGATGAATTGATTGGTGTCATTGAAGAATTTGACCCTTCCCATATGGATAAAAGATATCAAAATCTTATTGATTTCAAAAAAGAACTGGAAACAGAAGGTTATGTTGTAAACGAAGTAACACCTTTTGATGTGGAGTGTTATTGGGTTCGTGCAGTTGCCAGTGTGAATGGTCAGAAATATGTTTCTATTGGTTATGAAAACAGATCAAATTATGACTTATACAAGCAATTCATGGTGAAAAAAGATGAACTTGATACAGAAAGGGCGTGAATTAGGATATACACCTTCCCAAGTTCGTGCTATGATTAACAAACAAAGACTTTATAATGAAGTCTTAGAATGTGAAAATATTGAAGATATAAAAATCCTATTGATGCACTGGATTGAACAAGGAAAAATACGATGAGATATGCTATTTCTTCACAACCAGAACTTTGGGTTCGTTGTTGCAATAAATTCTTTGAAAAACATGGTGAGTGGGAATGGTATAATGTTCCTAAAGATGCGGCATTGCGTGAAATGATTATTTACAGTAAAGGAACCGCAAGTCCGAAATATTTTAGAGATAATATTGAAAGTCTTTATAAAAGTGTGGGTGTGAAATGAAAAGGCGTTGGTATAAGTATCCAGAAGGTTATATTGAAAACTTTCTCCCGTGGTATTTGATTATTCGTAGATTGATATTTCTACCTTTTGTGGTCCTAAGTTTTGTGTTCCTTTATTTGAGCGTTATGTTAGGTTGGGGTGTTGAAGATGCAGAAAGATTTAAAGAGGATATTTTTTCATGAAAAACGATGAATTTGGTGATAGGATGAAAGATTGTGAAGGTCGGTTCACTAAACAAACTGTTGTCCCTTCGAAGATTCTTTGCGTTCGTATTGATGGTAAAGGTTTCAGCAAATTCACAAAAGGATTTGAAAAACCCTTTGATGATCGCCTTACTAAGTCAATGGTTGATACCACGAAAGAATTGGTAAAACTTACCAATGCTGCCATTGGTTATGCCCAATCGGATGAAATCACTCTGATTTATAGCATGGGTGAAAAGCAAAATGAACATATCTTTGGTGGAAAAACATCCAAGATTAACTCTATTATTGCTTCCATGGCGACAGCAAACTTTAATCATTTCATTCAGAAACATGCGCCTGTTGAATATGCTGGTAAAGGTCTTGCGTATTTTGATTGCCGTGCATGGGGTGTTCCAAATAAGATTGAAGCGTCTAATGTTCTTCTATGGCGTGTTCAAGATGCAAGAAAAAACAGTATTTCTGCAATGATGCGCTGGACATGTGGTCATAAGGCAATGGATGGTCTTAGTGGTGAACAAATGAAAGAACACATGCTTAAAGAGGGTAAAGATTGGAATGATCTGCCCGATAGGTGGAAATATGGAGTTTATGTAAAACGTGAAAACTACGAAACAGAACTACCAGATGAAGTCTGGAACAAAATTCCAGATGGTAAAAAACCTGAAAGCAGAATTGTAACCCGAAGCAAAATTGTAGAAATGGATTTGGGTTACTATGGTGATCTTTCTCTAGAAGAAAGAGTGAAAATTATTTTTGGTGATGACGCCTGAAATAAGAATTTGGCGTATAAATAAAAGTGAGACCAGAGAGGACTCACTGAAATAGCAAAAGGAGGTTTTGCAAATGTCTAATAAGTATGATGCTGCCGTATTCATTGGCAGGTTCCAACCCTTTCATGTAGGACACGAGTCCGTAATTCGTGAAGCAATTAATCAAGCAAAAGAAGTCATTGTTGTTGTAGGTTCTAGTTTCGCTGCTAGAAATATTCGCAATCCGTTCACATTTGAAGAACGCAAAACAATGATTAAATCTGCATTTCCACAAGAAAATGTAAAAGTTGTTCCAGTAGCAGATTACCCATATGATGATGGGAAGTGGATTGCTGCTATCCAAACACTTGTTTCTTCAACCATGTCTTTCACACCTGATCCAATTAAGGTTGCTCTTATTGGGCATCAGAAAGATGAAACAAGTTATTACCTAAATCTATTTCCTCGTTGGGATAGTATTTCTGTTCCTAATATTGATGATATTAGCGCAACTGATATTCGTAAAATGCTATTTGAAGATGGGTATCCTAGTAAGATTGCATCTCTTATGCCAGCACGCTCTTACACTGCGATGGCAGATGTAATTCTTAAAAATGCTACAATTGGTGGCGCATGGGATATTCTATCAAAAGAATACAAAATGATCCAAGATTATAAAAAAGCATGGGAAGCGGCACCTTATCCACCAACATTTATGACTACCGATACTGTTGTTGTTCAATCTGGACATGTTCTATTGGTAAAACGTGGCGCAATGCCGGGTAAAGGTCAATGGGCGCTTCCGGGTGGTTTTTTGAACCAATACGAAAAGATGCTTGATGGTGCTATTCGTGAATTGAAAGAGGAAACGAAGATTAAAGTTCCTGTTCCTGTTCTGTATGGGAGTGTGGTGAAAGAAAAAGTTTTTGATGCGCCATATCGTTCTACACGTGGTCGCACTATCACCATGGCATATCATATTGATCTAGGATATGATAATAAACTTCCTAAAGTGAAAGGTTCTGACGATGCAGAATTTGCAAAATGGGTTCCTTTTAGTGAAGTGAAGCGTGAAGAAATGTTCGAAGATCATTTTTTCATTATCGACTATTTTCTGAATATCGGTTAACAACCGATTACAAACCGTGTCCAAAGAGGATGCGTAACATTAACTTAAATAGAAGGAGTTTCTATTATGAAAAACGCACTAAGTCTATTAACTACTATTCTAAGAACAGATAGTTACAAACTATCACAGTGGGTTCAATACCCTAAAGATACTATTCGTATCAGTTCATACATTGAAGCACGTGGAGGGGAACCCGAAAGCGTATTCTTTGGTCTACAGGCATTCATCAAAGATTACCTGTTGACACCAATCACTATGAATGACATTGATATTGCCGAAAAAATTGTTTTGGCACATGGTGAACCTTTCAATCGTGAAGGTTGGGAAATTATCGTCAATGAACATGGCGGTATGCTACCTCTTGAAATTGAGGCGGTTCCAGAAGGAACTGTTATGGGAACCCGTAACATTCAAGTTCAAGTCACTAACACTGACCCACGTCTATACTGGTTGACTTCATACATTGAAACCGCCATGTTGCGTGGTATTTGGTATCCTTCAACTGTTGCGACAAAATCCCGAAAAATGAAGAAAATCATTGCTGCTGCATTGCACAAGACTTCTGATGTTCCAGTCGATGAACAAATTTTTTTCAAACTGCATGATTTTGGTGCACGTGGTGCAAGTTCAACTGAAACTGCTATGTTGGGTGGTATGTCACACTTAGTGAATTTTATGGGGACTGATACAGTAGAAGCACTTGTTGGTGCTATGCAATACTACAATGCAGAAGATGTTGTTGGTTACTCAATTCCTGCTTCTGAGCATTCAACTATCACTAGTTGGGGTGAAGAAAATGAAGTCAAGGCATATGAAAATATGATTGATCAATTTGCAGGTGA
>Ga0102930_1000841_pt1 | contig 10253 bp, 10 predicted proteins | sample SalPon1_B_H2O_MG_FD_84514 | JGI IMG/M metagenome (GOLD analysis project Ga0102930, IMG submission 84514) | Salt pond water microbial communities from South San Francisco under conditions of wetland restoration - Salt Pond MetaG R1_B_H2O_MG | ecosystem: Environmental > Aquatic > Non-marine Saline...
CATTGCCTACCGTCAGCCCATTACGCGAGGCGAGATTGAGGAGATTCGTGGGGTGAGCCTGAGTAGCAGCATTGTGCGCACACTCCAGGAGCGCGGTTGGATCCGCGTTGCCGGCCATCGGGACGCCCCGGGTCGTCCTGCGGTCTATGCGACGACGCGGGATTTCCTCGACCACTTCAACCTTGCGGGCCTGAGCGACCTGCCGAGTTTGCTGGAGCTGGGTGATCACGGGCCTGAGCATCCCGAACTGGATTTGGAGATGCCGGTTTGAGTTCGGAGAAGCTCCAGAAAGTCCTTGCACGGGCGGGGATCGGCTCCCGGCGTGAGTTGGAGCGCTGGATTGCTGATGGCCGGATTCGAGTTGATGGGCAAAAGGCGACGCTGGGCGATCGCGTCGAGCCTGGCGCGCGGATTGATGTTGATGGGCGACCCGTTAAAACGACCAGTCTGGAAGCGCCGGACCGGCGGGTGATCGCCTACCACAAGCCAACCGGTGAGGTGGTCACACGCGCTGATCCGGAAGGGCGCCGGACGGTCTTTACCCGTTTGCCGCGCGTAAAAGGCGCGCGCTGGATCGCGATCGGCCGGCTGGACATCAACACCGCGGGTTTGTTGCTGCTGACGACTGATGGCGAGTTGGCTAATCGTCTGATGCACCCAAGCTATGAGATCGCACGCGAGTATGCGGTCCGCGTGTACGGGCGCGTTGACGACGCGACCCGCCAACGGCTGACTCAGGGGGTTGATTTGGAAGATGGCCGCGCCGCATTTGATGCGCTGGTGTCCATCGATATCGACCGAGCGGCGAACGAATGGTACCGCGTCCGACTTCGCGAGGGACGGAATCGGCTGGTCCGCCGGCTTTGGGAGTCCCAGGACCTACAGGTGAGTCGATTGATGCGTGTTCAGTACGGCCCAATCGAAATGCCGTCGGGTCTGCGTGAAGGGCAGTTTGATGAGCTGGACGCTTCGCAGATGAACATGCTCCTCGAAGCGGTTGGGCTCAAACCTGAGGCGACTCAACCGCGACGCCCAAGGCGCCGGTAGTCTCGGTTGGGCGCTTTTACCGCGATTTACGACGATCTTCAACAGGCCTTTGGCGCACAGGCGTGGTGGCCGGCAGAAAGCCGCTTCGAGGTGCTAGTGGGCGCGGTGCTGACGCAGAACGCGGCGTGGCGAAATGTTGAACAGGCGATCGAGCGGCTGCGAGCGGCCGCGCTATTCTCACCAGAGGCGATTTTGGCCGCGCCAGTGGCCCAAGTCGCTGAGTGCATTCGCCCCAGCGGCTACTACAACATCAAGACCCGGCGTTTGCGTGCGGCATGCGAGGCCTGGATGGCACTCGGCGGTGAATCGGGCATGGCGGCCATGCCCACGCGCACGCTGCGTGATGCGCTTTTGGCGGTCCATGGGCTCGGCCCCGAGAGTGTGGATGACGTGTTGCTTTACGGATTTGAGCGGCCGGTATTCGTCGTGGATGCCTATACCCGCCGTATTTTCTCGCGCCTGGGTCTAGTGGAATCGCGCATCCCGTATGACGATCTCCAACATCATTTTCAGGCAGATTTGCCCGTCAACGCGAGGCAATATAATGAATACCATGCTTTGATCGTGCAGCTCGGCAAGTCCTTTTGCCGGCCAAGGCAGCCGCGCTGCGGCGACTGTCCTCTCCTGTCACGGTGTGCCCATGGGCGGGCAGAAATCAGTCAGCGCTCGTAGGTTCCGATCAGTCGATTCATACCAATGACGTGGGGCTCGACCTGATCGAGAAATTGCCAGAGCGTCAGTCCCGGCTCAAGATTCAATGCCTGATCCAGGGCCAGTACCCAGAAGTAGTAATGATGCAGTCCATGGCCTTCTGGCGGCATGGGTCCGCCGTAAGCCTGGCGGCCAAAGTCAGTCACGCCGTTGGTGTAAGCCTCACTGCCTTCTTCCAGGCCATTCACCTCACCCGGAATGTTGTAGTACACCCAGTGCACGAAACCATAGCTGCCCGGGCTGATCAGTGGCGCATCCGGGTCATGACAGATGACGGCAAAGCCCTGGGTGCCCTCGGGCGCGCCCTGCCAGTAAATGGATGGAGCAACATCGTCTCCATCGCCGGTGTAGTGCACCGGGATTGGCTCGTGGGGTCCGAAGGCACTGCTTCTGACTTGCAGCGACGAAAGCGCAAATCCCATTTAGGTTCTCCAATCGGTTGGATCAAGTGTGGGCAAGGATGCCATATCTATCCGGTAGTCACTCTATACTGACCACCATTGATCGGGGAGCCCTTGGCTCCAAGCAGCGTCAGGATCGCTGCGGCCGCGCCCTCTGGGTCAGGTGCCTCCTCAGGCAGTTCACCGGCATAGGCGCGGCGTCTCAGCCCGCTGCGCAGGGGGCCCGGGTCAACGCTGCAGGCGGTCACGGGGTGTGCCTCAGATGACTCGGCCGCCAGTGTTTTCATTAGCCCCTCGAGCCCCCATTTACTCACTGCGTATGCCCCCATTGCAGCCTGGCCGCCGCGACCGCATGCATCGCTGATAAATAGGATATGCCCAGCGCTCTGGCGGAGTTGCGGCAAGCACGCTTGTGTGATCATAAAAGCCCCGTTCAGGTTGGCATGCAGCGTCTCCAGCCATTGTTGCGGGTTATAGAGACCGATGGGGGCTGGCTCACCCAGTGAGGCTGCGGCCTGAATGACGACATCAAGACCCCCCAGCGCGCTGTGAATGCGTTCGGCAAGTTCCGCATAGTCATCGGGTGACGCCCCCATGAGATCCAGCGGATACAGACCAGGCCGTCCGTGACCCGCTGCCTCGATACGGTCATGAAGCGCTTCAAGCCCTTTTAAATCATTGTCCAGTAGAACCAGATCACCGCCCTCGGCCGCGATCATTTCAGCCAGCGCAGTACCCAGGCTGCCAGCCGCCCCCGTGATGAGTAGCCGCTGCCCAGCCAGTCGGCCAGGGACAGGCTGCGGGGCATTCACGAAGGGCAGGTCATGGGTCATTTCGGGAGCGCTCCAGGCGCGGGTTGAATAGCATTTGGCCGACGCGCGGTTCGCCAGGCCAGCCAGAATTTTCTCAGCGGTGTGAGGTGGTGTTCCCGAGCCACAACGGGGTAACCGTCGCGGGCGAGTGTACTCAATAAGCGACGATACAATACGGCAAGGACCAGGCCATAGGCCTGCCCGGACCGGGCATGGCTGGGGAGCTGTGCCACAGCGCTGTCAAGAAAACGCCGAGCCCGTGCGCCCTGGCGAGCCATCAGATCCTCCCGGGCCTGATTGGGGCGCTCATCGAGGAGCGTGTCTGCATCCAGTCCTGCCAGTGTCAGTTCATCCTCAGGAATATAAACCCGTCCGGCACGCACATCTCGACGGACATGCCGGATCATACGCGTTAGCTCCAGGCCCATGGAGAGGTCATGGGCGAAGGGTGCGGCTTCTGCCGCGCTCGCGCCGGTCAGTCGCCAGGCGAGATCAGCAATCGCCCCGCCTGCTCGGTGGCAATACAGTGTGAGCTCGCGCAGGGTTGGATAGCGACCGTATTCAAGGTCCATGCGAGCGGCTTCGATCACCTCGCTGAGCCCCTCCAGATTCAATGCATTGGCCTGTGCCGCCGGCAGGAGCGCTTGCGTGACGGGATGCCGTGGCTCGCCGTTTTGCAGTCGCTCCAGTTCTTCCTGCCACCAGGTTAGCTTGACGGCCCCGACCCCTGCCTCGCTTACCTCACGGGGGATCTCCAGGATTTCGGCGCGGTAGGCCGCGAGCGCGGTCAGGCCGGCACGCACCTCATTTGGTGCGAACAGCAGTGCGTAGTACATGCTGGATCCGTCGGGCGCGACCTTTTGGCGACAGTAATCAAGCGGATCCATGGTGTTAGGCGGTCGCAGACTGAGCGGTCGATGCGACCCCAAGGTCTACCCAGCGCAGCGTTTCGAGTGGATGACTGATCAGGCCATCTGCACCCCAGCGCTCGGCGTGATCATCGCCGCAGAGATAGCCGTAAAGGGCGGCCAAAGTCATTGTGCCGGCGCTACGGCCGGCCTGGATGTCCCGCTCTGCATCACCGACCACCACGCATTCCGATGGCCTGAGGCCCAGTCGTCGACAGCCCTCGAGCACTTGATGGGGATGGGGTTTGCGCAAAGCGATGTCGTCACCTGTGACCAGGCAATGCGGGCGTTCTTGATAGCCGAGCGCTCTGATCAGGGGGCGGGTTAGCCAGCCGGGCTTATTGGTGACGATACCCCAGGGCACGCCTGCGGCCTCGAGCGTGTCCAGCAGGGTCTCCATGCCCTCGTAAGGCAGCGTTTCAGCGCTCAGCGTTTCATTGTAGAGCTCGAGAAATCGGGTCCGTAGTGGTTCGAAGCGCGGATGCTCGGTGGGCAAATTGAAGGCCCGTGCAATCATCGGCGCACTGCCATGGCCTACCGCATTAGCAAACTCTGCGGCGGGTAGGGGGGGGAGCGATTGTTCCTGGCGCAGGACATTCACGGCGTTAATCAAATCGGGTGCCGTGTCGAAGAGGGTGCCATCCAGGTCCAGAAGCACACCGCGAGCCAGAGCGAAGGGGTTCATCGGACCTCCGGGCGGGTTGCCTGCATCAGGTAATTCACCGAAATGTCCCCACTCAGGTGATAAGTCTGCGTGAGGGGGTTGTAGTGCAAACCCGTCAAGTCCCTTACCAACAGTCCGCTTTGTCGCGACCAGCGCGCGAGTTCGGCCGGTTGGATAAAGGAACGGGCGTCATGCGTGCCACGCGGTAGCAGGCGTAGAAGGTGCTCAGCACCGATAATGGCAAAAAGCCAGGCACGCGCATTGCGATTAATCGTCGAAAAGTAGACCTGCCCATTCGGGCGAACCAGACCGGCACAAGCTTCGACAACGGATGCGGGATCTGGAACGTGCTCAAGGAGCTCAAGGCAAGTGACCATGTCATATTCGCCAGGGGCTTCCTCGGCCAGCGCCTCGGCGGCGATTGCGCGATAATCAACGTCGACACCGGTCTCGAGGGCGTGGAGTCGAGCAATTTCCAAGCTGTGCTCGGCCAGATCGATGCCGGTGACCTGCGCGCCGCGTTCAGCCATGGCCTCGGAGAGGATGCCACCGCCGCACCCCACATCGAGCACGCGCTTTCCACGCAATGGACCGGCATGGCGCTCAATGTAGTCTAGTCGTAGCGGGTTAATGGCATGAAGCGGCGCGAACGGTCCGGCTGGATCCCACCAGGCGCTGGCATCCTCATCAAACTTGGCGATTTCTGCCTGATCCGCGTTCTGGCTCATTAACGCCGGAGTTTATCACGCCATTCGGCTGCTCGGGCTCGGATGGCGGGCACATCGAGCGTGATGGGATCACGATTTTTGAGGACCTGGCGTCCGGCCACCCAGACGTTCTGAACGGCTTCCCGGCCGCAGGCATAGACGATCTGGGAGGCGACGTCGTGAAGGGGATCGGCTTCTGGCGTGTTGAGATCCAGGCTGATGAGATCGGCCGCCTTACCCACCATCAGGCTGCCAACCACCTGGTCACGGCCAATCGCCCGAGCACCACCGAGCGTGGCCATTTCTAGTGCCCGATGCGCAGGCAGTGCCGTTGCATCGCGACTCGCCCCCTTCGCCAGCAACGCCGCGGTGCGCATTTCGCCGAGGATATCGAGGTTGTTGTTGCTGGCAGCACCATCAGTACCAAGGGCAATGGCAACCCCACGCGCATCAAGGTCAGCGATGGGACAGATCCCACTGGCGAGCTTGAGATTGGCCTCCGGGCAGTGAATCACATGGGCACCGGTCGCGCGGATGCGATCGCGCTCCCGCTCATCCAGGTGTGTCATGTGGACGGCCAGTAACTGCGGCCCGACGAGGCCCAGTGCATCCAGGCGCATCAGGGGTCGGCTACCGGTCTTCTCGATGCTGGCCTCAATTTCGCCTAGGGTCTCGTGAATATGCATGTGCATCCGCCGGCCATGGGTCTCGGCGAGTTCGGCCGCGCGTACCAGATGAGGCTCGCTGACCGTGTAAGGCGCATGGGGAGCCATCGTTGTGTCGATGAGCGGGTCATTGGCCCATTGCGCATGCAGCGCCTGACCCTTATCAAAATACTCATCCGGCCCCGCGGCATAGGGCGTCGGGAAGTCGATGAGGATCATTCCCACGGTCGCCCGTATGCCGGCTGTTGAAGCCGCGGCGGCGGTGATCTCGGGAAAGAAGTACATGTCGTTGAAGCAAGTGATGCCGCCCCGCAGCATCTCAAGTATCGCCAGCGTGGAACCGTCTCTCACGAATGCCTCGCCGACATGGGCTTGTTCTGCCGGCCAGATGTGAGATTGCAGCCACGTCATCAGCGGCAGGTCATCAGCGTATCCCCGAAGCAGGGTCATTGCCGCATGCGTATGAGCATTGACCAGCCCCGGCATGATGACCTGGCCCGGCAGTTCCATGACGGCATCGGCCTGGTGGCTGTCTTCGAGTGTCGGGCGCGGCGCGATCGCGGCGATATGTCCCTGATCGATGGCGATGGAGTGCCCGGTGAGCACCTCACCGGCAGGCTCGATCGGCAGAATCCAGTCCGGATGGAGGATCTGCTCAACACGGCTCATCAGTTCCACCTCAATCGCTCATCCAATCGCTCAGTGTGCGATAATCGGCGATTGATGTCAGTGCCCGGTGCCCGGGTGATTTCCTGCTAACAAGGAGAAGTGATCATGAAGTTGCTGCCACTGAGCGTTGCGCTTGCCACCGCAGTGGGTGCGAGTGTCGCGAATGCCGAGAATCCCCGCGTTGTCTTTGAGACCACTGCGGGTGATATCCAGCTCGAACTCTACGCCGATGACGCCCCAGTCAGTGTTGAGAATTTCCTGGCTTATGTGGACGACGGCTTCTTTGACGGTACGATTTTCCACAGAGTCATCCCCGATTTTGTCATCCAGGGCGGTGGCTTTGATGAGGAGATGGCGCGCAAGGAAACTCGGGATCCGATCGTTAACGAGGCTGATAACGGACTCAAAAACGAGCGTGGCACCTTGTCGATGGCGCGCACACAGGCGCGGGACAGCGCGACGTCGCAGTTTTTCATCAATTTGGCGGACAACCCGTTTCTAGACCATGGTGAGCGGGATTTCGGCTATGCAGTTTTCGCCCGCGTGGTTGAGGGAATGGCAGTGGTTGATGAGATCGCGGCCGGTGAGACCGCGCGGCGCAACGGGATGGCTGATGTGCCGATTGAGCCCGTTCGTGTTGAGCGAGCCCGGCGTTTCAGCGGTGACTGAACCCGCTGAGTTGCGCCCCTTGGCGTGGTATAATCCACGCTTTCGTATCGAACGGTTTGCGGTAGTCGAGAACCCCAGTCATGTCCAGCGTCGCTAAGGAAATTCTTCCGGTTAATCTCGAAGACGAGATGCGCCAGTCCTATCTGGATTACGCCATGAGCGTCATCGTGGGGCGTGCGCTCCCTGATGTTCGGGATGGGCTCAAGCCGGTGCATCGTCGCGTCTTGCACGCCATGCGTGAGTTGGGCAATGACTGGAACAAGCCTTATAAAAAGTCGGCCCGGGTGGTCGGTGACGTCATCGGTAAGTATCACCCCCACGGCGACTCAGCGGTTTACGACACGATCGTCCGGATGGCGCAGGATTTCTCCATGCGCTACCCGCTGGTCGATGGGCAGGGCAATTTCGGCTCAATTGACGGTGATAACGCCGCAGCGATGCGCTACACCGAGGTTCGCATGGCGCGCATCGCCCATGAGCTGCTCGCGGATATCGACAAGGAAACGGTTGATTTCGCGGATAATTACGACGGCTCTGAGCGTGAGCCACAGGTGCTGCCGACGCGGGTCCCCAATTTTCTGATCAATGGCGGTTCTGGTATCGCGGTGGGGATGGCCACCAACGTCCCTCCACACAACCTCACTGAGGTGGTGGATGCCTGCGTAGCGCTGATTGATGATGAGACGCTCGATATCGAGCAGTTGATGGCGATTATTCCCGGCCCCGATCTGCCCACTCGCGGCATCATCAACGGGGTTGAAGGTATTCGGGAGGCCTATCGCACGGGTCGTGGGCGCCTGGTGATGCGAGCCCGCTGTCAGTTCGAGCATGATGATTCAAACGGCAAAGCCAGCATCATCGTTAATGAGCTGCCTTATCAGGTCAACAAAGCCCGGCTCCTGGAGAAAATCGCCGAACTCGTCAAAGAAAAGCGGATCGAGGGGATTACCGAGCTGCGTGACGAGTCCGATAAGGACGGCATTCGGATGGTCATTGAGTTGCGCCGGGGCGAAGTGCCCGAGGTCATTCTCAATAATCTCTATCAGCAGACGCAGCTTGAAACGGTCTTTGGGATCAACATGGTGGCCCTGCATGAGGGGCAGCCAAAGCAGCACAACTTAAAAGATGTGCTCGAGGCCTTTATCTCGCACCGCCGTGAAGTAGTGACTCGGCGGACGGTGTTCGAACTGCGAAAAGCCCGTGAGCGAGCCCACGTTCTTGAGGGCTTGGCGGTTGCGCTGGCAAACATTGATGAAGTGATTGCCTTGATTAAGGCCTCACCGACTTCCTCCGACGCGAAGGTGGCGTTGGTGTCGCGTGACTGGGCGCCTGGCGTTGTGAGTGACATGCTCGCCCGGGCGGGTGCGGAGGCATCTCGCCCCGAAGAGTTGGGTGGCGACGTGGGTCTGGTGGGTGAGGCCTATCGCCTGACGGAGTCTCAGGCACAGGCGATTCTGGATCTGCGCCTGCACCGTCTCACCGGTCTGGAACAGGACCGGATTGTTGATGAGTACCGCGAAATTCTCGAACGGATTGAGGGGCTGTTGGCGATCCTGGCCAGCAGCGAGCGCCTGATGGAGGTGATTCGCGACGAATTGCTGGAGGCACGCGAGCGCTACGGTGATGAGCGACGGAGTGAAATCCTCGAACATCGTCTTGATCTGACCATGGAAGATCTGATCCCTGAGCAGGATGTTGTGGTCACGCTCTCCCACGGGGGGTATGCCAAATCCCAGCCTATCGATGTCTACCAAGCGCAGCGTCGCGGTGGTAAAGGCAAAGCGGCTACGCGGATGCGCGACGAGGACTTCGTTGACAAGCTCTGGATTGCAAACAGCCATGACACGCTGTTGTGTTTCTCGAGCCTGGGTAAATGCTACTGGCTCAAGGTTTACGAACTGCCCCATGGCAGCCGTGGCGCCAAAGGCAAGCCGATCGTTAACCTCCTGCCGCTAGAAGAGGATGAGCGGATCAACGCCGTGTTGCCCGTCAGTGAATTCGATGGTGAACATCACGTGTTCATGGCCACCCAGCAGGGAACAGTTAAAAAGACACCGCTGTCGCATTGTTCTCGGCCACGTTCGTCAGGGATTATTGCGCTTCACCTGGCCGACGGAGACCGGCTTGTTAACGTCGGCATGACGGATGGCAACGCCGACATCATGCTGCTCACAAGCGCAGGCAAGGCGATTCGCTTTGAAGAATCCAAGGTCCGGGCCATGGGGCGTACGGCCGCGGGCGTGCGCGGTGTTCGCCTGGCGCCGGGTCAGACGGTGATTGAATGCCTGATTCTGGGTGAGGGCCATGTGCTAACGGTCACCGAAAATGGCTTTGGAAAGCTGACGTCGGTCGAAGATTATCCTCTTCGAGGTCGAGGCGGAATGGGTGTGATTGGCATCCAGACCTCCGAGCGCAATGGGTCCGTTGTGGGAGCCGCTCAGGTCAGTGAGGAAGATGAGGTCATGCTGATCAGCAACGGCGGGACACTAGTGCGCACACGGGCGGCCGAGATTTCGGTGTTAAGCCGCAACACACAAGGCGTCAAGCTAATCAGCTTGGGCCGTGGCGAACACCTGGTGGGTTTGGCGCGGATTGAGTCCCTCGAGGAGGGGGATGAGGCGGAAGCACTCGATTCCGACGCCGCGGACTGATCCGCACCGTTTTTCTTTTGCAATCAGTTCTGGAGCGCAGAATGTCACGCGTTTACAACTTTAGCGCAGGCCCCGCGGTATTGCCGGAGCCCGTTCTCGAGCAAGCGGCGAGTGAAATGCTCGACTGGCATGGCACGGGTATGTCCGTGATGGAAATGAGCCACCGCGGGAAGTCTTTCGTTTCGATCGCTGAGCAGGCCGAAGCCGATCTGCGCGAGCTGCTGGCTGTGCCCGACAATTACAAGGTGCTTTTTTTGCAGGGCGGCGCCACCGCACAATTTGCCGCGGTCCCATTAAACCTGCTGGGTAATGCGAGCAGCGTGGATTATCTCAACAGCGGAAGCTGGTC
>Ga0102930_1000842_pt1 | contig 10242 bp, 7 predicted proteins | sample SalPon1_B_H2O_MG_FD_84514 | JGI IMG/M metagenome (GOLD analysis project Ga0102930, IMG submission 84514) | Salt pond water microbial communities from South San Francisco under conditions of wetland restoration - Salt Pond MetaG R1_B_H2O_MG | ecosystem: Environmental > Aquatic > Non-marine Saline...
CCTCTCCGGCGTGGTCCTGATTTGCCACCATGTTATCCCAAACCGTCAGCTCCGGGAACACCCGTGGAATCTGGAACGTGCGCGAGAGCCCCTGTTGAATGATCTCCTCAGTATTGAGCCCGGTGATCTGCTCCCCGCGGAGATACACCTCCCCCTCCGTCGGCGCTATCGACCCGCAGATGCAGTTGAAGAGTGTGGACTTCCCCGCGCCGTTCGGCCCTACGATGCCGACAATCTCTCCCTCGAAGATCTCCACATCCGCCCCGGCGAGCGCCGTCACCGAGTCGAATTGTTTGCGCATGTTGCTGACGGACAACACCGGTGTCTCACCGGCTCCTCTCCGTGTTTGATCCACGCTGCTCATTCCTTCCCCCACCGTCCCGAATATCTATTGAGCAGTCCGCCAGGGCGATACAGCGAAATGAACAGCAGCACAAGCCCAAACAGCACCCAGTCGATGCCTGTGTACTCACCGCCCAATGCGGTCCGGGTGTACTCGCGGACCGGAATGAACAGCATCGATCCGACGACCGGCCCGAGCACTGTGCCGACACCCCCGATGATCGCCACCATGATGATGTCGATGTTCTGCAGCAACCGTAGCGTCGACCAGGGGTCTATATACATCGTGTACTGTGCATAGAGCCCGCCTGCGAGTCCCGTGATGAGCGAGCTCAGTCCCATCGCGTACATTTTGTAGCGGTATGTGTCGAGGCCTGTGTTCTTTGCATTCTCCTCGTCCATTTTGATTGCCTTGAGATACGTGCCCAGCTTGGATCGGTCCAAGATCGTAACGAGTAGTGTGACGCCGAGCGCGAAGGCCCCGGTCAGGTAGTAGTAGGGCATTTTCCCCCGGAATGTCAGCGAGTAGAGGGTCGCGAACTGGTCAAATGGGTACTCAATGCCGGTGGCTCCACCGACCCAGTCCCACCGAAAGAACACCACACGGATGACGAGAGCTGCAGCGAGCGTCGCCATAGCAAAGTAATGGTATCGCAGGTGGAAGGTCGCCAACCCCAGCATGACGCCCGCGAGTGCAGCCACAAGACCACCTACCCAGATCCCGACGATCGGGGTGACCCCATAGTAGACATACAGTATCGCGGTGGTGTAAGCTCCTGCCGCGAACATGATCGCATGCCCGAGTGATATCTGGCCTGCATATCCCCCAATGATGTTCCACCCATGGCCCATCATCGAGAACAGGAATATGAAAATGAATGTGTTTAGCAGAAAGTCGTTGTTGGTGAGCCATGGGATGACCAACAGCCCCACGATGGTGATGACCGTCACCTCCCGGAGGTTCCGTCTGAGGCGGAGCTGGGTTCCGCTGATTGCCATGCGAAGGGCTTCCACGTCCGTCATTTCGCACCACCTCGGTTCAAAAGCCCCTCGGGCTTAAAGATCAGTGCGAGGATGAACGCCAGGAAGACGTACAGCTCTTTGAACGATGGATTGAGCAGAGCACCGCCGACATGCTCCACGAACGCGATCACTACCCCACCGGCTGCGGCACCCAGGATGCTCCCAAATCCCCCGAGGGCGACAGCCGCGAACGCTTTGATCGTCCAGGTCGCGGGTGTGAGCTCCGGCTGGATCGGAGAGAACGTAGCGACCATCGTTCCCGCGACGCCGACCGCGGCGATTCCTAGTCCCCAAGTGATAGCCAATACCCGGTCGGTGTCGATGCCCATCACTCGCGCAGCATCCCAATCCTGTGCCGTCGCGCGGATTGCCTTGCCTGTTCGGCTGTACTTGAGGAACAGCAGAAACGCTACCAACGCGATGGCACTCACCACTGCCGTGGCCATACGAGGATATGATAGCGAGATGCCATACACCGTCGTGTGCCCAGAGAATACGAAGTTGTCAACCGATACAGAGTGAGGCCCCATTATGTACAACATGCTATATCGGAGGATTAGGAGGATGGCGAACGTCGTGAATATCTGCGCGAGCATCGGTGCATCCATGACCTTCGAGATGACTAGGATGTACGTCAGATATCCTGCGATGAATAGCAAGATGCCGTTGATCGGTATCATCAGTAAGGGGTCGATTCCGAGGTCATTGGAGGCAATTAGAGTCAGGTACATGGCAATCATCATGTACTCTCCATGAGCAAAGTTCACGATGTCTGCAACCCCCCAAATCAGCGCCAGGCCCGCCGCGACAAGCGCGAAGATCATACCGAATAGCACCGCACTGACGATCGATTGAACGACCAGTTGGGTGGACGGGAGGAACAGCAGGTGGGTCTCGGGTAGCATTCAACGCTGGCAACGAAGTGTGACGTAATATGTCATTTGGAAATATCGTGATTTTCAGTGATAATCAGATAATAAGTGTAAACTTATTGATGGGTGTCTATCGCTCGTTCCACCCTGGCGCCGGAAAGACCACATCGGCCGGTGCGAGGTCGAACGGCCAAATCATGTTGCTCTCGCCGTCCTCGTACTGAATAAGGACCCCTCCTGCAAGCTCGTTCTGGCCCGAGTCTGCGAAGTCGATCCCAAACGGCAGGCCCGATTCCACAGCGGGGACCTCTAGCGTGTTCAATGCCGACTGGATATCGGCAGGATCGGTGCTCGCAGCGGAGTTCACTCCATGCATCGCCGAAAGGAACCCACCCCACGAGCGGATGTACACGCCTGTGAAGGACTCACCGGTCTCCGCCTTGGCTGACGCATTGTACGCCTCAAACTCTGGTACCGCCAGGCGAATGTCATCTGCATAGGTTGACCGCGTACAGACGTAATCGGAGATCTCCGCATCATCCCGGAATCCTGCCTGGTTGAACCCAGCATTTTGGGCCATGACCAGCGATGGGAAGTAGTCGAGGTCCCTCATGTCATTCATCAAGATTTCCGCATCACGCAGGTACGATGATGGGAGCAGGATGTCGGGGTCCGCATCCCGGATATTCAGCAACTCACTCTCGAGAGAAGTCAGCCCCTCAGCCCCGTAAGCAATCGGCCCCTCGACGACCTCATACCCGTACTCCTCGGCCTTTTCGACCTGAGACCTCGCACTTATTGTCCCAAACTCAGAGTCCTCGTGTAGGATCGCGACCGTCGTTAAATCAGCATCTTGCTGTTCATTTAGCCCATCGAAGAACTGGAACATGTTCGTAGTGAATGTCAGGTCGTGCGGTCCCGTGCGCCAGAAGTATTCGAGGCCCCGCTCGGTCAGTTCGGGACTGCTCGACTCGAAATTGGTATGTGGAATGCCCTCTCGCTCAGCGACGGCACTCATGGTCTTTGTCACCGAGCTGTGGTATCCGCCCACGAGCATATCGACATTCTCCTCTTGAATTAGCCGCTCTGCCTCTGCCCGACCCTGATCAGGGGCTCCCCGGTGGTCTGCGAACACCAGCTCCACCGGCAGGTTGCCATGGTTACTCAGCCCCTCTCCTCCCGACATGACCAGCGGGGCTAGGTCATCATGTGGCTCATTGACCACTTGTTCGGCGTGTCGAAGGAAATCACGTATAAACTGCCCCGTCTCGGCGACTGGCCCCGATAGGGGATAGATCGCGCCGACTCTGAACACGTCACTGCCACCATCACTGCCCCCGGTGCATCCTGCGAGCGCCGTTGCTGCGACGCTGGCTCCTGAGGCCTTGATGAAGGTTCGCCTGTTCACATTAGTTGTATGGTATCGTTCTCCTGACATCATGATTAATCACATGGTATCACGGCTTAAAGCTATTCCACGCTTCAAGAGGTTCCTCAGTCCAGCTTCATCCGCCTCGTCGGTGGGAACTGGTTGGAAGTCTACCAGTCGGTCATCGCAGTCCATCCACCATCGAGAGCAGCCCAGGAGTGCCCCCGCGGACACGCCCCGCCGAGTTTACGACGACCGCCGGAGTTGCTCGATCACCGTGGATTCCCCCCGGGATCTCCAACATTAGACTGGGGTCCCCGTGTATCTGGATCACATCGCGTGCATCAGGTGCGCCGATGTATTGGCTAATCTGCAAGTCGACTTTGGTCGTTCCCCCGATGCGACCTACCCCTCGCTGTGCCATCCCCGCAACTTCTCCTACTGCAGCTTCGAAGTAATCAGTGCGCACAGGGGCCTCGGCGATCACGGGCTCAACGTCTTCGGTGATCTCGTCGAGTGTCCACCCCAACGCATGCGCGATCATCGCCACGCTTTCTGTGAGCCCAACATGCCCCTCTTGGCCGACGATTTGCTCTTCGAAGGCCTCGAGGCTCAACCCCGCACCGACCTTCCTTTGCAGAGGTTCGCGACGGGTCGATGCGTTCTGTACCCGGAGGACCTCGATTGATTTGACCGTATGACAGGGGATAGTGAGGACAGTCGGCAAGAAGTCCATCGCATATCCTGGGTTGATCCCCGTCCCCATGATGCTCACCTCGTTCGTGGTGGCCACCTGGTCCAGTTCGGTCGCCAGGTCGGGATGGCGATACTGTGGGAATGTGAGCTGCTCACAGGTAGAGATGACATCGACACCGGCCTCAAGACACTCTCGCAGCTGCGGCATCGCCATCTGAAGCGAGGAGACCGTCGAGTGAAATACCATGTCGATGTCGGGGCCCAGCACTGCCGAGGCATCGTCTGTCACCGTGACGTCGAGGGATTCATTACACCCAGCCACATCTCCGAGATCCCGACCGAGTTTCTGTGGGTCGATGTCGATCGCACCCACGAATTCAATACCCTGTTGATGTCCGGCCCGAACGATGCGCGATCCGATGGGCCCAACGCCGTACTGGACAGCCGTCATCTGATCAGTCATCGGCAGGGGCACCCCCCTGACGATCGCTTTTGCCAGTTCTGATGACCTCCCTGAGTAAGCTAATGATCGCCTCATGAGTCGTTGGGGGGATTCCGTCGCACCAGCCGAGCGTGCCGCCTCTCAGCCCATCAACTGCGCCGGCAAGACTGGCTTGCATAAGCATCCGTGCCTCGACGGTAGGATCATGCAGCAATTTTCTATCAAGAAGGAGTGACAGACATGCCACGATGCCGTATGCTCCCCAGTTCGACACGGCAGCGGGCACCAGGAGGTCGGTCTCGAGAGTGCATGCGATGCCTGAACGGCACTCACACTGGCATTTTGCGCCATGGTCGATCGCATCGCGAATGATACCTTCGATGCCACCCATCCCCACCTCGTTCCCCCCATCTCCCACCGCCACCGACATGGTGTCGTCGAGTTGGTCGAACAGTGGCCTGACCTCTGCAGATGCGTCACTCACATTCATGCCTGCCATGTTGTGGTATACACCCTCCCGATTCGGACCTACCTTTTCAATTGCGATGATAGCAGTTGGCTCCAGGTTCGCAAGCTCACTGGCGTATACCTCCGCGTCGGAGTGCCCAGATGGGACCGGTTCCACGGCGACAGACTGCCTGCTCTCGAACAGCTCCTCACGCCTCACCACGCTGAGTCCTCCCGCTCGTGCTGTCGCGCTGCAGATTTCAACCGCCCCTGGATCGCACCCAACAATCACATTGCCATCGAGCCCTTCGATGATGGCTCTAGACAGCGCCACTGCCCCAGGCGGCCCATCCGTCTCAGGGATCATGGTTGGGGGGATTGGAAACCCTGTCAGAACGAAGACCACATCATCAGGCGTGAGTTGATCACAGAGCTCTTCGGCAGCTGCAAGGACCGGGGGGTACGTTCCGTCCGACTGCCCGGCAGCGTCCACACCTTGCACGATGGGACCGATCGTGCGCCGACTGCCGATGTCCGACGTAATCAAGCGCTCCACAGTTTCAGCGGACGATAGTATGGCATCCGATAGCATATAGCTCCATAAATCCGGGAGGCTGTATTATGTGTGTGGGTGGATGGGAAGCTCCGACACGCGAACGGGGCTAAGGACTTCCTGGGTGAATAAGGGCCAATGTTCGTTAGTATAGCTTCAGGTCAACATCATCTTTTATGATAGCGATTTGTAGACTGACCATGGCTGCTACCGAAAAGAAATGTCGTATCGGGGTCGATGTCGGAGGGACGTTCACTGATGTGGTGACCATCCGAGACGGACAAATTCACGTGACAAAGACCCCCTCTACCCCGGCGGCACCGGACCGAGCTGTCATAGATGGGATGCGAGAGAGCCGGTCCATTGTGGGGTTCGATTACAGGGAGGTGGAATTTTTCGCGCATGGCACCACCGTTGCTACTAATGCCGTCCTGGAAGGCAACTGGGCGGAGACCGCACTAGTGACAACAGAAGGGTTCCGAGATGTCCTTGAAATCGGCCGTCAGAACCGTCCGGACATATACGATTTCGATGTGCAGAAGCCGCAGCCCATTGTCCCTCGTGACCGTCGGTTTGAGGTGCCTGAACGGCTTGATGAGCGGGGCCGTGTTGAAATCGAGTTGGATACGGAAGCCGCGAAGGAGGTCGCAGCCGAGATTCTCAAAGAGGATATCGACAGCGTGGCGGTCTCCTTCCTCTTCTCGTATGAGAACCCCGATCATGAACGGCAGCTTCGGGATATTCTTGAAGAATACGTGACCTACCCGTCTGTTTCGCTTTCAAGTGACGTGCTTCCTGAGATCCGTGAATATGAGCGCACACTTGCAACGAGTCTCAACGCCGCTCTCAAGCCTGTGATGGACAGATACATCGGCGACCTGAAGGCGGGTATTGATGAACTTGGGGTCCACGCAGACCTGCAAATTATGCAGTCGAATGGCGGGATCATCAGTAGTAGTTTAGCACGTCGACGGCCTATCAACACTCTGCTCTCAGGTCCTGCAGCGGGTGTTCAGGGTGCTGCACATGTAGCTGGACTTGCGGGAATCGGTGACATCATGACGATGGATATGGGTGGCACCTCATGTGATGTTTCACTCGTGAGACATGGAGATCCTGTGGTTTCAACAGAGGTCGAGATCGGTGAGTATCCCGTTGGCGTGCCAATGATTGCAGTGCATACAATCGGGGCCGGTGGAGGCTCAATAGCCTGGATCGACGCGGGAGATGCTTTACGAGTGGGTCCGCGGTCCGCAGGAGCGAATCCTGGGCCTGTGTGCTATGGTCGCGGTGGGACTGAACCAACGGTCACGGATGCAAATCTGCTGTTGGGTCGGCTCGATGCTACCCGATTCCTCTCAGATGAACTCGAGACAGACACTAGTGACGTTGAGCGGGCAGTTCGTGAGCAGATCGCCGAACCACTGGACATAGATGTGATCGAGGCAGCACAAGGAATCGTCGATGTGGCCAACGCCAATATGGAACGTGCATTGCGGATGGTCAGTGTGGAGCGAGGCTATGACCCTCGGGAGTTTGGACTCGTCGCTTATGGCGGTGCTGGACCGCTGCACGCTACAACTCTGGCAAGAGAACTTGATGTTCCGCGTGTGCTCATCCCGCACACGGCGGGGGTCTTATCGGCCCTTGGGCTACTTATTTCCGACCTCATCCATGACTTCAGTTCATCGATGGTTCGACCTTGGGAGCATATAGAGCCTGACGATCTCATGCCCGTCTTTCAAGCATTCGAGTCGCAGGGAAGAGGTCGGCTAAGTCACGAGTCGTTGGATGATGATCAGATTCTCATAGAGCGGTCGGTCGATCTGAGGTACGTCGGACAATCATTCGAGCTGACCATACCGCTGCCCGACGGGCCCATCACCCCCGAATCGTTAGAAGCCACAGGTGCCGAGTTCCACGAGCGGCACGCACAGCAGTACGGGCACTCATCGCCCACAGAACCCATCGAGTTGGTCACTGTGCGACTGCGGAGCCGTGGCATCGTCGATACCCCTCAAATCAGCGCCGCGAGAGCGAGCGGAAGCTTGGACGATGCGTTACGAACTGACCGCCGCGTCGTTTTCGATGGAATTTCACTCGACACGCCGGTGTATAATCGGGAACTGCTCCCGGCGTTGAGTGAGTTCGAGGGTCCGGCGATTGTTGAGGGCCCTGAGAGCACAGTCGTTATTCGACCAGATCAGCAGGCGCATGTCGACTCATATGGGACTCTTGTCGTGGAGGTAGGTCCATGAGTAATGTCGATGCGGTGACCTTGGAGGTGATCCGAAACGCGTGTACTGCCATTTCAGAAGAAATGAACGCCAATCTGATCCGCACTGGCTACTCTCCCAATATCAAGGAACGGCGAGACTGCTCCTGTGCCGTGTTCGATGCCGATGGCTGCATGATCAGCCAGGCAGAGAACATGCCAGTCCATCTCGGGGCGATGCCCTACTCTGTCACCGCTGCACTCGATGCATTCCCCCCAGAGACATTGAATCCAGGCGATGCGATATTGCTGAATGACCCATTCCGAGGAGGTGCCCACCTTCCCGACCTGACGCTCGTGACACCAGTGTATCGCGATGATGAGCTTATTGGGATTGCTGCCAACCGGGCCCATCATGCTGATATCGGAGGTTCGCAGGCAGGAAGCGTCGCTGCCGACTCAACGGAGATCTACCAGGAGGGCATCCGTATTCCGCCTGTCAAGCTGTTTCGAGACGGTGCGATTGTTGATGATGTCTTGGATGTTATCCTGGCGAACGTCCGAACACCCGATGAGCGGCGGGGGGATCTGCGAGCCCAGCAGGCAGCGAATGAGACTGCCCGTAATCGACTCAAAAGTGTGGCCGGTAAGTATGGCCATAATGTGTTTTTCGACGCAGTCGATGAGATTCAAAACTACTCTGAGCGTCGGATGCGTCATGAAATCAGTGAACTGCCCGATGGTAGGTATACCTTCGAGGACAGACTTGATGATGATGGTCAGGGAAACACCGATATTCCGATTTTCGCGGCCGTTTTGATTGATGGCGATGAGATTCATGTCGATTTTGAAGGGACCGCCACACAGACTGAGGGGCCATTGAACGCGGTACTAGCAGTGACCGCTTCTGCGACATACTATGCTGTCAGATGTATCACCGACCCGGATATCCCCCCAAATGAAGGCTGTTATCGCCCTGTCCACATTCATGCGCCCGCAGGAACTGTGGTGAACGCATCGCCTCCTGCAGCAGTGGTTGGTGGAAATGTCGAGGTCTCACAGCGAGTAACGGATGTGATCCTCGGTGCGTTGGCGGAGGTTGTACCGGAGCGTGCGATTGGAGCTGGCCAGGGAACGATGAGTAACATTACATTTGGTGGCACCGATCCGCGGTCGGACAAGGCGTACGCTTTCTATGAGACGCAAGGTGGTGGATTTGGAGGTCGCGACAGTGGTGATGGGATGGATGGGGTACATGTGCACATGAGTAACACAATGAACACACCAGCTGAGGTCTTGCAGACTGCCTATCCGTTGTCAGTCCGACGTTATGAGTACCGACAGGATAGTTCGGGAGCAGGCACACATCGAGGTGGTCTGGGCCTCCGTAGGGATATCCAAGTTCATGATCATACGGCGCGATTTAGCTTGCTGGCAGAGCGTCGTCGGAATCCACCTTACGGTATCAAAGGTGGTGAACCCGGTGCGACAGGTGATGACAAATTGATTCGGGAGGAAAAAATCGTAGATATTCCCCCCAAGTCAATTCTCGAGCTTACCGACGGAGACATTGTGAGTATCCGTACACCTGGTGCAGGTGGTTCCGGCCCCCCTGACGGCCGTGACCGCGACGCAATCAGACGTGACGTCAGGCTGGGCAAACTCTCACAAGAGGCAGCCAAAGAGAGATATGGTGTGAACACTGATGAGAAGGGTGATTGAATCTGAATATCCCTGCTCGCCTGGTTAACTAACTCTTCCCATATTCTTTGGAAATCTGAAATTACTGAATTTATGCTCAGGCAAGACTAAAAAACCTATATTAGCAATAACCATGATTTGTTGAAACTACAAATCGTGGGTCTCCCCCATTATGCAGCTTCTCGGCCATTTTCGTGTTGCTGTATAAAAAGACGGTGTTCGATTTGATTTGATAGACAAAGAATTAGAATGGCGATGCGGTCGGGGACGACCCCCCCGTCGCACGCGGCGATCACGGGGTTGACCATCGCCTCGAGCGTCGTCGATGCGTTGGTCGCCCAGATGTGCATGTACGGCGCATCGGCGGGTGGCACCCTGAAGCTTCGCCCGGTCGCAGGCGGACACATCACCGAGCTGGGAGCTCACCACGCCGTCCGCACCTCGTTCGAGACCGCATCTCCCCTACCCGTGCTCGGCGAGGTACGCCGTGGCGGTCTCCACGACGGCGAGGCGGTCGTAGTCGTCGGGCATCTCGTACTGCGCCTCCCGCAGCTGCCGGTCGGTGTACACGTCGGGCAGGTC
>Ga0102930_1000847_pt1 | contig 10214 bp, 17 predicted proteins | sample SalPon1_B_H2O_MG_FD_84514 | JGI IMG/M metagenome (GOLD analysis project Ga0102930, IMG submission 84514) | Salt pond water microbial communities from South San Francisco under conditions of wetland restoration - Salt Pond MetaG R1_B_H2O_MG | ecosystem: Environmental > Aquatic > Non-marine Saline...
CACGATGCTTCTGTAAACGTTAATAAGTTCATACAAAAAATACAAGAACTTGTCTCAAGTGCTAAAGAGAGTTCAAACGAAAATGCTAGTATCTCTCATGAACTATCTGTTACTGCAAATAGTGTAGGGAAAAGTGTTGAGCAATCTGTGGGAATAATTAATAATTGTAGCTCTGAATCTAATGTTATCCAAAATGAGATAGAATATGCAGTAACAGACGCGAAAGAGAGTCAGAAAGAAATAGCCTTGGCAAATAGTGACTTAGAATATTCTAAAAATGAGTTACTAACACTTACCTCTAGAATTCAAGAAACAGCTCATGTTGAAGTAGAACTTGCAGATAGAATGAATCAATTGTCAACCGAAACTTCACAAGTTAAAAGTATACTAGAAATGATAAAAGATATAGCAGAACAGACAAACCTACTTTCACTTAATGCAGCCATAGAAGCAGCTAGAGCAGGAGAACACGGTAGGGGCTTTGCTGTAGTTGCTGATGAGGTACGAAAACTAGCAGATAAAACACAGCAAAGTTTAGTAGAGATTGATTCTACTATTAGTGTTATTGTGCAATCAATCAATGATGCAAGTAATTCGATGAATTCTAACTCAGAACAAATTAAAGAGATTTCGGAAATTGCAAGTGATGTAGAAAATAAGTTAAATAAAGCAGTAGAAAAAGTTTTAAAAGCTATTGACGCAAGTGATAAAACAGTGGCTGATTTTATACATACTGGTACAAGTATAGAAAATATTGTTAAACAAATCGAGGAAATTAACACAATTTCTAGTCAAAATGCTAGAAGTGTTGAAGAAATAGCAGGTGCTGCAGATCACCTTGGAACACTTACAGATAATTTAAATAATAAACTTGAAGAGTTTAGAACTTAATTTATTTCGTTCAAACTCTTTTATTTTATTATATATAAATAAAAGTAAAAGGAGAAAATTTTAAAGAATTCTTAAATGAAGTTAGGAAAAAAGTATATTATGTAAGTGGTGGAAATGACTCATACCATCAACTATGGTTGGCTAGTGGTCAAGGTTCTGGAAAAAGTATGAATATATCAACCGGTAGGAAAAATTCATTCAAAACAGATAAGAAAGGTGATAGAAGTTATGATTCTTTAGTAAAAGAAATAGCTGAATGGTCAAAAAATAATAGACCCATGAAGTCTTCTGGTTCATCTAAGCTATTTGAAATTCCTGAATATAATATCCTTAATGACCCACATTCTGAGTATGATATTTGGGGAGGTGAACAAGAACCAAAAGATAAAATATATATGGTTGTTGAAGAAGATGAAAAGATTATTAATCTTTTTGATAACAAAAATGAGGCAATTAATTGGATTAAGTCATTAACTTAAAATAGTTAAATATATAATTTAAAAAGAGTTAAATATGCAAATAGAAAAAGATTGTCTTTACTTCACTAAAATGCTAGTACCCATCAAAGATGCCCGCACAGTACAAACTAGATTACTAGATGTGGGCTTTGGGTATGAGTTAGCACTTGAGAAAGATTTCACTCCCAGGAAATTCAGTAAGAAAAATATAGCCGTTGCTTTTTATATTGATCATAATGGATATTTAGAGTATTCACTTATGAAAGATTATAATGATTTAGAATTCGAAGCTGAATTTAGAAATTCTCCAGAAGATGAAATAAATCATTCTGTTGTGTATTAAAGAGTATTAAAGATTTCTTACTAGTTCTTCAACAGAAAAAATAATTAATCACGAAAAGAAAATAAACTTATTCATAGAATACAAATAGAAAGGAAAGAAAAATGAAAACGAAACCTACGGATTTAACTAAAATACCGGTATATTTTAAAAAAGAACATTTACAATATATAAATAATAGTAATATATCACTTACTAGTTTTAATATGGAAGCTATTCAAGTGATTATGGATATACTAGAAAATGATTATCCAAAGGAGATAAAAGATGAAATCAGAGAAAGAGTCAACCGACTTAAAAAATAAATTTTACTACACATATTGGATTATAGATACTATTAACAATATGTATTATCATGGAGTTAGGTCTTCAGAAAAAGAACCAGAACTTGATAGAAAATATTATAGTAGTTCTAAAAGCCTTATACACGCTATATAATTTTATGGCAAACAGCATTTTATTAAAAGAATTAATAAGGTTTTTGATACCTTTGAAGAAGCTTGTATTTGGGAAGAAAAAGTTCATGAAAAATTAAATGTACAAGATAATCCTAAATTTTATAATAACAAAAATGCTAATACCAAAGCTAATTCTAAGTACGGTAATAGATTTCAAATAACAGTACAAGACAAAGATGGTAAATTCTTAATTTAGATAGAAATGACCCTAGATATTTATCAGGTGAATTAAAACCATTGTTTTCTAAAATATCCTGTAAAGATAAAGACGGAAATAACTATTTTGTATCAAAAGAAGAATTTGATAAAAGAGATGGTCTTATTAAAACAAAAACCAAACCCCCAAAAGAAAGAACAAAAACTTCCTTACTCTTTCTGTTCAAGAGAAATATCAAAATCTCAGATGAAAATACATGAAAAAACATGCAAAGAAAATCCTAATAGAGTAAAGAAAATACACAAAAAAGCTAAGTGCCAGTTTTGCAAAAAGAAATGGTTATTATACATATCAAAAATCACGAAAACATTTGTATTTAAAACCCAGTTAAAAAAGAAAGAATTAAAGTTAACAAAGATGGTATTTGTAAAATTATATATAAAGAAGAATTAGAAAACTACTTAGAAAAAAGTTGGAATATAGGTACGGTTAAAAAGTAAACTCGAAAATAAAACTTTGATTTGTAATGATATAGAAATCAAACTTATTCCTTCTTCAGAATTAGGTTATATAAAAAATATAAATAGTTTTAAGGTTAGTTCCGGAACAAAAAACTAATCTAAATAAAATATAGGAGGTCATATTATGGCTTTAACAAGGATAAACTATTTGTTCTTGTAAAATCTATCTAATTGCTGGGAATTCTTGCTATATAGTAAATAGGATATTACCTGGAAACAGAGTAACGAACCCTAAAAATTTTACTAATAGAGACAATCAGCAGCCAAGCATCGTATAGATGAAGGTTCAGAGACTATTCCAAAAGGAAGTACTTTCAAGTGAAAGGAAATGGTAGACATCTATTATTGATGAAGATATAGTCCGTTCTATATAGAAATATATAGTTGGTATTAAATTACCAGATTAAAGAGTGACGAACTTTAATTGAACATCCAGAACAGGCACTAGGTGGATTAATACTGAAACCGTTGAAGGTGCAAAGACAACTAATGCAGCAGGTGAAGGTCAAATTGCATCAGGTACAATTAATACATACAACTTAACACCAGATGCAGTTGATGAAACAATTCTTAACGAAACAAAAGACTATACAGTAAATGCTCTTGCAGTAACAACTGATGTAGTTGCTACAGGAAATGTTTCAGGTGTAAATGGTACATTTACAGGAGACCTTACAGGTAAAACAGTTGCTGGTGGTACAAATGGTACTGAATTCACAGTAGATGCAGATGGTAATGTTGTAATTGCCGGAGACTTAACAGTTAATGGTGACAATGTAGTTGCTAATACTACTACACTTGATGTAGAAGATAAAAATGTTACAGTTGCTAAAGGTGGTACAGGTGCTACTGCAGATGGTGCAGGCCTTACTGTTGATATTACAGACGGAACTTCAGGTTCTATTGTATATGATAGCACAAGTGCTTCTAAATTTGCAGCAGGTGAACTTGGCTCTGAAGATGATGTTGTGACTGCTACAGTTACTCAAGATTTGGAAAATAAAACTTATAAAATCATTGATGGTGATTCTACAGATGCTGGGACACTTACAATTGATGGCACAGGATATACAGATATCGAAGATGCTCTTGTTGCTCTTAATAGTGTAGTTGGTGGTGTTGCTCAAACTCTTTATACTGATTCTTCTGCTCTTGCAGGAAGTGATCTTACTGTTGCTGGTGCAGGTACAATTATTGCAGTTTATGCCTCAGGTATTAGATTGTCAGAAGGCGCATCTAATGACTACACTGTTTCTGGCGAAGTAATTACTTTTGCAGAAGCTCCATTAGGAAATATCGTGGTGGATTTTAAAACTTCTGCTTAATTTTAAATAAATAATTCTAAAAAGGAATTATTATGGAATTAACTGAAAATAATATACCAGAGTATATCTCTGGTATATTCAAAACCACAAATCTATCCAACCCATTACTATGAAAAGATATAAAAAGTATAAATAATACACACTTTTCTAGAGTCTTTTAAAGGCTCATCTTATCCTGAAAAGCTTTGTAATTTTGTTCATCCCGATGCTTCTGGAAAATGCAAAACTTGTGGTAAAGATGTAAAATTTAAAAATTTTAGAGAAGGATATAGATCATATTGTAACACTAAATGTTCTGCTAATCATCCTGATACTAAAGAAAAAACTTTGGGAACTATCAAAGATAAATATGGCGAAGAAGTTACAAATGTTTTTCAGGTTAAAGAAATTGTACAAAACATTCAGGAAAAAAGAAATAAAAAAATTGATGAAATAAGTGAAAATATCAAAAAAGGGCACTCAAAAAGAGATAAAGAAGACATAGAAAAAACTGTTGAACAAAGAAATTAATGAATTAAAATTTCAATCAGTAAAAGATAAAGATTTTAACTTTATTTTAAAAATATATTAAGTTAAAGACAAAAAAGACGAAAAGGAAAAATATGAAATTAACATATAATTATAACCAAAAAATAACACCTGGTTTAGTACAAAAGTATAATTCAGAAATTTATCCAAATGATAAAGTGCTTATACAAAGTGTTATTAATTATAATAAAAGAGATTTAATAACAACCATTAATATAATAAAATCAGGCACTGAAATTCCTTTTATTCCAGATATAAACAAAATAAGAAAGAATCTTAAGAAAAAATCCAAGAAGTTCGTTATTTCAAAAACTATTAATACTGGAAATATGTATAGAGTTGGTGCTACGAATGAAGAAGGTAACTTTAAAACATTGCTTTTTCCTTATGGGGATTATATGTATGAACCTTGTTCAATGATAAGATTCAGATATTATAAAAGAAACAATCAATTCATTACACAATTCCAAAGATTGATTATGTCTTTAAAATCTTCAAAAGTTGATTTTTCTCATGAAATAATTAAAAATAATGGATTTAAAAATAATGGATTTAAAAATAATGGAGTTAATTATATTGAATTCAAAGTAAATGATCCATCTCAAAATGACACTTTTTGGTATGTAGTAAATCTTTGGGCTAAGAAATGAAAACTTTTGGTTTTGTTCAGAAGAAACCATTTATATATCTTTAATAAATACTATAAAAAGAGGTTCCTATGAGCAATATGAGTGATTTGAAAAGTTTTAAAGAAATAGCATTAGACAATGATTTAAAGTATCTTTTAAAAAATCTAACTGAAAAACAACATGAATTAGAAGAGTTAAATGAAACACCTTCATTGAAAAAAACTCTACAGGATGTTAAATATGTTGAGGAGTTCATTAAAGAATTGAATTTAAAAAGTGTTATTAGAAGTTGTCAGAAATTCATGAACACAAAATTCACAGATTCCTACAAAAAACTAGAAACCTATAAAGACTATTGTATTAAACAAATAGATGAAAAAGAAAAAATGGTTAAAACTTTTCTCAATAAACATAAATTTGATGTAATGGAAAAGATTTTTGAAATCCTGGAATCTCTACATGATACGGTTATTAGGAATTTCACAGAACGTAGCAAAAAATTTCCACTAAGAAAATAAGAGGAGTACAATATGGGTAAAACTAGATTACCACCCAGAAGTTTTAGAGATGAGGACTTAACAACAGAAGCAGAGGCACAACAATTTATTAACACTGCTATTACAGGGCATCTTGACGAATTTCATGGAGGCGGTAATGGTTCAAATCTACCAATAGGATGGAAAGACAATGTCATAACTTTAAATGCTGGTAATACAGGCAATCCAAATAAATCACCACTATTTGCAGATTCAGGCAACGGGATTTGGGGTTACTGCTTTTCTGACGAAAATAAAAATTTTGCTTTTGCAGATTTTCACATTAATCATGACTACAAAATAGGCACTAAAATATATCCTCATATTCATTGGGTACCCATGAGCTACAGCACTGGAGATGTTCGTTGGGTGATTGAATATACTTTTGCTAAAGGACATCAACAAGGTGATGTTTTAACTGGAGTTACCAATAGTATTGTTTTAACAGCTCCAGGTAAAGGTTTAATAGGAGAACATATGCTTACAGAATGTTCTGAAGTCCAAGCTTTTACAGTACAAGAGCCTGACACTATTGTTAGAATACGTTTATATAGAGATGGTGCTCATGTAGATGATACGTTTTACGGGGGTGTATTGGCCATAATGTTAGATTTCCATTATGAAAGTGACAGGGAATCAACACCTCAGAAAGAGCCTGATTTTTATGTGGAGAATAGCTAATGATTTTTAAATATAAAGATTTACAAATTTCTAAAGAAGTGGAATTAGATATAGATAAAATAAGAGCACACCAAGAATGCATTATTAGAAATATAAATCTACAATCCAATAGTACTCTTTATTATAATGAAACTATTGATCCTTCATTGATAGAATTAGAACCTGAGAATATTCCAGAAGAAAGATTATTATTAGGTGAAATTTCAGCAAATAACTTTTATTTTGATGAGGACAGAAATAGGTATTTGGGTTTATCAGTAGATATTATAAACTTCTATCTTGATGGAACCAATAGGAAAAAAATGTATTTATATAATATACCTGAAATTTCAAGTTCAGCAGTACCAGCTCGACAATATGAAGAGAAAGTAATAACAGGTATAGAATGGTATGCCACTAGTGCAGTTAATGATGGGCAATCTATTTTTGAAATAAGAGATAATGACACAGGGAATTCATTATATACTGTGTCAAATAATTCAGGTACTGATTTGCAGTCAGATTTTATAAATACTTTAGATGTGCTTATTTCAGCTGATACAAACATTTCAGGATATGTGCTAAACAATGGTCTGGACACACCAGTTTTAAAGGTTTATTTAAGAAAAACCTATTACCCAGTATAAGGATTAGAGAATGGAAAAAATTAAAAATTTAACATCACAAACATTGTCTTTAGTGTATTTTGGAATTGAATTGCAAGCAGATGAAAGTAGAGAAATCTCCTCTTTCAGTAATAGATCAAAAATACAGAACTATGCAGAATACTTAAATGACTTGGTATATCAAGACAAAATTATTGTTGTGGGTGTAGATGGAAATGAATTCTCAAAAGTAGAAAGTATACAATATTTTAGTAATGCATATAATAAGGTTCTTATAGAAAATGTATCAGAAGTACAAGATGAAGGCAAGTTCTATTATGTAGAAGATTATTTTTATTTATACAGAAATGCAGTTAGTACTAAAACATTTAAAGGCAAAGTTCAATCTATGAGTATAGTAGCACATAGGAATGATATTTCTGTTAAGATAACAACTGGAGACGGTTTAGTTCTACCTGAAAAATACATATATAAGAGACAAGCCATTGACCTTGAATTTAAAGGTAAATTAAAAGACCCTATTATAGAATTAAAGGCAGAAAAAGGAAACAATAATTTAACAGAGATTTATATTGATGGTTACAGTATTCTTTCAGTGCAAGAATTACAAACATTTATAGATAATTGGAGAGAATAATGAGAAAACAAAGATTCTTACAACATGATGGAACCGAGAAGTTCTTTACTTCGCCTAGACAAGAAGGTACTTATCTTAATTTTACTTCCTGTGGAGATGATTTACAAAATAATTTAATAGGGGAGGGACAGAATTTAAGTATTGATAATTCAGATGGCAATAAAAACACTGAAAGAATAATAGAGACAAGTTTTTTGGATAATATTTTTCTTAAAGATGGTATAGTATTTTGGCAGAATGCTGATTTTGGGGACACTATTACACTTGATATTGTTCTACCTGCAAATACACCTTATCTTGCCGAAGACAACAATGGTAATGCAGAAAAGAAAAGTGATGGTTCATATGAAATTATAACAAGTAGTGCAGTGCCTGATGAAACTTGGACGGGTTCTTATTTTCTTTTTAATGTTGATGTAACTATGTTTAGATTTGTTAATAAATTTCAATTAATTGGTACCAATACTTATGGATTAGTATTAGAATCCTCAGATACTGCTGAAATTCCAAAAGAACTTAAGTTCAGATTTGTTTTAAATACACCAAGTAATAGTGATGTAAAGGTATTAATTAATATGGAAATATATAGAGAAAATACCGTTTAACAAAGGAGAATTAAAATGTTTATAGAGTTAGATGATGAAATTGTGAATATAAATCTGGTTTCTAAAATCAAGAAAGTTTATTCAGATACCTACAGAGTGGTTTTTATGAGTGGACAAGAAGAAGTTAAAAGTAAGGTTTTTAATAATTCTACCGAAGCCGACCAGTTCTATAAAAATCTAAAAAATATTATTGCTAGAAAAGGGTCCATCCAAAGACTCAATAAAAACTAGAGGTACAAAATGACAGTTATTCTGGCTTTTAAAAAAGATATAAAACCCCATTGGAATTTTATCACAAAATTCATGTCAAAAGTAGTGCAATATTGGACAGGTAGTAATTACTATCATGTAGAGTTAATACTTGAAGATAAATGGATTTCTAGTAATACAAAAAGTGGCGTTCATATTCATAGTCTAAAACCTCTCAGGGATACTTCATTTGATTATTTTGAATTTACTGTGCCTGAATACACCTTAGAACAAAGAAAGGTATTATGGGATTTTCTTAGAAGGCAAACCTCTACAGGATATGATTGGAAAGGAATTTTTTTATCTCATGGCATTGCTCTTGATATAGAAAATCATGATAGATGGTTTTGCTCAGAAAGAGTTACTAGAATATTACAGCAATTGTATGTTAGTACTTTAATGGATGTAAAACCCAGCAGGGTATCACCTGCTAGACTTTATGATATACTTTGTTATGGTTTAAGAAAATTAGATTCAGAAGAAATAAGGGATATTAATAGAGCTATAGGATATCAAAATGAACAAAAGTAATTTTAATTCTTTCAAGAATTTTATGGATAGAACAAAATATATAAGTGCCACTATTGTTTTTGTAGTGAGTAGTATAACTGGTGCTTATCACTTTACTAGTAATTATTTTGTTACTACTGCTTATGCCCAGGAATTAAAAGATAATTTTCATAAAACTTTGCAAGAATTAAAAGAACAAACTTCTATGAATACATTAATGATTATAGAAGATAGATTACTTAGATATGAAAAAAGGGTTCAAAAGGGACAAGAGTTAACTCCTACAGAAAAAAGGCAATATGAAAGATTAATGAATTTATATGACAAAAAGATGAATGAACTTAATTTAACAAAATAATTTATAAATATTAATAAAGGAAATATCTAGTGACACGTATGTATCTAAAAGAAATATTTTATTGCACTTTACATATACGAAAAAATTCTGTTGGTGTCACTGGACAGAACCCTGTTCTGAATATTATAAGAAATTCAGATGGCAAGTATTTAAAACCAAGCACTGGTAATTGGAATACAACTGCCACTGATATATCTATGAATGAAATAGCTATGGGTTTATATAAATATGCACTTGATATGAGTCTTTATAATTCTAATCCTGATAGTTATACTATTGTTTATAAATATTCATATAATAGCAATGCATTAGTACAAAGTGAGCAAGTTCTCTTTGAGAGAAAAAATAGATCAAAGTTAGTATAGGTGAAAGAAATGGATTTAAAATGTAAAGATTGTTTAGAATACAACCCTAAGAATAATTATGTGGGATTCTGTGAGATAAAAAATAAAATGATTAGAGCTGGAAGTAAGATTTGCAATGATTTTAAAGGTGATAGTAAAGTATATGCTCAGGAAATAAAAAATATAGATCCTAATACTAATTCTAGAAGAATAGCAAAAATAATTATTAATAATGGCGTAAAAGAATATATCTACGAAGACTAAACCCAAAAAATAAAGGATTAACATGACTGAAAACCAATATAATAAACTTTTTACTTTAATGACCAAGAAGTTTGATTTATTTAAGAAACAAACAACAGCTGATGTTTATATTTCAAAA
>Ga0102930_1000848_pt1 | contig 10212 bp, 9 predicted proteins | sample SalPon1_B_H2O_MG_FD_84514 | JGI IMG/M metagenome (GOLD analysis project Ga0102930, IMG submission 84514) | Salt pond water microbial communities from South San Francisco under conditions of wetland restoration - Salt Pond MetaG R1_B_H2O_MG | ecosystem: Environmental > Aquatic > Non-marine Saline...
AACAGTGAGGCCCGCCTCGCCCCGCTCAGCGGCCGCGAACTCGGCCTGCGTTTAACCGACGCGGCGGTGGCGCTGCGCGTGTGTTTTGCCGATGACGGCATCGCGCTGATGCACGACAACACCGACATGAGCGATTGCGACGTCCTGCTGGAAGCCACCGTGGCCGGCCTGACCGGATTGGCTCTGTCTCGCGGCCAACGCAGTCGTGATGTGGCCTTTCGCGGCGATATTGGCACCATTCAGGAAGTCCGCGCCCTGTTCGCCGAACTCGACGTGGATCTTGAAGCGCAGCTCGCACGAATGGTCGGTGAGACATCCGCGCAGCGAGCGGCTCAAGGCGCGCGCGCTGGGTGGGCCTGGGGTCAGCGCAGCATTGAGACCCTGGGGCGCAATGCCGCGGAACTCGCCACCGAGGAGCGCCGCTGGCTCCCACCCGCCGCGGAGGTCGCCCATTTTCTAAGCGACGTTGACACCCTGCGCGAGGACGTCGACCGGCTTGAAGCACGGCTGCGGCGGTTGGAGCGACGCGGGGAGGCCTCGTAATGGGCTCGCCCCGACTGCTCTGGCGCCTGGCACAAATCAACCTGGTCTTGTTGCGCTACGGCCTCGACGAGGTTTTGTTCGCGACCCGCTGGTTTCGTCCCTTCCGCTTCCTGCGGGTATTGATGCCCTGGACGTGGTTTCGGCGCCAGCAACGCAGCCGTGGTGAGCGCATCCGGCTAGCCCTTGAGGACCTCGGACCGATCTTCGTGAAGTTCGGGCAAATCATCTCCACCCGCCGCGACTTGCTGCCACCGGACGTTGCCGAAGAGCTCTCCCGTCTGCAGGACCGTGTGCCACCCTTTCCCGGTGAGGCAGCCCGCGCGATCATCGAAGCGGAAACCGAGGACACCATTGACGCGTGGTTTGCGCACTTCGACACCGAGCCCATGGCCTCGGCGTCTATTGCCCAGGTCCACGCCGCCCGCCTGCATGACGGGCGTGATGTCATCGTCAAGGTGGTTCGACCGGGTATTGAGCGCGCCATCGCCCGCGATCTTCGGGTGCTCTATACCTTTGCCCGGTTGGCCCAGCGCTACTGGAGCGAAGGCCACCGCCTGCGCCCGGTGGAAGTCATCCGCGAGTTCGACACCACGCTGCATGATGAACTGGATCTGATGCGTGAGGCGGCGAGCGCCACCCAGCTCAAGCGCAATTTCCGCGACTCGGACCTGCTCTACGTGCCAGAAATCTACTGGCCCGGCACCCGGCGCAGTGTCATGGTCATGGAGCGCATCCACGGTCTGCAGATTTCCGATGTCGAGGGCCTGAAACGCGCCGGCGTCGACATGAAGGCCCTGGCCGAACGCGGCACCGAGATCTTCTTTACCCAGGTCTTCCGCGATAGCTTTTTCCATGCCGACATGCACCCGGGCAACGTGTTCGTGGATGTCACGGATCCCGCCAACCCCCGTTATATCGCGGTCGACTTCGGGATCATGGGCTCACTGAGTCCGGTGGACCATCGCTACCTCGCCGATAACTTCCTCGCCTTTTTCAATCGGGACTACCGCCGCGTCGCTGAACTCCATGTGGAGTCGGGGTGGGTGCCCGCCGACACCCGGGTGGACGAGTTTGAGGCGGCCATGCGCACCGTCTGCGAGCCCATTTTTGAGCGCCCGCTGGGGGAGATCTCCCTGGGCGCACTCCTCATGCGGCTATTCCAGACCGGTCGGCGCTTTGACATGGAGATCCAGCCCCAGCTGGTGCTGCTGCAAAAAACCCTTCTTGCCATTGAAGGGCTGGGGCGGCAGCTCTACCCCGAGCTCGACCTCTGGGACACGGGTAAGCCCTACCTCGAGCGCTGGATGAAAGAGCAGGTGGGCGCCCAGGCGGTAGTCAAGCATCTTCGCCGGGAGCTACCGCGCCTGGGCGAAATCCTGCCCGCTCTACCCCGACGCGTCGACGAGGCGATTGGCGAGATGGGCCAGACCCGCGCCCAGTTGACCGAACAGCAGGCCGAGCTCAAGGCGCTGCGCGAGGCCGTCCATCAAAACGGCCGGCGCAACTTCGCCGGCGCCGTCGGCGCGGCGCTGGTGATCTCGGCGTTCGTGATCGCGGGCCTGGACGGGCGCAGCCCGATGATGCTAGGTGATGCGCCCATCATCAGCTGGGTTGTCGGCAGCCTGGGCGGGCTGATCTGGCTCGCCGCCTGGCCGCGGCGCTAACGCCCCAGAATTGTCAGCCCCTTGAGGAGGTTCAGGGCCTCGGCCAGGGCAAAATCCTGTGACGCCAGGCTAGATGCTGGCACACCCGCCGCCTCATGACCCTCGCTGCCCTCAGGCAGACCCTCACGCTGCAGATGGCCAGGGAGATCGGACTCCCGGGTGCGAGCATCCTGGCCTTCCCGGTCGCTAACGGTCACATTCGCAATTTCCACATCGGGGGCAATGCCATCGGCCTGGATCGATCGGCCATCGGGCGTGTAGTAACGCGCCGTGGTGAGCTTGACCGCATTGCCGCTGCGCAACGGCATGATGGTTTGAACCGAGCCTTTGCCAAAGGTCTGCTCGCCCATGATCACCGCCCGGCGGTGGTCCTGGAGGGCCCCCGCCACGATTTCCGCGGCTGAGGCTGAGCCGGCGTTCACCAGCACCACCAGCGGCGCCCCATTCAGGGCATCATTGGGCGTGGCCGTAAAGCGGGTGCTCGCGCGCTCAAGCCGACCGCGGGTTGAGACGATTTCGCCGGTGCTCAGAAACGCATCCGACACATCAATCGCGGCATCCAGCACGCCCCCCGGGTTATTGCGCAAATCGAGCACCAGCCCTTCAAGGCCCTCTGATTCGTGGTTTAGATCATCCAGGGCTTCGAGCACATCCTCGCCGGTGCGCGACTGAAACTGACTGATCCGCAAATACCCAAAGCCCGGCTCAAGCATACGGGTGCGCACGCTCTGCACCTGGATGACGGCGCGCTCCAGCGTGATCTCTCGCGGCGTGTCCTCACCCTCGCGCACGAGGGTCAAGGTAATCTCCGTCCCCGGATCACCGCGCATCTGCGAGACCGCTTCCTGCAAACCGAGCCCCTTCACTGACTGACCATCCAGTCGAATAATGAGATCGCCCGGCCGTATTCCAGCGCCATCAGCCGGGGTGCCATCGATGGGCGCAATCACCTCGATAAAGCCATCCTGGGTGCCAACTTCCAAACCCAGACCGCCAAACTCACCCCGGGTGCCCTCCTGGAGCTGCTGGTACTCGCTGGCATCAAGGTAGGCCGAGTGGGGGTCGAGCCGCTCGAGCATCCCACGAATGGCGTTGCGCACGAGGGTTTCGTCATCCACAGACTCGACGTAGTTGCGCTGAATGCGCTCATACACCTCAGCGAAACCCCGCAGCTCCTCGAGGGGGACGTCTTCTCCGCCCGTCTGCTGGGCGATGACGCCCTGCGTGTTCACCAATAACAACCCCAGCAGCGTCAAGGCTGTCAGGCGATAAAGCAGTCGGGGAAAGCGCATGATCTATGTCCTCAGGTCTGGTTATCGCCCGTTTGCAACCAGGCGATAGGATCGATCGGCTCACCGTCGGCGCGCAGTTCGAAGTAAAGGGCCGTTTCACGGCGCCCACCGCTGCGGCCCACGGTGGCAACAACATCACCCGCCCTCACCCAGTCTCCGACCTCAAAGTACAGGGCTTGGTTGCGTCCATAGAGGCTCATAAACCCGTTGCCATGCTCAATAATGAGCAGCAACCCCATGCCGCGCAACCAGTCAGAGAACACGACGGTACCCGCCGCCGGCGCGATCACCTCACTGCCGGCCTCCGCACCAATCAGCATCCCCGTCCATTGCAGGTCGTCAGCGCGGGGGCTGCCGTAGCGCGCAAGCAGTGGGCCCTCGAGGGGCCAATCCAGTTCACCCCGGCTGGCGGGTAGATCAGGGCGCTCGCCCGTGAGGCCCCGCTCACTGAGTCGCGTCTCGAGCTCATCGATGAGGCTGGCCAGGCTGGCCGCCTCCTCGCGGCGCGAGGCAATTTGCGCATCCCCCCGCTCAATCCGGGCTTCGATATCCGCCAGTAACGCCTCACGCTCACCAAGACTGGATTGCAGCGTGGCCAGGGCCACCGCGCGGGCTTCACGATCTCTGCGCTGACGGGACAGCGCCTCAGATAACGCCTCACGGCGCGCTTGCAGCGACTGCAGGGCCGCCTGCGCCTGCGTGAGCCGCTCGGCCCGGGCCGCACCGAGGTGGCGCTGGTAGACCAGCCGTCGCTGAACCTCGGCCGGATCGTTTCTCCCCAGCAGCAGCCGTAGGCGGTCGGCCTGGCCCCGGCGATAGGCCGAACGAATGGTCGCCGCAAGAAAGGCCCGATGCTGCTCGCTCGCCGCTGTCTCTTGTTCGACGGCTGATTCAAGTTCAGCGACCTCAACGGCATTCTCACGAATTTGCTCATCCAGCCCAGCCAGGGCCTGTCGCTCGCGACCCATGCGCTGCTCAAGACGGGCCAACTCCGCCTCGACGCCACCCGCGCGCTCACGCTCAGCGGCCATCCGCTCACCGATCGCGCCGATCTCCTCACGCAAGGCCTCAAGCCGTGCCTGGCGCTCATCGAGCGCCGCCGGATCGCTGCCGAGCGCCGTCGAGAACACCATGACGCTCACAATCCACCACCAACGCATCATCGGCTGTTCATTTCGACTGGTATACTCCCGCTCCATCATTCAATGCTAACAGCGCCGGGTCATGGACAGAGTTATCGAATTCAGTATGAACCATCCCTTGCTCATCGCCGCGCTCGTCGTGGTGCTGGCCGCCTTGGTGGCCAATGAGATCATGAACTTTCGGCGCAGCCGCAATGCGGTTGATGTCGTCGACGCCACCCGAATGTACAACCGGGACGAGGCGGTGTTTGTCGATGTGCGTAATGAAAACGCCTTTCAGACAAGCCATCTCCCCGGTGCAGTGAATATTCCCATGGAATACCTTGATCAACGCCAGGACCGACTGAAGCGCTTCAAGGACCGCAGTATCGTCGTCTATTGCGACAGTGGCCAGCGCACCCTGAGGGCCGTTAACGCCCTGAAGGCGCTGGGCTGGCCAGACGTTCATCAGCTCCGTGGCGGGCTTAACGCCTGGCGCGAGGCGAGCATGCCCACCGAGGGCCGTAGCTGACGGCGTTTTCACCGGATCCGCTCACGAGACACCGAGGATTAACATGGCAGACACTCCTAACGGCAATGGCGCCGCCCAGCCCGAGAATACCGGTAACGCCGGCGAGACCGGGCAGCAGCAGTTCGCTATCCAGAAAATCTATCTCAAGGACGGCTCGCTCGAGACACCCGGGACGCCCGAAGTCTTTCGGCAGTCCTGGAAGCCAGAGGCCAAGGTCGAGCTCAACACCCGTCATCAGGCCATTGACGAGAACCTCCACGAGGTCGTCGTCACCGTTACGGTCACCGCACAGATGGAGGAAAAAACCATCTACTTATGCGAAGTGCACCAGGCCGGTGTTTTTAGCATCGCCGGCTTTGAGGAGACGACGCGCAATCAGCTACTGGGGGCCTATTGCCCCGGCGTGTTGTTCCCGTATGCCCGGGAGGCCGTCACTGATCTGACCGCCAAGGCCGGGTTCCCGCCCATGACGCTCTCCCCGGTTAACTTCGACGCGCTCTATGCCCGGCGGCGCCAGGAGGCCGCCGAGGCCGAGCGCAGCAGCGACGGCTAGCCCCCCGATGCGGCCATTCGCGGTGCTCGGCAGCGGCTCGTGGGGTACCGCCCTCGCGCTGGTTCTGGCCCGGAATGGCCATGCGGTGCGGCTATGGGGACATGACCCGAAGGCCATCCAACAAATGGCTGAGGCGGGGCGTAATCTGCGGTATCTACCCGACGTCCCCCTGCCCGACGCCATCGAACCGCAACCCGACCTGGCAGCCGCTGTGCGTGAGGCGCAGGCGGTCCTGGTGGTTGTCCCAAGCGGGGCCTTCAACACCGTCATTGAGCGCCTGACCGGTGTCATTGCGCCCGGGACCCCCGTGGTCTGGGCCACCAAGGGCCTGGATGCGGCCGGTGGGGGGCTGCTGCACACACTGGCCACCCGCGCGCTGCCTGAGCATCCGTTGGGCGTGCTGTCAGGGCCAAGCTTTGCTGGTGAGGTTGCGCGGGGTCTGCCAACAGCGGTGGCCTTAGCGAGTGAGCCGGGGGACTGTGCTGAACAGCTCGCCAGTGCGTTCCACGACGGCCGCTTCCGGGTGTACACGTCAACGGATATGGTGGGCGTCGAGCTGGGTGGCGCGGTCAAAAATGTGCTGGCTATCGCGACGGGCATCGCCGACGGATTGGGCTTTGGTGCCAACGCACGCGCCGGGCTGATTACCCGCGGGCTCGCCGAGGTCCGCCGGCTGGGCGTAAAGATGGGCGCGGAGGACACCACGCTCACCGGTCTGGCGGGCATGGGTGACCTGATTCTGACCTGTACCGACGATCAGTCCCGCAATCGCCGCCTGGGCTTGGCGCTCGGCCGGGGTGAATCGATCGGTGACGCCGCGCAGTCAATCGGGCAGGTGGTGGAAGGCATTCGGACGGCCGGAGAGCTCGAGGCCCTGGCCACCCGCCTCGGCGTCGACATGCCCATTAGCCATGCGGTGCATCAAGTGGTTAGCGGTGAGGCATCACCCCGAGAGGCCGCCAGCGCCCTCATGCAGCGCGCACCCAAATCAGAGTTTGGGTCGGATTGACCCAGACCTAGACCGACCCGGCATAGCCAAGCTGCCGCCAGGCCTCATACACGGCAACGGCCACACTGTTCGAGAGATTAAGGCTTCGATTGCCGGGTCGCATCGGCAAGCGCAGTCGGGCCTCGGTGGGAATGGAGGTCAGAACCTCCGCCGGCAGACCCGCGGTCTCGCTACCAAAGAGCAAGGCATCACCGCGGCGGTAGCGCGGCCCATCGAAGCGGGTGGAACCCCGCGTGGTAAACGCCCATAAACGTGCCGGCGCGACCGCGTGGCGGAACGCGGCGAGATCCTCGTGCACCTGCAGGCGGGCGAGCTCATGGTAATCCAACCCAGCGCGGCGCATGCGCGCATCATCCAGGGTAAAGCCGAGCGGCTGTATCAGATGCAAATGCGCGCCGCTGTTGGCACACAGGCGGATCACGTTGCCCGTGTTGGGCGGGATCTCGGGACTTTGCAGAACGACATGCAGCGGCATGCGCCCATCATACCTGCATCTGCAGATCCCGAATCTTTCGTGTCAGCGTATTGCGGCCCCAGCCCAGCAATCGGGCGGCATCCTGGCGGCGGCCCCCGGTGCGCCGCAGGGCGGCCTCGATCAGGATGCGCTCCAGGCGCTCTTGCGCCTCGGACAAGGCACCAGGACCCTGTTCGGCGGCCTGGTGGTCGGCCCAGCGGGCCAGCGCGCTCTCCCAGTCCATCGCCGATCCCAGTTCAGGCTGGGCGTGAACGATCTCCTGGGGCAAGTCATCCATCTGGACGTCTCGACCGCTGGCCATCACCGTGAGCCATCGACAGGTGTTCTCCAGCTCCCGCACGTTCCCCGGCCAGGGCAAGGCCCGAAACTGCTGTTGCACCGCTGGGGTCAGTTGCTTGGGCTCGACGTTAAGCTCCCGGGCCGCGCGCTGAAGGAAGTGATCCGCAAGGGCGGGGATATCCGCCTGGCGCTCACGCAGCGCCGGGCAGTGAATACGAATCACATTCAGGCGATGGAAAAGATCTTCGCGGAAGCGGCCTTCCTCGACGAGGTGCTCCAGGTTCTGATGAGTCGCCGCGATGATACGAACATCGACCCGCATGGGCGTATGAGCCCCCACCCGGTAGAACTCCCCATCGGCAAGCACCCGCAGCAGGCGCGTTTGCAGCTCAGCGGGCATGTCACCGATTTCGTCCAAAAACAGGGTGCCCCCATCGGCTTGCTCGAACCGCCCCCGGCGGACCTGATGCGCGCCGGTGAACGCCCCTTTTTCATGCCCAAAGAGCTCCGACTCCATCAGGTCTCGGGGAATGGCCGCCATATTCAGGGCGATAAAGGGTTTTTCTGCCCGTGGACTATGCCGATGCAGTGACCCGGCGACGAGCTCTTTACCCGTGCCTGATTCCCCATTGATCAACACTGTGATGTTCGAGCGCGACAGCCGACCAATGGCCCGAAACACCTCCTGCATGGCCGGCGCCTCACCAATGATCTCTGGCAGATCCTCGCGCCGGGCCTCAGGGGGTGCGCTGCTTCGAGCCGCCGCTGCGGCACGCCGGACGAGTTCCACCGCCTCCTCAACATCGAAGGGTTTCGGGAGATACTCGAAGGCACCCCCTTCGTAAGCAGACACGGCGGCATCAAGGTCGGAATGCGCCGTGATGACAATCACCGGCAGCGCGGGGTTCTGGGCGTGGAAGCGCTGCATCAGCGTCAACCCATCAAGCCGCGGCATGCGAATGTCCGTAATCAGGACATCGGGGGTCTCGCGCTCCAGCGCGGCCAAGGCCTCCTCACCGGTCTCAAAATCCACCGCGGCCATCTCGCCACGCTCGAGGGCTTTTTTGAGCACCCAGCGAATCGAGCGATCGTCATCAACAATCCAAACGCTCGTTGTCTCAGCCATGCGAATCCTCCAGGGGCAACCAGACGGTGAACACCGTGCAGCCCGGCTCGCTGCTGCACTCGATCAGTCCGCCGTGCTGGCTCACCAGGGTTTGGGCCATTGGCAAACCGATGCCGCTGCCTTCGGCGCGGCCGGTCACCATGGGGTAAAAAATCTGATCCTGTAGCGCCGGCGGAATACCGGGGCCGTTATCCCGTATGTCGACGCGGGCGACCAGGCGGTGTTGTTTATGGCCAATCGTAAAGCGCCGCTGCGTGCGGGATTGAATCAGGATCTCGCCCTCATCCCCCACGGCCTGTAAGGCATTGCGCACCAGATTGAGCAGCGCCTGAATCAGCTGATCACCCGCCGCAGGCAGGCTCGGGATGCTGGGGTCATAATCTCGCGCGATGGTAACGCCCGGTGGCGCCTCGGCGATTGCCAGATGGCGCACCCGCTCCAATAACTCATGGAGATTGGTCCAGTGCATCTCAGGCCGGCTATCCGGGCCCAACAACCCATTAACCAGGGTGCGCAGACGGTCCGCTTCACTGATGATGATTTGCGTGTATTCCCGGTGCTCGGCGGCGTCAAGTTCCGCCTCCAGCAATTGCGCGGCGCCGCGTAATCCACCCAGGGGGTTTTTAATCTCATGCGCCAGGCCGCGGATCAGCTCCCGGACCGCCTGATTCTGGGCGATCAGACGGTTTTCCCGGGAAATCCGCAAATGCCGGTCAATCTGCTCAAACTCCAGCAGGAGTCGGGTTTCAGGCAAGGGCGTGATGGCGCAATCCACCGTCGCCGTGCGCTCGCCGCTCAAGTTGATCCGAATCTCACGCTCGGCATAGCTGGCGCCCTCTTCAAGGGCCTGGCCAATGGCATCGTTCAATACGGCGACGCCGGGGAAGAGCGTTGTGAGCTTCTCGCCGAGGGCCTGGCGGCTGCTGAGCTGAAACAGGGTCTCTGCGGCCGCATTCAGCAGCTGAATCCGGCACTGCGCATCCACCACCACCACCGCGCGGGTGAGGTTATCGAGCACTTCAAGGGTGGCGTCTTTCACGGGCTCTCTCATCATTGCACTGGGATGTAGCAAGAACCGCGCCAGCGCACTGAACGGCTTTTGTGGCGCATTCAGTATAAACCTCAGAATGGATGGGCGCACCATTTTGGTGCGGGCCCTTGCGTGTTGGACTCTGGTGGGCTGAACCGTGCCGAGCCAGTTTCAGGCCCTTCCATGCCGCTCCCCTATCCGCTGCGCGTCTAGAGGTCGCGCCATGAAAGCACCTGAAACTGGCTCGGTCCGAATGAAGCGCCGTGCCGCTTCCGATGGCTTATCCCGAGCTCCCCTACCCGCTGCGCGGTTAGAGGTCGCACGGGATAAGCCATCGAAATCGGCAAACCTGGGCCGCTCAGCCAATCACGCCCATCGGGGCGTTGCCGATTTCGGGACCTTTTGCCCTGCGACCTCTAGCCGCGCAGCGGATAGGGGAGCAGGGCGGAAGTACCCGGAGGCGGCAACCCCCACCAAAGCAGGGGTCGCCGTGCAGCGCGCTTTAGACGCTGTAGTACAGGTCGAACTCGACCGGGTGCGTGGTCATCCGCAGCTGCAGGACTTCCTCACGCTTCAAACCGATATACC
>Ga0102930_1000851_pt1 | contig 10205 bp, 14 predicted proteins | sample SalPon1_B_H2O_MG_FD_84514 | JGI IMG/M metagenome (GOLD analysis project Ga0102930, IMG submission 84514) | Salt pond water microbial communities from South San Francisco under conditions of wetland restoration - Salt Pond MetaG R1_B_H2O_MG | ecosystem: Environmental > Aquatic > Non-marine Saline...
CCTCCTCAATAGCCTTCAGGACCTCTCCCGTGTATTCTTTCCAAGCCGTTTTTGCTTCCCCCTCAAGAGTGGCCGTAATCGCATCAACTGCATACTCCAAATCACGACTGTCACGAACACGGGAGAACTCAGAGGCAGCCAACTCCACCGACTCACGGTACTCATCCAAAGCCTCAGCTGAATCGTCAATGTCGCCCTTACCGTTCCTGAACGTAGCGAACAAAAGCGCAGCAGTACCAGCAAAAGCGGCAACAATCCCAGCAGGCCCACCCAAGGGAGCCAAAACAATCCTCAACGCACCAAAAGCACGACCAAGATTGTAGGCAGCCGTAGCACCCTTCTGCAAAACGGGGCCAAGGGTAACCATGGCATTAATAACTTTGCCCAAGGGCCTCATGACAGCCATACCCAACGAAATAGCCAACCTAGTACCAACCGCTACGGAAAGGCCAACAATCAAAGGCATCAAAGCCTCAATCGTGTCCATCAAATTCAACAAAAGACCATTCAGTTCTTTTACGATAGGAACAGTACGCTGACCAATATCCTGAGCAAGTTCAATAAAACGATTCTTCAAAATCTGGACTTGAGAAGCCAACGTCTCAGACTGAATCTGAACCTCTTTATTCAAACTATTCATCAAGAAAGACTCACGGCGCGCTTCCTCAATCGCCGCAGTCAAAGTCTCGTTCCCCTGAGCCAACGCAAGCAACGTCCTACGCTCACGAACCTCATTAATATTCAATTCATTCAAAACATCGTTCAGGTTACCGCCACTCTCAGCAGTAGCAGACATCCCATCCGCCAAAGCGACAAGAGCATCCAGCGGCGAGTTCTCCACAAGCCCCTGAAACTCCTCAACCGTCATATCAGCATTCTCAGCAAAAGCAGCCAACTCAGCAGAACCACTACTCGCAGCCTCCTGAATCTTAGCCATCGTACGAACAACAGCAGAACCACCAGCCTCAGCCTTCACACCCAAAGACAAAAGCGAAGCGTTCAACGCAAGAATCTCATCCGTCGTCAAACCAGCCTGCGACGAAAGCCCCTGCGTATACGAAGTCATCTGAAGAATTTCAGCAGCCGTAGAAGCAGTCGTGTTCTCAAGCTGGTTCAAAACATTAGCGACACGCTCCGCCTCAGTACCCATATCATCCATAGCGGTACCAGTCGCCTGCAAAAACCGCGCCAAATTCGTAGCACCCTGCTCACCCGTCACATCCGTCGCGATAGAAAGGCGAGCAACCGTGTCAGCAAAACGCTCAACATTCTGAGCACCCGTAATCCCCAACTGCCCCGCAACCTTCGCCATATCAAGAAGTTCAGAAACAGCAATCGGAATCTCACGAGAAATCATCTGGAAGTTCTGCGTCAAACCACGCAAGGCATCAGACGACAAGTTCGTCGTTTTCCTAACATCCGCAAGGGCCGTCTCAAGAGCAGAACCAGCACGAACCGAAGCTGCCAACGTACCAAACACAGCAATCAACGAACCAGCAACAGCCAAAACCGGAGCCATCGTCGCAAACATCGCTTTTAAGCCGCGCTCCGTAAACATAAGTTGGTTCGTAAAAATACCAAGAGCAGGACTAACCTGGAAAATACGGTCCTGCAACAACGACAAACCACCATAAGAAAGGTTAGAAGCCATAGCCTGCCTAGACAAAGCCCCAGTATTCTTCTCCAACGACCTTTCACTCTTCCTCATGGCACTAGAAAGCTTGACGCTTTCCTTAGCCATCCTGGCCTTAGCAGCAGACGTCTCCTGCAAATCCTCAGAATAAATTTCAATCTGAGTACGGATGTTCCGAAGGACAAGCAAAAGCCCCTGCAAAGAAGAACGATTCTCCTCCGTATTCCCACTACTCGTATCCAAAGCCGAAGCAAGCGCCCTTGCTTGAGCACTAAACGACTCAGAAGCAGAAATCAAAGTTTTGTAAGCAGCCGCAGATTCCGTAGCTTCAGAATCATTTCGACTCAAAGACGCAGCAACACTATCAACTTCCTTACGTGCTTTCGCTTGCGTTTGCGCCAACTCAGAAGTTTTGCTGGAAATCCTAGCCGCGCCCTCCGCCGTACGACCCATCGTCGTACGCAACTCATCCAACTCGTTATTCAAAGCCTCAGCGCGAGTATCAACTTCCTTCAAAGCGTTAGAGTACGCCTCTGGCTCCGTAATGTCTTTCCTAGAAATAACGGTAGAAAGGTCACGACGAAGTTCTTTTGCTCTAGCGGAAAGAGTTTCAAAACGAGTTTCGGTGTCGTCATACTCAACACCAAGTTTTTCGGTTTTGTCGCGCACGGTATCCATGACACTAGACGTGTCACGAAGAGCGCGAGCAAGTTGCACTTGATCAACACTAGCACCTTCAGCGGACTGCCCCAAAGACTCAAAATCACCACGCAACCCATCCGCCAACTGCCCAAAAACAGTCATTTCTTCCGTGAATTGCTCCAACGACATTCGGCCAGCCCGCCAACGATTCACGGTATCCTGAACACTAGCCTGCAAAACACGGAGGTCCTCAACAAGGTTGTTGAACGTCCCAGAAGACTCCTTAGCAGCCCCAGTAGCACGACTGGAAGCCTTCCCCAAAGACTCCATCGCCTGCTCAGTTCTTTTTACTCCAGGCGCAGCCTTAGAGGCAGACTCACCAAGTTGACGAAGGTCATTACGAACTTTCTCAAGAGAAGCACGGTCAACAGAAACCGTGTAGAATAGATTACCAATGTTGCTTCCTTCAGCCATGAGGAACCTCCACAACAGATTTTACCAATCACCCCCAAAGCCCGGCTCCCAAAAAAAGCCACCCCTTTTCGGGGTGGCGCAAACAACAACAAAAGTTGCCGTTATGTTTTGTAGTTCTTAGCCGTAGCCAAAATCCTTTGCCAAATAGGAGCCATCATCAACCACTGTTCATGAGGCACCAAACGCCTTTCAATCGCTTGCATGATGCCCTCAGCAGCCTTAGGACTCAAACCCTCAATAGGGGCGTACGACTTGGATTCCATTACCTCAGGAAGCATAAACGTTGGTGTGTACGGACGCAACATTTTTTGGACGAGTTTCCCGCGTTGCGGGTTACCAGAACCAGAGTTGTTCAGTGCATCACGAACGTTATCGTCAGACATTTGAGACACGATATTCGTGACATTGAAATACATGTCGTTAAAACGCCTTAACTTGTGCGCATCAATGGACGCAATAATTTGGCTGTACGTGTAATCACCAAACTCGCGAGCGTCAATACCAGACGAAATTGCTTGGCAATACAAAGCGTACCAGTCAGGCTCTAGTTCAGGTTCTTCCGTGTCTCGGGCTTCTTCTGCATTCGGTTGGTGTACAGCGAAGCCCACCGTGCGTTTCCCTCAGTCACCAACTTCTCAGCAGCCTCGTAATCACTACCGCCGCACCCCTGGAAGAACTCCTCAAACTCAAGTTCCGTATCACCAGCATCAGAAGCCAAACGCCAAACAAAATAAATGCGGGCGCGGTCCTGAATCTCCATGAATTCACTAACTACATTCTCAGCGTTCCGTGCTTCCTCAAACACTTCAGTTTGAACACGGTTCGTGACCTCATCAATAACGGAACGCTGTTCCTCCATGCGCTCAATCAATTGATTCAGTTGCTCATCAATGTCCTCAGGTTCATCAGGAGACAAAAACAAATCCATCAATTCATCATGCTTCTCTTGCAACTTCTCGTAACGTTGAGTAACACTCTTAACACGAGGGTCAGACTCAATATCCGTCGCCATACCAGAAATTTTAGGTACGACCTCAGACTGGATTTTGTACTGCAAATCCTCAAGTTCGTACTCTTTCACGATATCAAGCCACAAGGCACGAGTCCGCATATCGAACTCACGAACCTTGAACTCAATACCCTGAACCTCAACAACTTCCGGTTTGACCTTACCAGCAAAATCACTCAGTGCTTCCGCCATCAAATCCCTCCTTTTCCTCCAACACAATACCATTCATGAAAAACCCTTCACGGACACCTTCCAACAAAACCCACGATTGCCCTACCTCATCAACCAAAACCGTGGATTCAGGAATATCCGCTTGAGCAGAAAACGCTGGAGCGACCATAAAACTACCCGAACCATCCGAGCGAGTTTCATGCTCAGCCCCAGCAACCCACATGGAAACATCATCACTTTTCAAAACAACCAAAGGCTCAAAAACCATACTTCATTATACTACCCAAGCGCAATAGAAAACGGAATTGCGGTGCTAGACGCCCGCTCCTCCGTAAAATACTGGTTGGTTCCCTCACCAATGTCATCCGTGTCAAGAACCACAGCTCCCGTCTCACCATTCACACTGTCCACAGCATAACTAGCGACAAGTTCCACCCAAGACGAACCATCAAAAATATACGTCAAGTTATCCGTGATGACCTTAGCAACGTCCCCCTCCTGAACCGTCAAACCATCACGCTCAGCATTATCACTAACAACAAAAATTTCGCTAATCGCGATAGCAGGAAGACGACCTGAAGGAATCTTTCCGCCAGCATCAAGAATCGCAACGCCATTCGCGGAATCAACAACAATCCTACTCGTTACCCCATCCACATTCCCAAGAAGGTAATCATTAACATCAACACCAGACGCGACAGGAAGTTCACTAATCTTCACGTTAGACATACAAAACCTCCATTACCCAAAAAAGATAGGGGGTTGAGGAGCGGAAGTTTCTTCAGACGGTTCATCAAACTGGATGTAATCACCAGCCTCCGTCCTCAAAAAATCATCATTTTCGGCTTTCAAAATACCCACAAGGCCTTTGAAAGCGCGAAGAAACATAAAGAACTTAGACATCAAACATTACCAATCAAAACTTTTAGTTGGCGTTCACCGGCCTGCTGAATCTCAGCGGACTTTTTGCCACTACGAATCTTCACGTAAGGCCAACCAGCAAAAGCGGAAGGCTCAACACTAATCCCACGACTAGCGGAAGAACCACCAGACGCATCAATTTCGTACAAATCACCATTCCAGTAAAGAGGAACGAACGTTTCACCATCATACGAAACAGAAAAAGTAATGCGTGCAGTGGTCCACTCGTCAGGCATCTGAATCGCAAGAACCTTATAAACGCCAGGGTTGTATTCTTCACCAAGATCAACCGTGTTGCTCAAAGAAGAACCAGAAGGAATCGTGGCCTCTCGATAAAAAACTTTCATTGAGCACCTCCAAAAGAATCATAGCAAATCAAACAAAAATATGGCACCCCAATGAAGGGGTGCCACGGAAGGGAAGAACCCCCACCACCGGCGGGGGAGTGGTGGGGCTTACGGCGTCGGAGCGGTGTACGTGATGGTGCCGTCCGTCGTGAAGTTGAACGCGTAACTAAACACACCACGAACGGGGGTGTTCGGCACGAAATCGTTCACGACAGCAGCGCCCGAAAGGTAACCGCCGTCCGGCAGTTCCAGAACGAACACAACCTGCGACGCTTCACCAACGTCCTGCGCGGCGTCCAGAAGGTCACTGACGACCGCGTTATCACCAGGCGCGTGCGTGGTGGCGTTGAACGTACCCGCAAGGCCGTTCTTCACCGCGCGGTCCCAAGAGTTCCCGTAAACGGGGATGGACTCAACAGAACCACTCGGCGAAAACGAAATGTCGCCACCAACAACCGGAAGCTCATCAGACGTACTGAGACCAGCGGTCTCATCGTACGTGCTGGCGAGGGCCACATAGAGTTTGGTTTGGTTACCAGAATCAAAAGTAACCGTCGGAACCGTAGGAGTAGGAAGACTCATACTTTACCTCCTCTGCGCTAACCGTGCAATCATCCCCGGGGGAATAAAAGCCTAAAACGAACAACGCCGAACACACCACCCGTATCCTCATCATACTTTGGAGGCATACTCGTCGCTTTATGAATAGCAATCAACGGTTGATTATAAATCCCAGCATCAACACTGTTCACCGCATCATGCAAATCGAAATACAAACCCATGGCATCATCCCTATTCGGAACATCACCAGTTTCCGTAGGTGCCTGATAAATATGGACGTCAATCGTTTGCTCAAGGACATCCACATTACTGTAAAGAGCACCAGCAGGTTTCTCACCCAACTCCCTAACGTAAATGTATGGTTTACCGTCAGCGGAATCAATCTGAGATTTCGTTAGTGGATTATTTGACCAAACAACCGAATCGCCACCAACACTCAAACCTGCAATGTAATCATACAACGTCGCCATTTTCAACGACTCCTTAAGAACGAAACAATTTCATTACGCATGTTCCCCAAAACATCATCCGAATCCACACCCTCGAACGTCATGTACAAAGGGCCATAATCAAAAGGAGCGACCTGCCTACCAGAATCCGAAACCTTCATACGACCAAACTCCAAATACAAAAGTTTCACTTGACTCTCATTAAAAAACCCAACCTGAAACTCAAGGTCACTCACACGCTCAAAAGAAACGGACTCCCGCAAACTCCCCGTCTGCATTTGCGGATACTCCTTTTTCTCTGGGTCGCTAGAAACACGAAACATTTCCTCAGGGTACTCCTCAGTCCAATCATTACCCGAAGTATTATGCGCCCCCAAAGACTCAAAAAGATGCTGAAACGGAACGAACACCGCTTCCTCAAGACCACCAGAAACCCTACCCTTTTCAAACTCAAACCACCCAGGTCGCTCCTGAAACTCAACCATTGACAGCCTCCCCAATATAAAGTTCCCAATACACGCCCAACCCACCCACATTCGCAGGAACCCTAGACTGCACCAAATAAGCGCCCTCAACCCCAAGGGCACCATCCACATCAACAACCATCATGGATTCATCAGGCATCGCCTCATACGGCACGTAACAAACCACCGCAACAGGGTCTTCCATCGTCCCCGCATTCTCATCCGCAATGGACTTCTGAATCCTAGGGCGAACATACTGAATGGAACCAGGCCCAGACCAATGCTCAGTATCCACAACCGTATCCGTAGGAGTCCCATTCACAAGACCAGTCGTTCGTTCCTTAGAAACCAACTTCACTTGGTTATCAAACAACAAATACTGGTTGTTCGCCATTTGTTTACGCAAAAGTTCAGGGAACATGAAACCACCTCACGTTGAGGGACGAGCGTGCGAACGAAGCGCATTCTCATACACTTCAAGGTTCTTCTCCAAGGTTTCCCGCTGAATCTTAACGGTCATGTCCCCAAGTTTCGTGTCGTAAACACCGGACGCAAGCAAATTATTCAACAGAAGGCCCGACATTGCCTTCACGTACTCCTTCACCTGCGCAGGCAAAGGATACTCACCAGAATCATCCGTCCAACCCGCAGAGTACGAAACGACAGCCTTCTTGAAGCGCTCAAAACCATGCGCACGATCAAAATCACGGAGGAACGGCTCATCCCACCGCAAAGACCAACCACTCGGACCAATCACGACATCATCAAGTTTATCGTCACCATCATACTCAAAACTCGTGACTTCACGAATAGGGCCATGACTCAAAACCATTTGTTGAGAACGATAATAAAACGTTCGTTCCTCATCAACATACGAATTAAGTTCCAAAGTCTCAAGACCCAACTTAGCAGCAATAAGGGACTCCGCCTGGTCTACAGCCTCCTGCAAACCAGGCGTGGAGTCAGAAATACCCAAAAAAGTAGCGACCTCACTCGTCGTTAACAGGGACATCAGGAAGTTCCTCCGGCATCACGCCAAGTTTCTCCGCAGCCGCACGGCGACCCAAAGCCTTCTCCCCATCACTGAAAAAATACCAGTTACCAGAACGACTCACAACCTCAAGGTCAGAAGACTCCTCAAAGACAGGTTCCTCCTCAGGAACCTCAACATCATCAAAAACACGAGTACCGTACATTTCCGGGTCCATTTTCGTTTTTACGTACTCAGCAACACCAGCACGAACCTTCTCAAGAGCAACACGCTCATTCTCATCGTACTCCTGGTTGCGATTAACAACATTCCCCTTAAACGTATGAGGGCGAACAACACGAATCCTAGGCATGAAAAACCTCCAAACAAAAGAATGATACCACAACGCCAAAAAAAGGGGGAGCCGAAGCTCCCCCAAACGGTTAGCGCGAAGTGAAAGAGAAGTTATCAGCCGCCGTAGGCCGTAACTTCGACGAAAGCGTTCGGGCGGAGAATGGACTGCGCAATACGCTCTTCAGCGAGAAGCGCCCACAGGTTCTTCGTGAAGAAGTCCGCGTGGCTGTCCGTAATGCGAATGTTCGCGTTCTGGCGGTCATGAACAGCAGAACCGCGACGGAAGTCACCAACAAGAACAGTGCCCTGGTTAATGGCGTTCGTCGGAACGACCGGCATACCCCAAAGTTGCGAACCGTTGCTCGTAGTAACGTCAACCCAAATGTAGTGCTCATCACTACCCTTGGTAAGTTCAATCGTTTCCCAATCCTGGTGGTTCATCACGATACCAGTCGGGCGGTACTCATCCACGTACGCCTTCGTAGCAGCCTTACGAATCGCATCAATCAGCGTTTCGGCACTACCCTGGCTGTACGACTGAATCGAGGAATCCGTAAGGATACCGTTCAGGTCGTTCCCCGTGCCCGAACCATACAGAAGCTGCTGGTCTTCCTTCAGGCGGAGGCCGTACAGGAGGCGCTGCTCAATGTAACCACGGAGCTGAGCCTCATCATCAACAATCTGGCGAGTAACCGGAATGTAGTGAGCAATCGTACGAACCGGAGTCGTCACGACCTCAAAGTCAAGGGCCGACTCAGGCTTACCTTCACTGTCGGTAGCCGCGTACTCAGGCACAGTATCCGCGTTCGTGGTGTAGCTCGCTTCACGAACGAACTCAACCGACCCAGTGCTAACACCGAACGTCGGAAGCAGTTCACGAATGAACGTCATGCGCTCCGGGTCACGAACGTACTCAGCGAAGCGGTCAACTTCAAACAGGTACGCAGGCGTGTCACCCAGGCTAGCACCCGTCAGGGTGTCCTTACGGCGCGGCGCACCCAGGCTGCCACCAACCTCAAACGAACGGCTCTGCTTATGGAAGCCATCTTCCTTGTACGCCTGGTAAGCATCCGAATCAACAAAAGCCTGACCGAGGGTCTGGCGCTCACCGGGGGTCAGCGTCTTCACCGACTCCATCTTCGCCATGACTTCGCGAACGTCGTCCGCAACCTCGTCAACCTTGCCCTTCATTTCCGAATGAGCCGCAGCGTACTCCTCACTGAGTTGCTTAATCTGAGTAGCGTTTTCCTCAGTCGCCTGACCATACTGCTTAATTTGTTCGTCACGCTCATGAACGGCACCCATCAACTTTTCCTGGATACCTTCAAGAGCGGACTTAACTTCAGTCACGTTCTCCATGATTTATCCTTTCAATTCGCCACCAAGAGACTTGATGGCACTAAGAACTTCGTACTCCTCTTGCCAGCCTTTAAGAACATCCAGAACGTCGCTAGGAGTGGACGAAACCGAGTCACTAGCAACCTGGTGAGTGCCCTCATCAGGCGAGTCACCATTCTGCACAGAAGATTCTACAACATTACTTTCCTCAACCATTTCCGACCTCTCAGACTCCAACACACTACGCCAATACTTCACCAAGAAATCCATGGCCTCAGGAATATCATCAGACTCAAAACGCCCATCACGCAAAGCCTTCTCAAAACGCTTCATACTAGAAACCAAGTTATTCACAGCCAAACCACCCTTAAGGCCCTCAACACGAGCCTCAGGGTTACTAGCAAGACTCACGAAACTATACTCAACCAACTTCACTTCCTTGAGCATGTTCGCCTTCATGTCACCATCATACTCCTCACGAACAGGAATGAAACCAATCGACATCTCATCAATCACGCCATCCTCAATGAGTGTCAACAAGTCACGGCCCATGCTCGTGTCACTAACTTTCGTTTCCGTATAAAGGCCCTTCTCATCCTCATACATTTTCGTGGGTTTACCAACGATTTGCATGGGATCATGATGCATCAACGTCTTGACGCGAGCGGCATTATGATCCACGGTGCGTTTAAAAGCACCCCGCTCAACAATATCGCCATGAGAATCAATATTCCCGAAACGACTAGCGTAACCAACGACAGTGGACTTCTTTTTGTCCATGTCCTCAATGCCATAACCCGCATTCTTCAACTTAAACATTATTTCCTCCTGGGGCCAAACCAGAGCGTCATTTCAGGAATTTGTTCGTAATC
>Ga0102930_1000853_pt1 | contig 10195 bp, 3 predicted proteins | sample SalPon1_B_H2O_MG_FD_84514 | JGI IMG/M metagenome (GOLD analysis project Ga0102930, IMG submission 84514) | Salt pond water microbial communities from South San Francisco under conditions of wetland restoration - Salt Pond MetaG R1_B_H2O_MG | ecosystem: Environmental > Aquatic > Non-marine Saline...
ACCGGCAATTCAATTGTAGCGAATTCAGCACTAACCCTACCATATTTAAATGAAAATGCATTGGTTTTTACTAATACTGACGAAACGTTGACAACTTACGCTAATGTTCGTTATGACGGAGTGGGGGCAATCGATATTGATGGGGTAGCTGTTGATATTGATAATATTGAAATATCTGGTAATACTATTTCGTCATTAGATGATCTAAATTTACAAGCAGCCGATGGTAGTTCTGTTTCTGCTGCGAATGTCAATATAGTTGATAATGATACTCCGACTTTGGTTTATTTTGTAGACGGCCAAGGACACATAACAACTGATAATAATTTTTCATTTGATAATTCTACCTTGAGTGTAACGGGGAATGTTACTGCTAACCGTCTCGTTATTGATAATATTGTTATTGATAATAATGAAATTTCATCAGATAGTAATCTTATAATTTCTGCTGAAAGCAGTAGTGTTGTGACAGTTGATAATACCACTGGTATTATAGTTCCAGTTGGAACAACAGCCGAAAGACCAGTTAATCCTGAAGCAGGTACAGTAAGGTGGAATAGTGATGTCAATTATATAGAAGTATATGACGGTGTTGAGTGGGAATCATTGGGCACTGATGTTACATTCATTACCAGTCAAATTATTGAAGGCGACGATAGTACCACAGTGTTCACTTTGGATCAAGAAGCAACAACGGCAGGTGTGCTGGTGTATATTAACGGTGTTGCACAGGTGCCCGGAACATCTTATACTGTTTCTGGTAATGAAATAACATTTGTAGAAGCCCCGTTAGTTTCAGACACTGTGGAAATTCGTTTCATATCCTTATCTCAAACGGTTAGTGCACTTACTGATGAAAGTGGCGAAACCGCTGTGCGTGTTAACAATAACGATGAAATTGTATTTGTTGTTGAAAACACTGAAGTTGGGAACATATCAAATTCAGCAGTTAATTTTTCTTCGGATACTCCGATTAGTGTTGGTGATAAAACACTTGGATTTTTAGAAAGCCCACAAAGAATTATAACAGGCAACACAACTTTGACGCTTTCTGACAGTGGTGGTCATTTGTATGTTGATACCACTGGAACATTTGATATCACCATTCCGAATCAAACCAATGTGTCTTTTCCTGTCGGAACACAAATAGCAGTAGTTTCTCATAGTACAAGTAATGTCGTTTTGACTCCTTCAACCGGGGTTGAGTTGTATCTCGCTGGTAACTCAACCTCATCAACTCGTGTTATTGAATCTTATGGCATTGCTAACTTATTGAAAGTTAATGAAAATATTTGGTCAGTTTCAGGCACTGCTATAGTTTAAACCTTCTATCCCGTAATATGGGTAGATAACACTTTTTTCGTCTTTCCATAAATACTACCAGATTAATAAAACTGGAGTTTATGTCTGATGGCAATCACACGTATTAAAAATAACCAGATCACTGATTTAACTGTCAATGCAGCATCGAAGTTGCAAGACTTCTCAATCACATCTGGAAAAATCGCAAACAATTTAACTTATGGCTCAGATCTTACCGTCGCAGGTAACTTAACTATAAGTGGCACAACAACAACTGTTGAAACAACTAACCTTAGTGTTGAAGATGCTCTTCTGCTCTTTGCGAGTGGACAGACAGGATCTCCAACGGTTGATGTTGGTTTTCTTGGTGAGCGTGGCGATGAAACCAACGTTGCATTTGTGTGGGATGAAAGTGCAGAAAAATTTGTTGCTGCGTTTACTACAAGCACAGACACTGATACGACTATCACAGTTGACACTTATGCTGACTTAGAGGTTGCTGATTTAAGTGCTGTTGATGGAGCATTCTCTGGTAATGTGGATATTACAGGAGATATGTCACTTGGTGGCAATGTTGACAGTCTCGATGTAACAGGAAACATTGCTGGTGGTAATTTAATAACCACCGGAACCACTGAAACTGATTCACTAACTGCAACTACAACAATTGATGCTGGCGGCAATATCACTGGCGGTAACCTAACAACTTCAGGCACCACTGATACAGACACTCTAACTGCTGCTAATAGTATTACAGCAGGAACAACAGTCACTGCCACTGGCAACATTGACGGCGGTAATTTAATCACTTCAGGCACCACTGATACAGACACTCTAACTGCTGCTAATAGTATTACAGCAGGAACAACAGTCACTGCCACTGGCAACATTGACGGCGGTAATTTAACCACTTCTGGAACAACACAAACAGGTAGTTTAAGTGCAAATACCACCGTTACTGCCACTGGTAATGTAAGCGGTGGCAATATTGTTACCGGTGGTGTAGTTGATGCAACCGGCAATGTTTCAGGTGGTAATTTAACTACTTCTGGAACAACACAAACTGACAGTTTAAGTGCAAATACCACTATAACCGCAACAGGCAATATTGATGGTGGTAACCTCACAACGGACGGTAATGTTGACGCTGTTGGAAACATAACAGGTGGTAATATAGTCAGTTTGGGTGCGTTTGAAGCAGAAACTCTTGTTTCTAACACAAGCATCTCAGCAGGAACAACCATTACTGCCACTGGCAATATTGATGGCGGAAATCTCACCACTTCTGGTACAACACAAACAGGTAGTTTAAGTGCAAATACCACCGTTACTGCCACTGGTAATGTAAGTGGTGGCAATATTACAACTGGTGGTGTAGTTGACGCCACTGGTAATGTAAGTGGCGGTAATTTGGTAACATCCGGAACCACAGATACGGATACCCTGACTGCTGCCAATAGCATTACTGCAGGAACAACCGTTACTGCCACTGGCAACATTGACGGCGGCAATTTAACCACTGGTGGTGTAGTTGATGCAACCGGCAATGTTTCAGGTGGTAATTTAACTACTTCTGGAACAACACAAACAGGTAGTTTAAGTGCAAATACCACCGTTACTGCCACTGGTAATGTAAGTGGTGGCAACCTTACGACTGGTGGTGTAGTTGATGCCACTGGCAATATAAGTGGCGATAGTTTAAATGCAGACACCTCTGTTGTTGCACCAAATGTTCAAGTCACATCCGCAACTGTAAACGAAGTATTCTTTACTGACTCTAATAGTGAGCTTCGTACAGATGCTAACTTGACTTTTGATACTACTAATCTTGAACTTAATGGTCAACTAACAGTCGATAATATCATTGTTGATGATAATACGATTTCATCCCCAGCAAATGTAGATGTTGTAGTAGATAATAGTGGAACAGGTATATTCTATGTTGATAGAGATACTACTGTATCTGGTAACCTTAGTGTTCTTGGTACAACGACTACAGTCAATTCAACTGAGACAGCTATTGAAGACCCAATACTACAGCTAGGTCGTGGTGCAAATAATGATCCATTAACAGCCAGTGATGGTAAGGATCGCGGTATTGCGATGTATTACTATAGTGGTGAAGAAAAAGTTGCATTTATGGGTTATGACGATCCATCTGATGAGTGGCGTTTCTTTGTTGATGCCACAATTACCGATGAAGAGGTAACTGGAACATTGGGTGGAATTAATGTCGGTGGCATTACAACAACATCTATTGACAGTGAAGGCAATATCTCAGGTGGTAATTTAATTACCACTGGACAGGTTGATGCCACTGGTAATGTAAGTGGTGGCAACTTAACCACAGCAGGAACAACCCAGACAGGGAGCCTGAGTGCAAACACCACCGTTACTGCCACTGGTAATGTAAGTGGTGGCAATATCACAACTGGTGGTGAAGTTGATGCCACTGGTAATGTTTCAGGTGGCAACCTTGTTACTTCCGGAACTACCGACACTAACACATTAACTGCTACCAACAGCATATCATCAGGAACAACTATCACCGCCACAGGCAACGTAAGTGGTGGTAACCTCACAACTGCTGGGGTAGTTGATGCCACTGGTAATGTAATTGCTGGGAACTTAACGACTTCTGGCACGACACAGACAGATAGCCTAAGTGCAAACACCACAATTACTGCAACAGGCAATGTAAGTGGCGGCAATCTTACGACTGATGGTGCAGTTGATGCCACTGGTAATGTAAGTGGTGGTAACCTAACAACTTCTGGTACCACCGATACTGATACCCTAACTGCTGCTAACAGTATTACTGCAGGAACAACTGTTACTGCCACTGGTAATATTGACGGCGGTAACTTAACAACTTCTGGAACAACACAAACAGGTAGTTTAAGTGCAAATACCACAATTACTGCCACTGGTAATGTAAGTGGTGGTAATATTACAACTGGTGGTGTAGTTGAAGCAACTGGTAACGTTACAGGTGGTAACCTAACAACTTCTGGTACAACACAAACTAATAGTTTAAGTGCAAATACCACTATAACCGCAACAGGCAATATTGATGGTGGTAACCTAACGACTTCTGGTACAACACAAACTAATAGTTTAAGTGCAAATACCACAATTACTGCCACTGGTAATGTAAGTGGTGGTAATATTACAACTGGTGGTGTAGTTGATGCTACTGGTAATGTTACAGGGGGTAATCTTGTCACTAGTGGTGAGCTTGATGCTGAAACTGTTGTTGCTAACACTTCAGTCACAACACCAACATTAACAAGCACGGCAGACCTTGACATCACAAGTGGTGCCAACAGCAACATTAACTTGAATCCAGATGGTGATGGTGAAGTTGTTCTATCTGATCAGGTCGGTGACCGCATGTTGTTTACGACGGCCAACAGTGAAATATCAACAACAGCAAATGCCATTTTTGATGGCGAAAACTTGGATATTACTGGATCACTAGGCGTTGATAATGTTCGTATAGATGATGAAGAAATCAGAAGTCTTGGCACTGAGTTAATAATCAACCGAACAAATGGCGATGTTGATTTCTTTGTATCAGGCAACACAAACCCAGACTTGTTTGTTGTTGACGCTGGCACTAATTCTATAGGCATCGGATCAGCCAATGTTGTAAATGGTGCTATACTAACTATTGACTCAAGTGAATCAATTGTTCTTCCATCAGGAACAACAGCAGAAAGACCAGCAACACCAGCCGAAGGTATGTTCCGTTACAATGAGACTGAGGCTGACCTTGAATTTTATGATGGCACACAATGGACTTCAGCCGCTACTTCATTCACATTGATTGAAAGCGAGACCTTTTCAGGTGATGGCTCAACAACAACCTATACACTGAACGAGGAATCGTCAACTGCATCTGCGATTGTAACCATTAACGGTGTTGTTCAGCTTCCAACCACAGCCTATGCTATATCTGGAACTACACTAACATTCACCGAAGCACCAGAGTCTGGTGATGAAATTGAGGTACGCCGACTAACAACCACAACTTCGGTCACAAAGATAACAAACGCTCAGACAACAGCAGTATTCACTGCAGTTGATGGTGAAGAACAATTTGATGTGACTGGCAATCTTGTTCCAACCGCCAATGTCACCTATGATCTTGGTAGTGATACAGAGCGTTGGAATGATCTTTACCTCGCTGGTAACAGTATTGTTCTTGGTAATATCGTTATTAAAGACGGTGGATCTAACACAGTTGCATTTTTTGGCTCAGACGGCACAACACCAGCCACGCTTGACAGCAATAACGTAGATACAACCACAATATCTGACGGTAATTCTTCTATATCAGTTGTTACAACAGATGGAAACGTTGAGGCAGAAGTTAATGGTAGTACTATAGCAACTGTTAGTTCTTCAGGACTTACTGTTACAGGTAGTATTGAAGCAACAAATGGCTTCGTTGGACTTGATGCGACCACGATTGAAGATGGCACAAGCAGTGTTAGTGTTACCTCGACAGACGGCAATATTGAGGCTGATGTCAACGGCAGCACCATAGCAACAATCAATTCTTCAGGACTTACCGTAACTGGAAGTATTGAAGCAACAAATGGCTTCGTTGGACTTGATGCGACCACGATTGAAGATGGGACAAGCAGTGTTAGTGTCACCTCGCCAGATGGAAGCATTGTTGCTAATGTTGGTGGTTCTACGGTTGCTACATTTACATCAGACGGAATAATATTGGATACTGCTCCAACCTCAGCAAACCAAGCAGTAAGAAAATCGTATGTAGATGAGGTTGCACAGGGTCTCCTAATTCGCCCCGGAGTAAATGCACTCTCAGACTCAAATCTTAGTGCAACCTATGACAACGGAACAGACGGTGTTGGAGCTACATTAACCGCCACATCAAACGGGGCTTTCCCGACAGTTGATGGTATAACGCTTGATACTGAATTTGACCGAATTCTCGTAACCGCACAGACAAATGCAGCACATAACGGACTTTATGTGTTGACTACAGTCGGTGACGGATCTACACCATGGGAACTTACGCGTTGTAATACTTGTGATGAAAGTAGCGAGATACCCGGTTCATTCGTATTCGTCCAAGACGGTAATACATATAATGCAACAGGCTGGATTGCAGATGTTGATGATCCATCAACATTTACAATTGGTACAGATGACATTGACTGGCTACAATTCTCAGGTGCTGGTACATTTACCGCTGGGGACGGACTTGAATTAAGCGGCTCTGAGTTTAGCATAGATTCAAGTGCAAGTGTTGAGTTTGCTGGAATTACCGTTCCAAGTATTACGAAATCAGGCACAGATGGTTCTGGTAACATTGGGTCAAGTTCAAATGGTTTTGACACCGTATTTGCTAAAGCAACAAGTGCTCAATATGCTGACTTGGCTGAGATGTATGTTGCTGATGCAAATTATGAACCCGGTATAGTTGTAGCATTCGGTGGCACAGAAGAGGTAACAATTAGTGATGCAGAATCTGATTCACGCATCGCCGGTATTATCTCAACAAACCCAAGTTACTTAATGAATAGTAACATTGAGGGTGACTTCACTGTAGCCGTTGCTTTGACTGGTCGTGTTCCAGCCAAGGTTGTCGGAACTGTTCGCAAGGGCGATATGATGGTATCAAACGGCGATGGGACAGCACGGGCTGAGTCGAACCCATCAATTGGTACTGTTATTGGTAAAGCCCTTGAGGACTTTGATGGTACAGAAGGCATAATTGAGGTAGTTGTCGGTCGCTTATAAAAATAGCAACCTAACAACAAACACAAAAGACCGGCAATGCCGGTCTTTTTTTTAATAAATAAACTTAAAGATGTGAGACCTTTATGCCTCTTACTAGACCAAGAGCCTATCAAATTTCAAATTTGGATTTTAAACAATCCACCAGAGTTATTTCATTAAACAATGTAACACTAAGTGGAGGTGCACCATCTTCTGTTGATAGTGTGACACTTTCTGCGGGAGACCGTGTTCTTGTTTCTGGACAAACAGATAAAAGTGAAAACGGTATTTACGAAGTTGAAACCGCTGGCACAGGATCAAACGGAACGTGGATCAGAGCAAGTGATTTTGATGTTAATAGTGATGTTACAGCCGGTATCGTGGTCATGGTTACTGAGGGAACTGAATATGATGATACTCAATGGAAACTCGTCACAAATGACCCAATAATAATTGGAACAACAGATTTAAATTTTGAACAGGCAAGTGCTTATGCATTTGGTCAAATTGACGCCGATGGAAATTTAATATTAGCAGACAAAGTAGGTGATACTCTTTCGTTTGAGGCTGGAAATAACATATCTATTTCTGGGAATACAGATAGCAAAACACTACTTATTGAAGTAACAGGCATTTCATTAGATAGCATTAGCAGCGGAACAAGTGACGTTACTATTGGAGGCACTGATGGTAATATTATAATGAATGTTGCAGGAACACAAATAGCTGAATTTGAATCTAATGAAGTAACTATTTCAGGAAACATAAACAGCGAAAATGCAAATATTGATAATGTTTTAACGGTTAGTGGAGCAGTTTCAAGCCCATTAATTCCAACGATTGATGATACCTACAGTTTAGGTAATGCTACTAGACGCTGGAGTAATTTATTTCTAACTGGGAATACAATTCAGTTAGGTAATGTGCAAATTAAAGATACTGCTGGTGCATTAACTATATTAGAAAGTGACGGCGTGACACCAGCACGTCTTGCGGCTGCTGATGTAGCCAAACCAGAAGATTTATTTGCTGACGAGAGCAGCTTTGGAAAAATTACTGATTCGGTATCAGCCAGTATTGATTTAGGGGATTTGAACGATGATGTCTTAATTGAAATTGATTTGGGATCCCTTATTCAGGCTGGGTTGTTACAACCTGACCAAGTGGTTTTTCCAAGTTTTACAGTTGATACAGTGCCATTAGCAGTACCAGAAGGACAAATGATTTTTGTTTCTGACGAAAGCGGCGGAGCAGTGATTGCATTTTCTGATGGTGAAAAATGGCGACGAATTACTGATCGCAATATTATTTCATAATATAAAATAAATATAATAATAGGAATGAATTATGTCAACAGAGGTTAAGTTTCGCAAAGGCACAAAAACACAAAGCGATGTTTTTACTGGTGCACTTGCTGAAATAACAGTAGATACTACAACAGAAACGCTTAGAGTTCACGATGGTGCAAACCCGGGCGGTAGTGAGTTAGTTAACCTAACCGCTAATCAAACCCTAGAAAATAAAACTATAGACTCTCCTGTATTATCAGGAAGTATCACTGCTGATGATAGCACAGGAACATCAGGACAGTATTTGGAAAGCACTGGTAATGGGGTTCAATGGAGCAACATTGATACTGCCAGTATTAGCAATGGCAACAGCAATGTAAGTGTTTCAGAAAATTCTGATATTACAGTTTCTATCTCTGATTCAACATCTGCAACATTTTCTTCAGATGGTTTGGTAATAGCAGGAAATTTGACAGTCAACGGTACTACTACAGTTGTCAATAGTAATGAAGTTTCTATCGGTGACTCTGTAATTGATCTAAATGCTGACATAAGTTCAAGCACATCCCCAACACAAGATGGGGGATTTACCATATTCCGTGGCAGCGAAGCAAACAAAAGCTTGATATGGAATGAAGCAACAGACAAATGGTCTGTTGGATCAGAAACTTTTGTTGCTGAAACATTTGAAGGGAATCTTAGCGGGGATGTAACTGGACAAGTCAGTGATATTAGCAATCACAGTACAAGCGATTTAAGTGAGGGGTCAAACCTTTACTTCACTGATACTCGTGCAAGAAATGCATTAAGTGCAGGCGGTGATCTTAATTATGACAGTAATACAGGAGAATTCTCCGTAACTGTTCCTGTTGGTTATGATTCATCAGAATTTGATACTGATTTTTCTAATAAGAGCACAAGCGACCTAAGTGAAGGCACAAACCTTTACTATACAGATGCACGCGTTGACGGTCATTTATCTGGTGGAACAGGTGTTTCTTATTCAAGTGGAAACATTTCAATCGGCCAAGATGTTGGTACTGGTAGCAGTGTTACATTTTCTGGCATTACGATTCCAAATATTGATAAATCTGGTTCAGACGGTTCCGGTAATATTGGTTCAGATTCAAATAGTTTTAATACTGTATTTGCTAAAGCAACAAGTGCACAATATGCTGACGTTGCTGAGAAATATGTTTCTGATAATGCTTACTCTTCAGCAACTGTTATTAAAATAGGTGGTGAAAAAGAAGTTACCATTTCTACAAAATATGCTGATTCACGCGTGGCTGGCGTTGTAACTACTAACCCAGCATTATTAATGAACAAAGACCTTCAATCTGAATATGTTACAGCGGTTGCTTTGACTGGTAGGGTACCGTGCCAAGTTATGGGTGTAATTAAAAAGGGTGATGTTTTAACAACAAGCGACATCCCCGGTGTTGCTACAAGATTATTTAATGAGGATTTTGTCCCGGGCTGCGTAATAGGAAAAGCACTTGAAGATTATAATGAAGAACAGCCCGGCACTATAGAGATATTGGTTGGCAAGGTTTGATTCAAGAGCGTTATAGATCTGACTATCCCGGTGAGTTTGTTATTTTAAAAACACGACTTGTGAATGGAAAAAAAGTTCAAGATCGTGAATGGATACCAAACCCGGTAGAAAATCAACACATATCGTCTCGTGCAGCGGTTATTGTTGGTACAGTAAATTCAAGTTGGTATAAAGAAGGCAATTTAGAGCGGCATCGCGGTGGACACTTAGGAAAAGTAAAGTTACAAACGTATGGTAATGAAGATAGTTGGAAAAACTTGCGACTTGACTTTGCTTTTTTAAATGATAT
>Ga0102930_1000854_pt1 | contig 10195 bp, 13 predicted proteins | sample SalPon1_B_H2O_MG_FD_84514 | JGI IMG/M metagenome (GOLD analysis project Ga0102930, IMG submission 84514) | Salt pond water microbial communities from South San Francisco under conditions of wetland restoration - Salt Pond MetaG R1_B_H2O_MG | ecosystem: Environmental > Aquatic > Non-marine Saline...
TCTGGAAATGGATCTTGCCAGTCTCCGGCTAAATCTAACCAAGCTTGACGATTAGGCATCATCAAATTTAAATCCTGATTGATTAATAACTCTGTATGTTTATTATGTGCCATAATGCTCCTTTACCATATTTTTATATTGATTTACTGTAATACCAGATTCCGATATGACTTTATCATCAGATGGGTGATTTTTTATACCATTAAATGTTTCAACAATACCCATATCTAACATTGCTTTCTGTCTACCAAACGGATGGTCTTTAATATTAGAAGAGTTCCATACATTATCATAGTCTAAATGTTTATAGTCAATACCCGGTCGTACATAGTTTTCAACCCAACGAATATAGTCACAGGCAACATCCTCTGCGTCATATGGTAATCCCCCGGTATCTTTATTGATCTGCATCATTACTTCATCTAAGAAGTCAATCTTATTCATTTTCGTGACCGGGTCTGCTAAATAGCTAATACATTCGACTGCATTTGTACCGTAATAAAATGGGCTTTCAAGCTCAATATACTCTGGATAAAAATCTGCAATATCAGCCAAGAAAGCTGCATACTGGAACCTATAAGCGTTAAGACCATTCTCTTCATTCCACTTAAACATCCATTCACCAAGTTCTCTGAGTTTAAACTTACGGTTTTCTTTTTCTATCATTGCGGCTAAATCTCGAACTAATCTAGGTGCAAATTCACACAGGTAGTAGTCACCTCCTCTTTTATATTGAAACTGTGGTTGATAGTCATCCATGCCCACAAAGCCACTAGCTTCGGCCTTAGGTGGCTTTGGAAACTTTGGAAATTGATACCCAACTGAAGTATAAAAAGGCTTAGGATGCGTCTTAACAATATCACACATGTCTTCAATTGTATCACATTCATGTAGATAGAAAAGCAATGAGTTATGATAACCTGAAGGCTTCTTGGCGTAGTTAATACCACTGCCGGTTACTGAGTGTAGTAAGAAGACGTAAAACCATTCTGCCATATCGAATGTACTCTGCTTACCATCCCACTTTGTAGCTATCTCTTTGCGCTCAGCTGAAATATTACCAGCTTGCATCTTTTCATAATAAGGGTGCTCCTTACTCCAACCGTAAAATACATCATTCTTGATCTGACTAAAACCCGCAAATTTACGCTGTACTACATCATAAAGCTCAACATGTTCCATTAAATCATCTTGCATTCCACTCTCTGTATGTGGAATAGAGCCTAGATTAGACTTCTCTTGTTGATCTTTGGCTTTCTGATAGTAATAGAGAAAGTCCTCGTAATACTTGTTAGTCTTAATTTTTGCCATCTTAAAATAATGCGTTTGTATTTGTTTTATCTTCTAGATTCTTATTGGGCATATCCTTAACAAGATCCCATCTATAGTATTTACGGGCAATATGAACCGACTTAGGCTTCTCCATTACTTCAAAGTCTAACTCGTTAAGACTATTTAGATAGACCTTAGGGTGTTGCCATACTTGCCAGTCATTGCGTTCTCCCATTTCACTTACGAACCAGTTAAAGGTATTAACTAGATCTGTACGTTCTTGCCACGAGCCTGCAAAGGGTGTATCTTTATAATAACCAGTCTTTGGCAGCTTGCGTGACTCATTTTCAATTGGCAGTGCACATATAATCTCAATCTTCTTAACGCCACGTTCTTGCATTCTTAGTAGTTCAGCCTCGTAGTTCTGCATTAGGCCTTCAAGTGCACTTTCCGGGTTTTTCTGGCGCATTAGATGATGTCGAATATCGATGTTACCTAGATAAACTCTAAGCTCTTTAGTCCAAGGATAAACATATTCTTGAAAGCCCCTCTTTAAGGCACCAAATAGTGTTAATCCATCGTTGCGATTACACATATAGCCTGGTGAGTACTGGCTGAAAGCGTGGCTGTCACCAAAACAAAGTTTATCGGTCTTCTCGATGTGGTCCACTCTTGGAATCTGACTACAGATCTCTTTAGCCTCTTCAATTCTTGCCTCAAGTGTTTTGAATAGATCTGAACCTGTCTTTAAGCGTTTCTCGATTAGCTCGTTAACTGCTGGCATATCATAGTGTAAACTGTAGAGCCTTACGCCTTTGACAAAGAGCCTGTTAAGCTGATGATAAAGGTCATCGTTAGCACCACCAAAGATATTGAAAGTGCCTTTGAATTCCATGCCATGTTCTAGTAAGATAACGTCATAGTCAGTCCAGTCTACATTAACGTCTGTAATAACTTCAGCATTCTTGAAACCAGCATGCCAGAGTTGGTTACAAAGCATGAAAGCCCAACCGGATTTGTGTGAACTATCCTTTGGGCTTAATTTACCGACCAGTGCAGCAATACCAATCTTAACTAAGTAGTCTTTTTCATAATCTGTAAAATAGTTAAATTCATGTTGTGGATTCATCTGGCTCGATTTTTTTCTCAGTATCTTTATATCCGTATTTTTGGATATAATTGTCTAGTCCGCCTATATAAGCAACGGCATCTAGTAAGTTATCTTTTTTATAAGAGTAAGAATGCCTGCTTAACTTAAGAGCAACCAGTGCAGCATACATATCAGCTCCTGTAAATTGTTTGCCAGTCATACCTGAACAGATCATCGCAGCTCTGCGCATGCCTTCTTCGAAAGGGCCATATTGCCGGTCTTTTTCTTCTGATCTGTGGTTGATTATTTGGTCTGCTTGTTCTAGTATGTTGTCAATAAGATCGTCCATAATTATTGTTTAATATTATATTGTTAGTTTTAACTTTGTTTAGATATGTATACTAAAAAGCGGGGCAACACGCAAGTGGCGCTGTCCCGCTTAGGTCTGTGGTGTGTTTCTTATTTAACCGCTTCAGCAAGCTCCATTGGCATGCCGACGTTGTAGATTAACTTACAGTAGAAGGGCAACATTTTAATGTTTGTTGCATCTGCTCTACCAACGGCTGCCATTAAGTCATTGTCAACGACTGCTTGTACAAAGCTTCCACCTGGATAACCAACATTCCATTTTGTACAGAGGATTGAGGTGCCAATCTGAATAACATGTTGGCCTTGTTCGCTGTTCATTGGTGGCATTGAATAGTCCCAAACTAAGCTGTCTTGATAGAACTTTTCTACTAACTTTCTTACGATTTGAATTTGATCTGCTACTTCCATATTCTCTATTTTTAATGTTGTGTTTGAGTTTCTCCGTAAAGACTAATGTGCATTTCGATTGCCTTGATTAAGCCTTTAATACCATTAATAGACTCTTGGTCTAGGCCGAAAGATTCTGCTTCTGGTAGAAGGTCACTGTAAAGATAACCGTCATAGAGGTCAAACATCATATTGCTAAGTGAGTTTATCATGCTCTTTTTTTTGCTCGAATGCAACTTCATCAATCTTTCGCATGATCTTGCTCTGCATGTTCATCATTTCTGGAGTGTAAACCTCGTGTCTGTTAAAATTCTTGTAGTTACTCATTGTTATTGCTTTTAATTACAGTGTAAATATAATAAAAAAGATTGAGACTAAAAAATTTAGAGGCAACTTTTTTGTAAATTAACCTCTAAATTTTGCATAGTTTGTTAACAGGCTGTTGATGTTTTCAGCCCCGACTGGATTTGCACTTTGAATTCTCCATGTTGGTAAGTCCAAATCTTTTTTAATACAGTAGTCAACAAGCCATTTTGCTGCTTCATGGCCACTCTTAGTCTCACGTTTCTTAATACGTGCTTGGCGCTTGCTCATACCATTTAAAACTCTTTCTCTGGCAATATCTTCACCTAGATCATGATCAAAGCATATAACATCTGGCAGTCCATTAGACTTAATCCAGGCCGCAAAGTCATTGTAGTTTGTTACCCATGTAATATCATAGTGGAATGGGTTAACCTCTCTGGTCGCAAGCCAGTTGTGCCACATGTTGTCTTTAGGGTCTCTAATGTCGTCTAACCAAAGTAATTTTTTCATAACTTGTTTGTTTACAGTGTAAATATAATAAAAAAGCCTGACATAAAAAAATATCAGGCCAATTATTTTGCAAAAAGTTATTAACAATTACTTAAGGTTCATTCTGAGCTTAAACTTTCGGTCTTTAATAACATTATTCATCTTGTTAGAAAGGTAGGCTAAAATCTCCATCTGAGCATTTTTAGCTGCTTCATCAACTGAATCTTCAGCCATATCTCCTTTGAGTTCTTCCCAGTTATCAGTAGTATCTTTGTACCATTGCTTAAATGCTTCAATTAGGTCAGTTGCTGGCACATCAAGACTTGGTAATTCAATGTATTCTTCGTTGACTTTAGATTAAACTAATCCATATTTTTTAGGATCTTCTTCAATGTATTTAGTAAATTTAGCAACCATTGAATCTAGATTACCGTCATAGCCTAAAAATTCTCCATTTAAAGAAACTTTATAACCCCCTATGCCGTCCTTATTTAAACCAACTTTAAAATCCTTTTGTTTAAGATTAAATCCGGCATTTTTAAGAGCGGTTTGGACTGCATGTTTTATAATAGATCTATTTTCATTAACAAAATTTTCATTCACAAAATTTTCAAAGTTCTTTACGTGTTTCATTTTTTTACTTTTTTTATATTTTTCTTCTGCATCACCTTGGCCTGCAGGCACATCACCAGAGCCAGTCTCAGTTGCTGTTGGGAATTTAACAGGTCCCATTCCACTAATATCTCCTGGCTGAAGATTGTCTTCTACTTTATCCGGTAGGCCTTCATGTTCAGTCGCAGCATACTTTTTAAGCTGCTTTAATGTCATAGAGTCTGCCAGGTCTTTTACCTCCTGGCTAGCCTCTTTTGAGTCAAGCTCACCCTTCTTATAAGCGTAAGCCATTCCCATTAATCTCTGTTGTGCTTTACTAGTTGCTGGCATATTTTCTTATAATGTGATTATTCATATTGCGCTTCGTATCTAACGTCTGCGCCTTTTTTAACAAGTGCTTTTTCTAGTTGAGTTTCTAAATTATCCATCGTTTGACCTAATTCTTCTGGAAAAAACCAATAGTTTTCTTTACGGTTAAAGATACCATATAGAGCTTCTTCCTCAGCTACTTGATCAATTAAATTACTGTCCTTTTTACTATTTGGTATTACTATTAAACCCGGCCCATTAAAGACACTTAAAGAAGGCTTTTTCTCATTTAGACCACCAACAAAATCTGAAAAGCTCTCGTAAACAAATGATTCTGTTGCAAATTCTTCAGCATTCTCTTTATCTTCCTTATCAGCATCTTCAACAGGGTAAGTTTCACCATCAACTGTAAACTCATCTTTACCATTAGCAATTGCTTTAGCTCTTGCTGCGCCGAACGCGTTACCTTCATCAATAACAGGTTCTTCGTTAACTACAACTGCAGAAAGAGCTCTTTTACCGAATTTAGAAAGTGCAATACCATCCTCTGATACATTAAAGAATTTAGCATTTCTCTTCATCCATCTTTTAGGATCTGTAGAGTATTCGCTTAAGATATTGTTAAACTCTTCTTCAGTCAGTGCACCATCGGCAACTGCCTCAAGCATTTTGTTTCTAATACGAGCAGCTCTGCCAGCTGTAATTGCTGGGTGGTTCTCAGTATAACGTCTCTTGAGTGTGATCTTAGCCTCGTTAACGTTAGCACCTTCTTCAATATAATCGGCCAAGTCTGGGTCATCCCAGCCATACTTATCATCGGCTAAAACCGTTTCAAGGTCTTTTCTCTTACCTGTTAGTTCAACTTCAGGCATATCTGCAGGGCCATCCATTGTTAAGATCTCCATCTTAACATTATTCTTCTTAAGTAGCTTGGCCAATTCTTTTGATTTAGGGTTCATTGCGTCTATTGTTACCTTTGCCATTCCTTTATCTTTTTTTTTATATATTCTTTGTAAATTGATCGAAAGTCATAATAGTTGACTCATTAGCTGCAATTGAGGCCTCTAGTTTGTCCTTTAACTCATCATACATAGAATGTATCTCTTTCGGAGTTAGCTTCTTAAAGAGGCCCTTATCATCATCTAGCATTGCGTTTCTAACTTGCGTTGCTGAAATGTTACTACCAGTTCTTGGAATTTCAAATAGACCAAAATCTGCTCTTACACCAAGGTCTTCTCTATACTCTGGCTTATCAACTTGATATGAATAGGTCTTAAGCCTATCAGTTCCAGTGCCCCAAAGTACTGGTTCGTAACCATCAGCTCTCATTGCATTAAACATATAGTCAATTGCCGCTCTATCTAAAATGTAGACCTTTTCAATTGGGTATTTTCTCTTTAATTTGTTTAGCATTTCTAACTGGGTCTCCTCGTCGTAAGGTCTCTTAAATGCATCCTCTTTCTTCTTGGTCTTAGACTTAATCAAGAAGATTACAACTGGATAGCCATTCTGTTTACTGATTGTCTCGATCACTTTAGCATGGCCTAATGTAAATGGTTGAAAGCGCCCAACGAACATATTGACTGGAGTTTTACCCTGTTCTGGGTATTTTACAGTCAAACCCTCTGTAATTGGACTTACTTGTGTTTGTAAATTCTGTGTCTTTAAATAGGTATTGAAGTTCATAACATCGCCTTCGTTTGTTTCGCCCATCACTAGAGCTTCAATCTTAGCAACGATCTCGTTGATCTGCTCCATTAAAGCAGCGTTGATAATATCAGTCTCCTTAGTTCTCTTCTTTCTAAATGAACCTAGAGCAATCTTATACAGTTCTGCTAAAGTATCCTTTTGGACCAAAGACAAGGTTTTTTCGTTTTTAATAAAGGTAGTGTTAAGTTTGAATCTTTTATTCTGGGCAAATTCCGCCTTTTCGAAATCAGCGCCGATATATTTAGTTGCATACTTCTCTATATACGAGTTGAATAGAATTGAAATAATCTCAATATAGCGCAAGTCGGTTGAGTCTTCTTCAAGTTCTATGCTAGATAAATCATATTGTGATATATGCTCAACAAGGTCTAGAATTGCAATCTGGTACATATCCGAAGGTTTTCTAGTTTCCTCTTTCTTTCTATCAAACCTTTCAAGCTTAAAGTTCTTAACTGACTTAGCATCAAAGAAGTTTAAAATTAAAGAATCAATATCTTTGTCTATGTCTAGATTAAGACTAGTATAGTTTAAACCTTTATTAAATATGTTGTAGACTTTTCTAGTAAAAGAAGTATTTGCAAACTCTTTATCAAATTCGTTTTTATTCATCTCTAGGAGTTTAACTAAATCATCCTTTTGGTGATCTAATAGCTTACCTTGAAAGATAATATATGGCCTTTGTACGTCTAAAATATCTGCCCATTTATAAAGGATATTCGGGTCCCTGATTACCTTTTTAATTTCAGTTGGATTACTAGGGCTCATTACTTGAATATGCGTTAATATTAAATTGTTTTTAGGTAAAGTATCATATTCAATATCTATAGTTTTATTATCTAACATATAATCGAAGCCGAACTTCCAATCAGTAGGCATCTGTTCAGCTGCATCACCAGAGATTGATTTAAAGTACTTGATTGCATTTTCATAGTACTTAACAATAGTTCTATCAATTTTATCCATTGCATCCTTAGAGCCACTCTTGTAATACTCAAAACCGTCGTTTGTTTTTCTAACGTGCAAAGAGGATGCTTGAATCTTCTCAGAAATAACACATGTGTTTTCTAGAAGTTCTAAAAAGTCGTTTCTATTTGTCGACTCAAAATATGTTTTAAGATTCTGTAATGCCATCTTTTGTATTTATCTGCCGTACTTAATAATACCCATCAGTTGATTAACAGCCGCAAAAGTACCTGTTAGCTTAATTGTCTTACCTTTGTATCTAAATACAACGCCTTCTGTTGGTATGATTGATTCAATACCACCGATGCGTTCTAGTCTCTCAAGTTCCGCAGCAACCTTTTCGATTGCTTTTTCATCACCTGATTTTTTAATCTTCTCAGCCTCATCTCTAAGCTGTTTATGAAGTCTCTGCATTTCTGCATCTGGGTTAGCTGCCACAAAGTTACTTGCATTTTTCAAGATTACAGAACCCAGCTCTAAGAATAAGTCCTCGAAAGGCCTCATGTTCTCCTTTTGCTTCTTCTTTAAATCTTCTTTGTCAAATTTCTTAACTGCAGCAACTTGATCTTTACTTAAGATCTTATTAATCTTTCTCATGTTAAGAGTCTTCTTGTCATCATATGCCCATCTTAACAATAAACCTTCTTTAACGTCCTGTGGCAGATCGCCAAAGTTTTCTTCAATCTGTTCTCTCCACCACATTTCATGGTATCTCGAAACTTCATCGGCGTCTGTTAGATTATACTTTTTACGTAGAACTTCAACCTTCTTGATAAATTTAGCCTTATTTTTATCAAAGTCTACATCCTTACCAATCTTAATTACTTGTGGTGGAATAATAGTATATTTTTTACCAATATTAGCTTCAATCTTTTCTAACGCTTTAGCAATACTAGTTGCTGCCTTTATATTTTCACCAGTAATATTACCTTCGCCGTCGGTCTTTTTAATACCATGAAATTGAATAAGGTCTCTGTCGTAGTAAATAATATTTGGGTTCTCAGAGTTAATCAGCTCCATGTTCATCCAGTTCTTACCGTTATCAAATACTTCAAGGTCTTTTGCACTTAGTTTTGGTAATATATTTGCAAGTTCTTCGGCTGTCATTTGAAAGGTATCTCTTACCATATCTGAAGAATGATGTGCAAACTTTTGCTTGAAAGTATCTAAGTCCATCGGGAACTTTAATTCACCCTTGTTTCTTGCAAAGTAGACTTGGCCGTCTTTAACTGTAGCAAATACATTTTGCCCGTCAGTCTTCTCAGTTACTTCTTCTTCAAAGTTAAGTTCACCTCTTAAGCCGAATTCAATGATCTTCTTAAAGTCACCGAATGTTAAGTCTTTTTCGTCAAATGGATGTGACATATGCCCTGCGGCACCACCTTCCATGATTAATTCAGATTTAGCTGGAAGTTTATATCTTTCAACTAAGAATTCTTGAAATGATAATAGCTTTTTCATAAATTATTTAAGTAGTTTTGGATTCTTATTGATTAGCGATTCCATTTCATCTTCGTCTAAAGATGTAAAACCATATTCACCATGTCTTTCATCTGTAATTTTATTAAGCTTATCCAATGTAGTTGGATTCATTGATAGCCTCAACTTTAGCTCCTTTAGGGAATCCTTTAACATTATCTTTAAACCCTAATGCATCAAATTTAGATTTAAAATAAATCTTCTTACATTTTCTTTGGCGGGTCATTGGATCTAAATAACAAACCGTAGCTTCTACTGGATATTTGCTATCTTTTTTATATTTATAGTCTGCCTTTTCAACCATTACAGATTCTCCTAATGAAGACTGTAAGATACCTGTCGCTTTACCATAGTCGCCGTCAACTTTACCTAAGATACCGTCAACTACTTCCTGTGCTTTGGCTTCGTCAAAGTCTTCGCCGAATGCTTTTTGAAGTACCGTGAATGCATACTCTTTAAACTCGTCGTCTGATTTGATTTCGGCTTCAGTAATTGCTGATTCTTCTAATCTATCTGGCAATGCTAAAGTATCTACTAATTTATCTGAAATTTCGCCATCTTTATGTAAGGCATCAATATAATTATTAAATGCTTCACGGCGCATTGGTACATCTGGATTTTTACCCTCTCTTTTTTTAATATCAGGTAAAATTTCGTTTTCAAAAGATGTGATTACATCTTTTTTTGACATTTTTCGCCCTTCATTTACTGATTCAACAATTATTTCTTTTATTAATGCGTTGGGTAATAAAACAGTATCGCTCGAGCCTGTTTTAATTTTAAGCGGATTTAATTTTTTAACTGTACCTTTATATTCAGAACCGTCCTTTCCTATCACTTTAACCTGATCGCCTACTTTAGCTTCTTTTTCAGTAACTAGAGATTCTCTAACCGGAACCGCTCTCCATTTATCTCCCAATTGAAAGGTATTCTCTGTTTTATCAAGTTTAACCGATTTTCCGTTTTTGGTAATAGTGCCAACTTCACCATGCCATTTAGTTTTTTCATTTCCTTCTTGGCCTATAAGCATTACCTTTTGGCCGTTTTTATATACACTATCTGTTGATTCTGTTAAAGCACTGAGTCTCTCATTGAATTTAGGCTTGTCTTCTTCAGATAGTTCATCCATTGAAGCTACACCAAATTCTGCTAGTAAATTTTTAAAGCTATTTGCCGAAGCGTCTCTTTTTGCAGACACTTCCTCTTCAA
>Ga0102930_1000855_pt1 | contig 10169 bp, 19 predicted proteins | sample SalPon1_B_H2O_MG_FD_84514 | JGI IMG/M metagenome (GOLD analysis project Ga0102930, IMG submission 84514) | Salt pond water microbial communities from South San Francisco under conditions of wetland restoration - Salt Pond MetaG R1_B_H2O_MG | ecosystem: Environmental > Aquatic > Non-marine Saline...
CACGTGCTGATAACACGCCAGTTAAGACAAATGACAAGGGTGTTGCTCTTGTTTCTGGTTTCAGTCCTGCAATCATGGCGACAGTCCTTGGTGCTGATCCAGAGGAATTCAGTCCATGGAACATGATGATGCAAGTCATCATGAATGAACGCTACGACTACTGAAAAAGGGACGCTACGGCGTCCCCACAAATTTTATGGAGTGTATATATGTCTAATACTGGAAAATTTGGAAATTTTAAGGGAAACATCTACGATTTAACAATTGCTTTGAAAAACGCTGGTGTGGTATGGGAAGGCGAATGGGTAGAAAAACATAATTCTTGCTATCGCATTGTTACAATTGAGGGTTGTGGTATCAATTGGTCAAAAACAAAAGGCACTATTTGGTTTGATGGTAAAAATAGTATGGTCAAAAAGGTTAAGAAGAAAATATCAAAAAGTGGAATAGATATGGAAAATATTGTCGATTCGGTGGAGACGACTGAAACGATGGAAACCCTTATCAAAGAAATGAAGTCTATTATCAAGAAGATGGAAAAATTGAATAAATGATAAAAGAAGTAACAGTTAACACCAATGACATATGCACATGAATATATTGGAGATGATATATAAATGTATTGCAGAAGAAGAAAAAAGAAAAATGTATAATGAAGAAATATCAATAACTGATGATAAAGCATGGTATTACTTAGACCCACAAAATTGAAAAATTCTTTTTTTATAAATAAAGAGAAAAGGGATTTAAAATGCGTTCTTTTAAGGTTTTTGTTGAAGATTTAAGAGAAGATTCTTCTGCTGCATTGTCTTATGCTGTCAAGGCGCATAAGGGACAGTTCAGATCAGATGGTTCACCTTATGTAAAACACCCAGAGAGAGTTGCTGATTTTGTAAAAAAATTTAAAAAATCGCACAACTTAGATGCACTTATAAGTGCAGCATATTTACATGATACAATAGAAGACACAGATGCTACCCACGAAGATTTGGAAAAAATGTTCGGTGGGTTGATTGCTTCTATGGTGAAAGAACTTACTAGCGATAAAGAAAAAATTTCCAAAGTAGGTAAAGATAATTATCTTTCTGATAAAATGGCAAATATGAGTAGTTGGGCGCTTGTTATAAAGTTGGCGGATAGACTTGACAATGTTCAGGATATTGCAACTGCCAAGACACCTGCTTGGAGAAGAAAATACAAAGCAGAAACAGAAAAGATTTTATCTAGACTTGAAAAAGACAGAGAACTTTCTGGAACCCACAAAAAAATCATAAAAGCGATTAGAGATAAATTGTCAGAAGTTGAATAAAAAAGTTGACAAATGCATATAGTTTTTCTTATACTGGAATTAAAATATAGGAGAAACAAATGGCAAAAATTCATCGCTTCGACAAACCAGTAGACCTTTCAAAAGAAAGCATCGGCAATTACTACGCAAACCTCTATAAGGATGGTGAGTTCGTAGAAGGTCGGCATTATGAAATGTATAGCGGCAATGCTATGATGGATGAAGTGAAAGACCTTAAACAAATGGGATACACTGTAGAGTGGTAAATATGTAAATATAATGGAGATGTGAAATGATTTATGAAAACGAAAACAAACCTTTCTTTGATGATACGTTTGTGAGGGGTGTGGATAAAATTGTAGACGGTTTATATGATAAAAAACACTGCGAAGAATATCAACACACTTTAAACCCTATTGCATATGTTATGGAATTTAGAAGTGCATTTCTGTCTATTCCTAGACAGACTGGTAAAACTACCTATCTGAAAAAACTATATTTGCACATGAACCAAAGAGGTCATTTTCCTCTCATTGTAACTAGAAAGCAAATAGATGTTAAAACAAATTATCCTAATAATATATTTGAAGCGAAAACTTTAAGTCAATTAAATAGTTTTAGACACCAACTTTTAGGTCAAAGAAATCGCCATGATGTAATTCTTTTTGATGAAGTAAACCCAATAGAAGCGACAGAAGTTTTAGATGTTGTGGTTATGTATAATTCTTCAAGAATAAATTTTGTCCTAGGTTTATATACATAAAGTATGAAAGAGGGGTTGACGTTATACCTCTTTTTCATTATATTTTTCCTGTGATCAAAAGGAATATGCCATGAAAATGAAAACAGAACACTTCAATCAACTTGCCGAAATGATTGAAGAAAATAATAAAAAGTATGATCTTATCATTGAAGACTGGATTGAACATATGAAGATAAACAACTGGTCTGAAAAGCGTATGCGTTGGGATATGCTTTGGAGTGTGGCACGTGACAAGCGGCAAGCATGGTTTGATTGTGTTTATCAATATCTAAATGACGATCACATTGACACTGCACTCCGTAAAATTGTTCAGAAACAATAAAAAAATACAAAAAATGGGTTGACGTTGCCCATCTTTTTTATTACATTATATGTGTAATCAAGAGAGAAAGAGAAAACATGCTCTACATCAAAATGATCAGCGAAGAACTTAACGTCAATCAAGAAGTTGCACAGAAAATCATGGACAAAATGTCCATTGCAGGTTTTCACTTTAGTTCTTCTTCAAAAGAAACCATCATTGAAGAAGCAAAATTTCTCAATACCTACTGCATGTAAGGAGTGCGAAACATGACTAAACTTAATCTTGCACGTATCAATTCCATCCAAACAACTATGGAAGCGATTGAAGAACTTGAAAAACTGATTGAATATTACAGTGTGGACAAACCCGGTCCAGCATATGTGAGTTGTAATAACGTAAATCATGTAAGCGTTGATATCCAAATTGATCGAAAGATTATGGTTGATGCACTTACGGACCAGATGAATAAACTCATTGTTAATATTGAAGAACGGTATGGTTTTGAATATGATCCTGATGCTCATTGGGCGGGTGATGATAGGGGTTGACACTTAATTAAGAATCACCTATATTAAGACTGTAACCAAGAGAGGTAATAGAAATGACTATCGCACAAACCATCTTGAACCAAATCAAAGGTCTTGATCCCATGGCAATGATGGCATGGGGTTCCAAAGAACTTGTTGCAATGCGTGACGGTCTGAAATTCAAGACTAGCGGTATGGTGAAGTGGAAAGGTTATGTCTACGTCCAGTATGATGAAGGTCAAGACCTTTACAATGTGATCTTTGCTCAAATCCGCAAAATGGAATGGATTGAGCGTGAACGGGTTGAAGGCGTCTACTTTGACCAACTGGTAGAAATCATTGATCGGCGGGTTGGGTAATGTTTATGATCCAAGTAAAAGATGTGACTGAAAATCAAGTTATTGGTCACATCACCACACAAGAACTTCAAAAATTCATGGGTTCTTCAAAAAGAGAATTTGTTCCAGAAACGGCAAAACGTTTTAATGAGATGAAAACAAACCTTGGTGAACCAGAACGTGTAAAAATGGTGTTGACACCTGAATAAGAATCGCCTATATTAAGACTGTAACCAAGAGAGGTGTTCGACATGAAATACGAAGATGTGAAACGAGTTATTGATAAAGTCAACGGTTCCACCTTTGCGGGTCTTGACACTGTAACCCAAGTTAAACTAAAAGGCGGAAAAAAGAATCCGTTTCAAGGTCGTGTTACCAAGATGACCAAAGGTTCTACGGTGATGTTGTTCACCAATAAAAACTCAAATAGTTATGAAAACATGGTAAAACGGCGTCTTGAAAAAGAAGGTAAAGATGCTGAGAGTTTTGCTCTTAAACCCCGTGCATGGGGTCAGCGAATTGAAAATTCTCCTTTCGTGGAGCACAAAGATAAAAAATATATCGAATGCATTTTCATCAAAGGCGGTGAAAGTGTCTACATGGTGGACGGAAAAGAAGTCAGTAAAGAAGAAATCGAAGGTCTGCCCGATGCAAAACCTAGTGATGATTCACAAGGTGGGGTTGAAAACAAGGTCGTTATTCGGACCTATTCTATTGACAGCATCGAAAAAATGCGTGTTTTGGGCGAAAAAATCGCCTAAAACACAAAAAAAGTAGAAAAAAATGTTGACAAGACCATAAAAAAGTGGTAAAAGTATTATAAATAGAATCAAGGATGGATACAGCAAACGTATCAAGCAACAAACTGATAATTTGTAGTAGCTAGAAACCCATCCTGTTAAATTAGAAAGAGGAACAAAATGACTAACTTTATTTGTAAATTTGAAGAATATATGACTTGGGAGGGTGCCCGAGACTAATTGCGTGTGCAAAATAGTTAGTTGAAACGGACCCTCCAAGATAAAAATCTTAGGAGGGATTTTTATTTTTAAGGGGGGGTTCAAAATGGGAATATTAGAAGGAATAGCATTAGGTTCTGTTATAGCAATGTTTGTATTGATTATTTTAATGGGACTTGGTATAGTAAAGTAAATGACGATATGGCAGAGCGGTAATGCACCGGATTGCAAATCCGAGGTCCGAAAGGCGTAGGTTCGATTCCTACTATCGTCTCCAAAATATAGTGGATTAGCTCAGGTGGTAAGAGCGAACGGCTGATAACCGTTAGGTCACTGGTTCGAATCCAGTATCCACTACATAGAGAACACGAATTTTATAAATAGTAGCGAAAGGCATAAAACTAGGAGTAAAATTCGTGTTCTATACAATATACAAAGTAACTAACTTATTAAATGAAAATATATATATAGGAAAGCACCAAACAAAAGATTTGAATGATGGATATATGGGTTCTGGAAAGCATCTGAAACGTGCAATTTCTAAGTATGGTATTGAAAATTTTAAAAAAGAAATTTTATTTGTATTTGACAATGAAAAAGAAATGAATGATAAAGAAGCAGAACTTGTAAACGATAATTTTGTTTTAAGAGAAGATACATATAACATATGTGTTGGTGGTCAAGGTGGTTTCTCATATATTAACTCTAAAGGTCTATTAACATCAGAAATAAGATCAGAAGCGGCAAAACAAAGATGGAAAAATGAAAACTATAGAGAAAAAGTGATACCGCTGATAACAAAAAAATTGCATTCAAAAAAAGCAAGACTGAAAGCAAAAGAAGTTATTGACAATCGTTATCCTGATGGAATATGGTATGGTAAAACACACGACAAAGAATCTAAAATAAAAATAGGAAAGGCAAATTCGAAAAAACAAAGGGGTGAAAATAACTCTCAATATGGAACTAAATGGATAACTAATGGAAAGGAAATAAAAAAAATTGACGCCGAATGTAAAATACCAGAAGGTTGGGTTTATGGGGCAACAATAATAAAAGTTCCGATAATAAATGACATTATAGGGTTTTGTGATGAGTGTTTAGAAGAAAAAGAAATAAAAATGTGGTATCATAAACTAGTTGACAGTGGGTTTTCAATAAGAAAGTTTGTAGAAAAATACAATTACCCTTATTCTTATCAAACCTTTGTAAAAAAATGTAGAAAACACATTCCAAATTTTAAAACAGAGAAAGGTAAAAAATTTAAATAAAATATGGACCCATCGTCTACGTTGGTTAGGATACCAGACTTTCAATCTGGAGAAACGGGATCGTCACCCGTTGGGTCTGCCAAAATTTAAGGGGAAGCGGCACAGTTGGAGAGGTGCGGCGGTCTGTAAAACCGTTCCTGAAAAGGTGAGTTGGTTCGAATCCATCCTTCCCCACCAAATAAAATGGACCCTTAGCTCAGTTGGTTAGAGCGCCTGACTTTTAATCAGGATGTCCCCAGTTCGAATCTGGGAGGGTTCACCAAAATTATTTTGATGATACACTCTAGGGTGACATGTAGCGGAATAGGTTTGTTCTGTGAGGGTTTGAATTCCTTAGTTTGCGACACAAACATATAGACTTTCTAGAGGTCTGAGTGTATCTTTTAAATAATGCGCCGGTAGCTCAGAGGAAGAGCAGCGGTCTCTTAAACCGCAGGTCGAGATTTCGAAATTCTCCCGGCACACCAAATATCGCCACGGTAGCTCAGGGGTAGAGCACGGCATTGAAGATGCTGGTGTCGATGGTTCGATTCCATCCCGTGGCACCAAAAATTATCTTGACACTACTTGTTATTAGTGTATATTAATAATTGAGTGATGTAAGGAGATAAAAATGAATCGTGCAGAACAACGTGGTATGCTTGGTTCCTTGAAGAAATTTGATCAAGCAGAACACAATATTTACGATGATAAAGGTAAAAACGCAGTTATAAAATTTGCAAGTCGGGTTTTGAAAGGAAAGGGTTATAAAACTATAGAAAATCCCAATGAACACGGCATTGATGTTTTGACCTTGAATGAAAAAGGTGAAGTGATCGGATGTTGGGAAGTTGAAGTTCGCCATGGAACTTGGCAAGGCGACATTGCCTTTCCGTTTGATATGGTAAACTGCATTGAAAGGAAAGATCACCAGTGGAAACGAGAAAAAACTTTTACTGATAAAATTCCGTTTCCTTTGGCGAAAAAATATAAAGTTTTTTATGTCCAATTGAACAAAGAGTGTAGTCGTGGTGTTGTAATTGATGGTGATATCATCACAGACTATCCCCTTAAACAATGGGCAAATCGGAAAGCACAAGGTGAGTATGTTCGCCAAGTGCCGATTGAAAAAACCATGCAAGTTAAAATGTAAATTTCTAGAGATATAGGAGAAGAAAAATGCAACTATCTTTCGATCCAAACCAGTCTTATGTTGAAATGCTTTTTCAACTTTCTGATGAAAAACTAGAAGAATTTTTTAATAACGTGTCAGAAAAAAATGAAGAAGATGAAGTTCTTCTTTACGATGACGAAGGGTAAATATACTAGGCGTATAGGCGAAAGGGTTTCGGTGTCTCTAATGGTTTAGACGAACCTCTCATAAGGGTTTAGGGTGAGTTCGATTCTCACAGACACTACCATTTGTTTTTATAAAAATATCTATGATACGCCACCAAAAAGGATACATAAAATGAAACTTGATCCAGAAGAAAGCATAATTCTTTCAGAAGAAGAACTGAAAAGAATTGATGAAATATGTAAGAACCCACCTGATATAAGTGAATCTTTGAGAGATTACATTTCTAAAATGAATGACGCTTACCCATTCAAGAGAATATCAGCACCAAAACATCTTATTGATCGTTGGAATGAAGAGGTAGGAAGTAAAACTGGTCAAGAAATCACTGAAATGGCATTTACTGTTGACAAGAATGCAGAAATCAATAACGATGAAATTTGGAAAATGATGACATATACTGCAACTATGTCTGAAAAAGAAAGCAACCCACCAGATACTGGTTTAGAAAAGAAAAAATTAACATGAAAGAAGAAATAAAATATTTGGTGTTCCTTGACATTGACGGTGTTTTCACATCTTCAAGAGTTCACTATGCACATAATGCGGTATACGATATGTGGCAGAGGTTTGATCCTGTCGCTATTGATTTTATGAATAAAATACATGATCGTTATCCTGTAGAATTTGTTTTGATTTCAACTTGGAAAAATCATCTTCAAAATGATGATGGCAACATAGAACATTGGATTCGTTCTGCTTTTGCCAATTCTGGTTTCAGGGGTGACTTTGCAGAAATGTGGAAAACTGATCCAGACAATCTATGGGTGAATAAACCTTCACCTTATGACAGGTCACATGAGATTAGAGACTATTTGGAGGAATACGGTCAAGACATTAAAGACTACATCATTTTTGATGATAATGATTATGGTTTTGAAATGGTCTTAGGAAAAAGACGTTTAGTTCAAACTGATCCAGAAAATGGTATGCTCTATAAACACATGAAGAACGCTATGAGTATCATGGGTCAATGGATAGAAAGGAGGTAAATATGTTTGGAATACGTGTTCCTATGTCAGTAGATGACTATGTATGGGTCACTGATCCACGTGCAAATGATCCTGTTTTTTGCCCTGAACCTTTGCTTTTCGAAACAAGAGAAGAAGCACTTGATCATGCAAGTATTTGGGGTTCGTTTGCTACTGTAAAGGAGTATAAACAAGAAGAATATGCTTGACACAAGTTTCTACTTTGGTATTATTTTACTGAAAGGAGAAATCTAATGTCTGTAGAAAAAACAATGCTTCTTGAATGGTTGAAAGAAGGTGTTCTTAGCAACATCATTTCAGAAAGAAAGGCAAAACAAATATATGAAAGTAAATATGCACCAGTAAAAAATTTTGGTGAATTGTTGTTTTCATACTAAGGCGGGATAGTCCCCGCCTTTTTTATTTATATAAATACCATAAAACATATATCAAAGGGTGATTTTATGAACGAGCATTTAAAGAAATTTGTCCAGATGATGGCAGAAGAAACTGAAAAAGTTAACAAAACAAAAAAAGAAGAAGTTTCTGAACAGACAGATGTTGCTAGTTATGTCGCAAACTATTTGTCGAACAATGGTTTGAGAGAAGACAGAAAAGACCCAATAGACCAATCCATCCCTGCAAAAAATGATCAACTTATCTCAAAAAGTAGAGAAAACGATGACATACCAACACCACCCAAAGATATCGAAACTCAAAGATGGGATGATCCTCTAAAACCTTTAGACAAAAAGTTTGTAACTTTTGAGGATATGAACAAGCATTACACAAAGTTTTTAAGTAGAATCCAACAACAAATGACTTCATTAAGTGGTGGCGGTGAAGTAAACCTCAGAAATCTTGATGATGTGGATTCTTCAACTATCGGTCCTAATAAACACCTTGCATATAATCCAAGCACAAAAAAGTTCTTTTTTGAAAGTATTTCTGGTGCAGAACCTCAAGTCCAATCGGATTGGAGTGAAACTGATTCAGAAAACATTGCTTTCATAGAAAATAAACCGCCGATATCTTATGACAGTAATAATAACAGTGTTGAAATAGAAAGTGGTAATTCCTTAATTGTATCAAATGAGATAAAAAACCTCACTGGAAATTTATCTATATCTACAGATAATTATTTGACATTAGATAGTATAAATGACGGTCAAATAGAAATAGGACGTAATAGTGGTCTGGGTAATGTATTAATAGGAAATAAAACAAACGGAACAAATATATCTGTATTCGGAGATATAATTTTCGCAAATTCTGATTTGATAGCAGATTTTGCTGGTTCGGATATTGAAAACCTCGATACAATCAGAACTATACAACAAATAGAATTTGACACGACACACAATGTTTCTGAACACAACCATTCCGTGGGAACACTTTGCTGGGATCAAAGCGACCAAACATTAAACTTGTTCCATCCTAATGGTGTTAGGCAACAAATAGGACAAGAACAGTTTGCATATGCATTGAATAATACTGGTTCCATGATACCAAATGGAACAGTAGTGCGATTTGATGGCGTTTCAACACCAGATGGAGAAGCGAGAATAGAAATAGCACCATTGCTTGCTGATGGTCAACAACCCGGTCTTTACACAATAGGTGTTGCAACGCAAAATATTGCTGATGGTGAAGATGGTAAAATAACAGTCTTTGGTAAAGTAAGAGAAATAGACACAACTGGAACAAGCGTTGGAGAAACTTGGAATATAGGTGATATCCTTTATGTAAGTCCTACCACACCCGGCAATTTCACAAAAGTAAAACCAACAGCACCAAATAATGTAACCCCTGTTGCGGCGGTTTTAAGAGTTGATTCGACGGAGGGTGAACTTTTTGTAAGACCCACCATTGAACAAAAAGAAAGTTACGGAAGATTTGCAAGAACTACAAATTTCACTTTTGACTCTGCTGACACAGCATATACAATTCCTTTTGATTCTACAGAGATACAAAACGGTGCAGAATTAGGTTCACCAACATCTAGAATTGTGGTTGACCAAAGTGGTTTTTTTCAGATTGATATAAACTTACAAGCAGATTCTAGTGGAGGTTTCTTTTCATCTTCAATTCTATATGCTTGGTTAAGAGTAAATGGGTTAGATGTTCCCAATTCTACTAGAAAACATGGCGTTTTAAATAATGCGCCTTCTGCTACCTTTTCATATAACATTGGTATTTCTCTTGACCAAGGAGACTATGTAGAAATAGCGGTTGCAACAAATGACACTGGTCTTGTATTGGACGCAGCGCCTGCAACAACATTCGCACCATCTACTGCATCTGCACTTGTTAGCGTAACACAACTGCAATTATAAAAATGAATGATTGCGACACATGGTTCAAATTTCCGCAACATAGAAAATGGTTTAATAAATTATATGTTGCGGAAAC
>Ga0102930_1000856_pt1 | contig 10155 bp, 9 predicted proteins | sample SalPon1_B_H2O_MG_FD_84514 | JGI IMG/M metagenome (GOLD analysis project Ga0102930, IMG submission 84514) | Salt pond water microbial communities from South San Francisco under conditions of wetland restoration - Salt Pond MetaG R1_B_H2O_MG | ecosystem: Environmental > Aquatic > Non-marine Saline...
GTGCGCCCGTGTCTTGCGCCCCCTCCGATTGGTCGATCTCGTTGCGCACCTGTTGAAGACGCTCGACAGGTGAAGAATCGCCGGTTTGTGTTGCACTTTCCTTGGTATTTTGATCCACAACGCCGCTTGTGTCACTTTCTGATGGCGCAAGCGCGCTTTTGCGAACTCCGATGTAGCCACCTTTGACCTCACGGATCTCAAAGTCATCGACGTTTTGACCACGCTTTTGAATGGCCTTGCGAATGCCGGGTTTACTCTTTGAAGGCTTGTCCGCAGCGCGACCGACGCCAATAATCGGCGCGCCTGCATACGTCGCGGTGACGCCGCTGCCATCTGTGTCGATATAGTCTCGCACGATCAAAGCGCCATCACCCTCAATGGGGTCGCCTTTGGCGTTAAACCTGCGCAGCACTCGCTTATCGCTGTCCAGATCAGATTTGCGAACCCGGCTGGTGTCCCCGTAAACGTCCGTAACCTTCACAAGCTCGCTCTGAACCTCGGACTCTTCGCTCGAAACGGAGGGCTGGGTTTCTGGAACCTCGGCCCCTGTGTCCGTTTCCGGGGCCTCGATCTGCCCTGTCTGCCCTGTCTGCCCCATTTCCTGCGCGTCGGGGATCGAGTCCTGCGCCTTCTGCTGCGCGTCATCGTCCATGCGGGCAAGGATCATCTCAAGCGCGCGGGCCTCGGCCTGATCGCGCGACATGCCTGCACCCTCTTCGAGAATTGCGGCGCGCTCCTCGAAGTCGTCACGGTCAACGCCTTCTGGAAGCTCCACAGGCTCAACAGGTTGAACTTGCTCCGCATACTCATCGCTGGGCGTCATTGGGTCAGGCTGGGCCGTAGCGCTTTCTGTGGCTGCCTCACCCTGCCCCACCTCGGTTTCCGCGGCGGGGGTGGCACCTGCGGCCGCCTCACCTGCATCACCCTGCCCCACCTCGGTTTCAGGGGTGGGTGACGCACCGGTGGCCGCCGCGCGGGCTTGGTCAAACTCTTGCGGGGAAAGCGTGACGGGCTGGCCAGCAATGCGCACAGATACGCCGCTTTGGTCCTCGCCCAAGAACACCCCTTGATAATCCCGGCCATCGGCATCCCGCAACGCCACCTCGGCGCCCGGTGTCATCTCTGGGAACATGCCTGTTTCGGTGCCGCGCTGGACGGGGCCCATCGTGACCGTGCCGTTTTCAATGTCCTCGCGCGGGATCATAAAGGGGCCGGTATCGTCGCGCAGACGCACACCGTTTGGTGTTTCCTCTACGAAGTCAGCATCGAAAGTCTGGCCATCTGCGGTTTCAACTGTGATCCGGGTGCCTTCTTCCATGCCACCCGCCAGCGTGCCGGGGGCATCTTGCGCGGCGCGCTCAATCGGGCCTTGCGGCTCTGGCGCGGGCGCGGGCGGTTCATCAGGCATAACCTCGCCCTGCAACGGTCCCTCGGGTGCCGGGAGTTGCGCAGGCTCACCCGGTTGCGGTTCACCCTCGCCCTCGTCTCGATCAGATCCACCAAGTGTTGCCAGCTCACCAGCGCCACGAATACCGGCACCTGCGCCACCGCCGCCTGCGAACGCAGAAACAAGGCGATCCGTGATTTCTTCGCGGGAGTATTCGCCGCCCTGCATAGCGGTGGCGCCAACAATGATGCCTTCTTGGATTGCCTCGGTCGAGCCTTCCACAATGCCCGCTTCAACCATGCGGGCGGCGCTGCGCTTAAACCCTCGCTTTACAAGGCTGTCTACAAGCTCACCTTTGAGTGCTTTGGCCGCAAAATCAGAGGGCAGAAGGCGACCAACAACAGATCCAAGGCCCAAAGTCTCAAAGGCCCACATTGCCGTCCCCGCACCGGCAGCGACGTTTGATTTTTCCTGCTCAGAAAGATCGGGGACTTTTTCGTCAAGCTCAGAATAGACCTCACCAGACAGCATGGGCAGCATAATTTGCGGCTGTGCAGGGCCAGCAGCGATACCAGCGGCCATGTAGGGAAGAGCCATCGCCGTATTTTCAGCAATGAAGCGGCCAGCCGACGCAATCCCATCTACATCTTTCCAGCTTGTGACCTCAAACCCTTCTTTTTGCAGGCGCTCAAGCGTCTGCTCTGCGTCTTTGGCAATCCCGCTTTTGGGGGCGCCCCGAATTGCCTCTGCACGTTCTTCTGGCGTGGCTTGTTCGCCACCCACCATGCTGCGCGGGATATTGTCCTTGTCAGAAGCACGCTTGCGAAGCCAGTTGGCGGCCCGGCCAAACGCATTTGGCGTCCCGTCCTGATTTTGAAGAAGTGCAGAATCGAGGCTTTGGCCGATCTGGTTGAGTGCTTGACCGAATACGCCTGCTTCCATGGCACCACTAAGGCGTTGAGCCCCTTCGTTTGCGCTGGAAATTGCCTGGGCTTCACCTTGCTGCAACGATTTTATGAGGCGGCTTTCATCATCACTGCTATCCACCTCGGTCTCGTTTTCCTCTGTGCCGATCCGGTCATAGGCGGGCACATCCTTGGCGGCCGTGATCAGATCATCGACCGGGGCATCTTCTCCGAGAACAGCCTTTAAAGCGCTTGCGGCATCCTTGCCCTGCGCCATTTCGCTACCGATCCGGCTGGCGGCTTCGGTGGCAAACGCGCCCTTCTGCCCCTCATCCTTGAGGCCAGCGGCGTCGGTCAGAGCGATAATCAGGTTGCGGGGAACTTGATGATCAACGGCAAGTTTTCCGAAGTCAGGAGTGCCGTCTGGCTTGAGGGCTGGCGCCGATTGATCTTTTTTCTGGGGTTTGGGCTGCTCGAAAATACCTCGGCCCTGCTTGGCGGCCTTCTGGCGTTCGAGTTCATATTCTACAGGATCAAGCGCAAAGACGTTGCGAGCCACGGCATTCCCCTCACGGAGTTGATGAAATCCAAGGCCGCCACTTCCTGCGCGGTATGTGTGGCTACCATATCAAAGAGGCGCCGGTCAGGGAAGTGTTGAAAAAGAGGCGGCCCGGTAGCTTTTGCCACCGGGCCGTTGGAACATGCAGAAGCAGGCATCAGGCTTGCGGGTTCGATCGGTGAGCGAACCAGAGACCAGCTAAGGCCCCTGATTAATAACGCATGGTCTTGTGCGTATCAACAGGATATTCTCAAAATCTTGCGGAAGCGGGCATTCTCTTTTCACTTTTTCGCGTTTTGTTTCTCGCGGCCATGATCGACATGATCAAGCACCCGGCCAATGTGATAACGAGATACTTCACGCCAATACTGGCGGTTAATTCGGCGGCTCCAGGCGCCCCCATGACGTTTGATAAGTCTGGGTGCATGAAGTACCGCAGGGCGAGGTAAATCACGACGCCAGATGCGAGTGAAGATGCCACAAACGCAATCGCTCCACCTGCAAATCCAGAATAACGGCGAGTAACGCGCACAATGACAAACGCAGAGACAAGATAAGCGGCAATGATGGTCAACATCGGATGTCCTTTCAGCATGAACCACCCTACGTTGTAATGCGTTCCAAGCCGCGGATCAATTGGTGCATTAAAGTCGGGCGGGCTCTTGTGCAGGGCTTTCGCCGCCGCCACCGCCCTGCCCGGTTGATGCGCCGGTCGAAATTCCAAGGCGGTCATAAACGTTGCTGCGCGCCCTTTCTTGAATCTGCTCTTCCGTCATGCGCTGGCCTTCTCCCGCAGTGATGTTGGCTTCCGATAGCCTTTCCGCCTCACGTCGGATTTCTTGTGCCAGCTTAAATTGGTCAAAGCCCTCGCGACCTTTTGCGTCCTCGATGCGCATTTCGCGCGCCTGTTCGCTCATCTGATACAGATATTCGAAGGTCTGCTCAGGTGCCAGCGTATAGATCGCCATTTCCACAATGTCCTGCTGGTCCTCAAAGTTTTGAATGCTTACTTCGCCAGTTTCATCATTCATCACGGCAAGTTGGCCGCCGACGATGTTGCCTTGATCGTCGTGGATGAACTTGCTTTTTTCGCGGTCTATAGACAGGCCATCGTCAATGGCGTTGTAGGTGTCCGAGATGTGGTCGATGAAACGCTGTTCATCGCCGTTCGTGATTGCCCATATCGCCTTCGACCAGCTCTCCATCTGTCCTTTCACTTTGCGGCTTTTGGCCCACGTGTCGAAGGCTTTTGCCTTTTCGACGTTGCCTTGAGACAGGTAATAATCCACAATCTTCGGCGCAGCGGTCTTGGCATAGTGATCCAAGAAATTCTTACTGGCCCGCTCTTCGTCTTTCGGGTTCACCTTTTTGGCGCCCGGCCCGACGACGCCTTTTGATGTAGCGGCAGTCTTTGACATGGCGTCGGATGCGGATTCCACAGACGGCGCCCCGCCTTTGTCAGGCGGGTTTTGGGTGGCTTGCTGGTCCAACTCATCGGTTGAGGCGTCCCGCACATCGAGATTGCCGACCACGGGGGCCGCGCCGGGCGATCCCGGTTTTTGGGGCGCGGCCTGTGGCGCACCGGGGCGCTGCCCTGCCTCGGGCCGGTTGAACCCATTTCCTTGAGGCGCTGACGGGGCCTGCGGCTGCTGTGCCGCTTGTTGCGGCCGCCCATCGGCTGCGGTTTGCGGGCGCGTTTGTGGCGGCGTTGGCGTCGGCTGGCCGTCCATCTCAATGAAGAGCTGACGGTCTTCGGGGCGCATCACGCTCCAAAGCTGTTCAACGCTCACCTGATTGTTGGCAGCGGCCTGCTGCGCACGCTGATTTTCCGCGAAACTGCGCGGCATCGGCGCGCCTTGGTCAGTGCCGGTTTGACCGGCTGCGCCACGTACCGAACGGCCCGGCTGCATGGTTTGCCCGGGTTGCGTTTGGTCTACGCTTTGCTGCTGTGGCATATTTGGGCGATCAAACCCGGCCCCGCTGGGCGCAGGCTGACCGGGTTGCGGCTGCATCGGCCCTTCTGAGCTGACGCTGGGCTGTGGCGCAACGGTCCGAGGGCGCGCTTGTGGCCGCGTGGGCGCATCAGAGGTCACGCCACGCCCCTGCGGCTGGCTCTCGCGTGTGCTGGTCGTTTCGACCTGCCCAGGTTCCGGTTTTTGCTGCCCTGCGTCGTAGCTCTCGCGCGCTTCGTCATAGATCTCGGCAATGCGTTCGCGCTCGGCTTCTTGGCGCTCCAAAGCCTCTCTCTGCCGCTCGCGCTGCGTGCGGGTGTAATCGCGTTGCTCGTCCTGCCAGTCCCAATCGTCGCGGCGGCGCTCTTGGTTTTCTTGCTCCCACTCCCACCGCTTTTCGTTGCGCTTGCGCTGGGTCTTGCGATCCTTGACGTTCTCGCCGTATTCGTAGCCTTCGAAGGCCCCTTTGATAAATGCTCCAAGACCGGACATTCTGGCCTCCTATGAATAGAATTGGTCGATGATCTTTTCGCCAAGATCCAAAACGCCACGAATGGGTTTGCTTAAACTCGCCCCAGCTTCTTTATTAGCTTGGGGCTTTGATTGGCCCGCGTCCGCTTTGCTTGGTGGTGTGTAGGTTTCTCTGCCAGCATCAGCTTTGCCAAAAATGTGGTTGCCAATTTGGTGCCACTTTTCGCCCGCTTCCCTACCCCACTCTGGATCTGCCTCAGACGGGTTGTAGTAATGGGTCGCGCCGCCGGTCGGGTCTTGATAATTCCCGGACAGGATCGCATCAGCCGCGGCATATGCATCTTTGGACGGGGATCGCGCTGACATATCAAGGCCACCTTCTCCATCTGCATAGCCCGTCACACTGTTCCATGCGCTGAATTGCCCCGGCTTCATGATCACATCTTTGATGTTGCCCCCATACCCATCGGTGCTTGCCCGGTTGGCGATGACAGATCCGGCAGCCAGCATTCCCTCGTATCCCTCGCCACCGGCCTCGGCATCGAGGGTAAGAGCCAGAATATCGCGATCGTCTTGTGGCACAACGCCCCGCGACCGTGGCCGCTCTTGGCCGCCATCGGTCTTATATGAGCGGTCCTGACCGTTTTGCGGGACAAACGGCGTGCTGCCCTTATACCCCGGCTCGCCCGGTGGGATAACGCCGCGCCCTTCACCGCCTTGGTCAAGGCTATCGAGGTGATCCCTGATCTTCTTGCGTTCGTTGAGGTTCTTGCCAGATGTGTATCCATCTGCAAGGCCGCTGAGAAATGCGCCACCGCCTGCCATTATGCCGCCCCCTGCATGATACTGCGCGGGCTTGGCCCAGACCCGGCTTTTGTGCCTGCGTCGGACTTAACCCCCCGGCTTTTGCTTTTGGCTTTTCCGCCGCCTTCCAGCTTGTCGACCTTCTCGGCCAACTCCTGTACCGCGCCCATGGTGACGCCGATTGCGTCTTGCATGGGAATGGATTTGCCATCGCCTTTGCCCGTGGCGGCGTGGAAGTCCTCGGCGTATGGGCCAACATGCTGGCCGCCATCCGCGATCCCGTCCTTGTACTTCCATTGCTCGACCGGCATTTCCTTTACCGCGTCGAGGACACCACGCGCGGGCCGCTTGTCCTCCTTGTAGTCCTTGGAGCTCCTCATCATGGAGATACCAAGACCGGCAAGGCTACCGACACCGCCCCACATAGAACTGCTGGACGCTTGATCTGCCTGCCACGCTGACAGGCGGTTTCGATAGTCTTGATTGAGAAGCTGGCCCTGCTGGCCGTAGCCCTGCATCGCGCCTCGGAAGCCAGACGAATTGGCGCTGTTGGACATGCCAAGCGATGTGGCCGGGTTCACGGCCAGACCAGAACCCATGTTAATCGCGTTGGTTTCCATAGCGTCGGCTTCTGCCTCAGCACGCTGTCGCTCGGTCAGGCGTGTCGTGTTGCGCGCCCCGGCCACACCAAGGGCTTCCGTCAGCTCAGACCTGCGCGTGGACTCTGTGGATCGCCCCGAGGCCGGGTTAACCCCAGACGCGGCGAGGCGGCGCTCTTCCTGCCCCTGCGCCAAGCTGAATTTACGGCTGGCATCGGCCCCGGCCCGATCGACCGCCGCGGCGACACCATCATAATCCGGTCCTGCTTGTGCCTTCGCGATGTACTCGTCTTGAAGCGGCTCAAATACGGTTTTGTACCGCTGGCGGTCAGTCTCGGCCCATGCGTTGGAAATATTGGCCTGATTCCGCATAAACCCCATGTAGTCTTCGCCGATCTCCGCTGATTTCAGCGCGGCGATGCCTACATTCGGATCAGGTTCGGGGGCACTACCACCACCTCCATAAAGGCCCATTATTCTGCCTCCCAATCTGCAAAGGTTTCCGGTGAACGCTGATGGCTGACCTCTTGGATCTCTTGCGCCACCGATTTGGCGTGACTGTATCCGCCGGTGAGCATCGCGCATGTGTACGCGACATGCTCAACCGTTTCCCTTACCACAAAGGCAAACATGCGCGTCTTTTCGTTCTCGCTATGGCGCCACTCCTCGCTTTTCTCCCACATGAGGACTGCGTTCGCCATTGAGGCCGATAAGGCCCCGGAATGAGCTTGGAAAAACGGGTTCGTGCCGTGGTCGATCCATGCTCGGACAAGCAGGTTTGACATATCGGCCACGGGGTTTTCGCTATCACCGTCAGCAATATCGTCAGCGAGACGCACCATAGCCATGAAATTGACCAAAAACCGGGCGGCGTCCTTGTCACCACTCGCCCATTTCAAGGCGAGATCTTCAATCTGATCGTCTGGAAGGGGCATAGGACGGCTGACCTTTTCGTGTTTAAGTCTCGAAAAAGCCGCTGCGTCCTGCGCGGGTTCATTGCCCTTTTACCACACTTGTAAAAATGAGGAAAGGTGTCAGAAGTTATCCAAGGCGGTGTTCGCTTTGGCAATAAGATCGTGAGCGTCAACCTGAGACTTGTTCCAAGATGTGAACTCGGACAAGTCTGCGGCTAGGCGGGCCGCTTCCTCAGCGCCGACAACCACATCCACACTTTCAGTATGCGCGACATCACCTTTCTGCATAGTGAAAGCGACTGTGTACCCGACATGTACGCCTTTATCGTCAAATATAGGCTGCTGCGCGGCGGCAACAGGGGTGTAAAGAGGGTTCTCAGGCATTATAGGCTTCCTTTACTGCGTGTTCAATCTGAGCGAGGGTTCTCAGGAATTATAGGCTTCCTTTACTGCGTGTTCAATCTGAGCGTCGGTCATTCGCGCACCTGCTTCGAGCTCAATCTCTATAGTGTCTTTGACGCGAAAATAGCGTCCGGCGTCCTCGAGTATCTCAGCCCGCACGGTGGCTATGTCTCCCACCATGTCGCGGGCCAAGCTGGTAATCTTTATTTTTGTCATCTCGTAAATTTCCCCACATAGATCTCGAAGGTAACATCCCAAGTCGACCGCGTGTTATCTGGCGGCGAATCAGGGGGCGGAAACCCGTAACACGCATTGGAAATGTCGGCTGTGAGTGCCGTTGTGTATTCGCGGTTCGAGTGCTTGAACTCGGCTTTGACCGTATTTCCATCCAAAAATACGCTCACAATTCGGCTCAGCCAAGGCGCGCCGCCCGGAATGAACGCACTCTCCAAAACCGTAGACCCGTTTGCTGTAATCTTCTGCCCGTTTGGAATGGCGCTGATGAACGCGCCAAAATCGCTTTGGCTCCCAGCTACGGTGCGGTTGGCTTGCATAAGGGCGAGAATGAAATCAGGGTTGGTTCCTGCCGGAGCCGAACCAATGGTGTAAGTTTGGCTGTGCTCAAAGGCAGAAACCCGATTGCCAGAAATGGTTTGATAGCCTTCGACATCCACATACTCGCAAACAGTTTCGTAGCCGCAGACGTTTTCGAACTTGCACTCTTCGACATATCCGCAAACAGTTTCGTAACCGCAGACATTTTGGGCCGAGACAGGATCATAATTGCAAACGTATTCTTGGCGGCACCGGTAAACGTCTCGGCACACATATTCTTGGTTGCAGATGTACTCTTGGTTGCACTGATAATCTCGACAACTGGATTCATTTGGTGACAGAGTTTTAGTCTCCAAAGTTACCGGCGTGTCTCCGCTGTCGGGAAACTGGTGAACGATGTTTTTGACCAAAACTGCCGCGATGTGCGGCATGGGTGTGCTCGTGTCGAACACCACATCTCCATTGGTGTCTTTCACCTGGATAACGTTATTTTCAGCCGAAAAGCTCATATTTTAACCCCACGGCCAACAGATCCTGAAAAGCCACCGGTATATGTGGACGTGCTGATCTGCGTCACGCCGTTGGGAAGCACGACCCGCAAGCCGCCCCCCTGCACATCGGCCGTTTTGTCGTCGGTCACATAGAAGTCGGGCGCTACACTCTCGCGAAAATACCGGTAAGCAATATCGAGTTTGCCAAAACCTGCCTGAAAAACCGTTGGCTCTATGCGGATGCTCTCGTTTCCTGCGCCGGTAAAAAGCGTCTGGAACAGAAAAACCCGATAAGTGCGCGACACGGCGGTCAAGGTGTTGTCGAACGTCACCCAATTCTCAAAAAGCTGAACGTCGTTGGCCGTGACATAAATGCTTACGGCGCGCGCACTTTCGCCCACTCGCTGAATTGCGGTGCCAGCGGGCATTTGCGCGGTCCCGTAGAAAGCAACAAACGGCACGACTTGCCCGAAAGTATGACCTGCCAGCGTGTAGTTAGCCGTGCCTTGGCGGGGGTTGTAATAGGTGCTCGACCCCAAAAGCCCTTTGGATGTGGAAGAACTTCGCGTGCGTTGCGGGTGCGTGATCGTCACGTCTATCACCTGCGCGTTGCCCAGGTAACTCAAGTCGGAGTGGAAATGCAGATCCCCAAGCTGCGCGCCGATGGGCGATTCATAGGTCGCCGGGTCTGCATCGTTGTTGTAGATGTAGACCTTGCCTGTGTTCCCGTCTGCGTGAAGCGTGCGTGCCATCAGCCCTTGTGCCTCATGTAGCTGACCACCCACGAGCGCCACCGCTGATCGAACTCTTGGACGCAGGATGCCCTGTTCGGAAAGTGGTGAAGGAACTGTCCGTCGCCAAGATAGACGCCGCAATGGTTGGCTTGGTTGGGGCTCTCTTCGTCTCGGCGCGAAAGTGAAAACAAGATGCCGTCTCCCGGTTGGGGTACGACGACCCGCTCCCATTTGTGCAGCTCGGGGTTGGTCACAAACACCCCGTCAGTCAGCCATTGGTTCACCAGGCGCTCAGGACTGTCCGTCAGGAAATCCATGTCTATGCCGCGCTCGCGCGCCATCCAATCCAGCACAATCGTGTAGCAGTCGTATTGGCCTAGAA
>Ga0102930_1000859_pt1 | contig 10146 bp, 5 predicted proteins | sample SalPon1_B_H2O_MG_FD_84514 | JGI IMG/M metagenome (GOLD analysis project Ga0102930, IMG submission 84514) | Salt pond water microbial communities from South San Francisco under conditions of wetland restoration - Salt Pond MetaG R1_B_H2O_MG | ecosystem: Environmental > Aquatic > Non-marine Saline...
GGCGAGTTCGACCATCCCTTCGTTCGAGAGCTCTTGGGTGTTGGTCTGGTCTTCGGTCCACGTCACGGTGACGCCGTCAGCGCCGATCCCGTCGACGGTCACCGTCTGGTTGTTGTAGCCGAAGCTGTCGCCAATGGCGGCGGTCTGGGTGTTCGGTGCAGGGAAGTACTCGATGGCCGGGATGAGTTCGTTTTCCCCGGTGGACTGATCGACGACGTACTCTTCGCCGTCGACCTCTTGGGTTTCGTTGAGCACGTTCGGATCGTTTTCGAGGATCGCCCCTCGGTCGACGACCTCCTCGAAGGTGAACGAGGTGGCGTTCTCTCCGTCGTACAGCACCGTCCACTCGGTGTTGTCGATCATCACTGTCGACTCGTTGGCCCACGTCTCGCTCATCTCGACGTCGGTTTGGGTCGACTCGATGGTTCCGGTGACGACAGTCACCTCGGTGGCGGTTCCGCCGTGGCCACCACCCTGTTCCTCAGTCGTCTCTTCGATGGCGGAGACGGTGTACTGCTGACCGCCGACGGTGAACGTATCTCCCTGTGAGAGTTCGTATTCGGGGTCTTCGAGCGTGATTGTCGGCTCTTCGGCCGTCGCGAGAAGCGTGTATGACGCTGCCGCGATGAGGACGAAGAACGCGACATACACTGCTACAGCGCGTCGTTGCATAAGTCGAACAATGAACAGCCGCCGTATAACGATTACTAAGCTCTGCTCCGAACCCGGCGGTACCCGGTGGGCTAATCCTGACCGTGAGTGCTCCCCTGGATGGCCGTCGACGGTGGCGCGTCGGGCTCCCCGTTGTCTTCCCAGCCGTCGTTCTCGGCGGCTGGATCGTCACACTGGAGTTCGAACGCATCGCCCTGCTGGGTGTAGATCCGTGGCGAGGCCCGACTTCGGTCGAGCGTGTAGCCGAGCGGTAGCCTTCGCTCGGCAGTTGTTGCCGACCATGTGAACGACGACGGGAGCCGCATCGTGGCGCAGCTTCCCGGCTGAAGCGTGAGATCACTTCCGATCCGATAGCGCTCGTGTGTCGTGTCCGTAACTGTCGGATTCGACAGTATGACCGTCTCGTCGCCCCGGTTTTTGATCGTGAGTTCGACAGCATCCCCCGCTGTCGTGGGCTCGGTGGCCACGATAGCGAGCTCGGTTCGTTCGGTGAGCGCCGACTCGTATCGGTTGTAGACGAGCACCGTGGCCACCAGCCAGACGAGGCTGGCGATCACGGCGGTCGCTGCGATGCCGGCCCCCAGTAGCCACAGGCCGCCGCCGGTCGCTGCCCCGAGCAGGAAGCCGACCAACAGCGCGACCGTCCGGGTTTCCTGCTGGCGAAGTTCGGCGTACCGACTCCGCACGGCAACCGACGTGCCGACGCCCGGCGAGTCGCCGGTCGACTGCCGCGTGAGCGACCAGTAGGTGCCGACCGGCCACGCGAGCAGACAGACAGCCACGATCGACGCGAGGGGAACCGTGTAGACGATCCTTACGGCCGCGGCACCAGCACCGGCGACAACCGTCATGAGGATACCTGTAAGGATCGCCCGCGTTCGCCGTGCCAGTCCGTTCCACCGGTCGACGAGCGGGTCACCGATCCGCTCGTCGTAGGCCTGTTGGATGTCGCTCTTGTGGGCACTCAGCAACCGGATGAGCAACCCGGCCACGAAACACACGACGAAGACCTGCACGAAGACGCGCAGGAACAGCGGGCCGAGCCACGCCGGGAGCACGGCGAACTGCCGGAGATCGCCGACCGCGCTGACGACGGCTGTCACGACCGCGGCCACGACCAACGACAGTAGCGTCACGCGAAGATACTGTGCGGCATATTTCTTGGCTCCTTTCGTGAGTTGCTCGAGGACCATTTGTGTCGCTCTGGACTGGTTATGGTATTTAAAATGCTGGTCGGTTGAAAGGTATTAGTTAGTTGGAGACATCTATCGCGTATGAACTGTTGGATCACTGTTAGGCACTGGCTACGGCGTACGGGATAACCAGATGGCGTCATATACCGCAATCGCGGATGTGAGCGAAACGTTGCGCGCAATGGTTCGGGATCGGCTTGCTGCTCGCGACGACGTGTTTTCGATGGACGGCGAGGCGGTTTCGTTGGTCGCTCCCGACGCTGTCGACGCGGACTCCGAGACGCGGCTGTCGCTGTCGCTGTACCGGGTCGAAGAGAATGCCGCGATGAAGAACTCCGAGTTGGCCCACTCCACGAACGATCCGACCGTTTCTCAGGAGCCGCCGCTCGCGTTGGATCTTTACTATCTGGTGACCGCGTATCCGGGCAGCACCGGTGAGGGAACTGCGGCGACGGTCGACCAACAGCGCGTTCTCGGCGTTGCGATGCAAACGTTCCACGACAACGCGGTCCTGAGCGGCAAGGACCTCGTCGGCTCGCTGGATGCGGATCTCGAACTCCAGATCTCGCTGGTGAACGCCTCGGTCGACGAGCTGTCGGGCCTCTGGTCGACGGTCCCCGACACGGCCTTCCAGCCGTCGGCGGTCTACCACGTCGGCCCGGTGTTGATCGACTCCCGGCAGCGCGAGGAGGTCGTGCCCGTTACCGACCGCGAGACGACGGTCGACCGCACATCCGATAGCTAACGACCGCCCGTGACTGTCCGGAACTGTCCGCGACTGTCTGCGACTGTCCGCCAGCTGTGGCCGCCCAACCACTCGTCGGATCACCCACTGGCACGAAATTTTAAGTGTGGGATGGCGGCCAACGTGTCCTACCAACGACACAGTATGTCTCGGCCAGCCTCCACACGACCGATCTGCAGCAGCTCGCTCCGGACTGTCGGGACCGACAGCAAGGTCGGTGAACGACTGTGACTGGCGACCATCGGGTAGGTGACGGCCTGTCACTCGACACGCGGAGTCGGTCGATCCGCGTCACCGATCCATCCGACGGGACTGCCGCCGATCGCCGGACCGGAGCTATCGACACCGTCTCCGGGGGTATCGATACGGTGTCGACTCTCGGGACGCTATCGAGCCTCGACAGCCGCGTGACCACTGGCGTGCTCGCTGGTCGCGGACCGTTCACCGGACTGCTCGGCTTCGGACTCGCGGGCTACGACAGTCCAGTGACGCTCACGTTCCGACAGCGACGCGCCGGCGTCGAGACTGACACACCGTTCGACGATAAACCGAACGACACACCATTCGAGAGCCCGCTGGACGGCTCACCACGCACGGCCGCGTCGATACCGGACCACGAGCGAGCCACTTCTGATGCCGATCAGGAACATCCATTGCGCGTCGCCGACGCGGTAGAATCGACAGCCGATCGCCCGACTCGCCACATCTTGCACACGGTAGACGCACAACGGCCGATGACACGGCTCCAGCGATCACCACCACAGCCACCACAGTCGACAGTAGGTCCACAACGGCCGATAATAGGCCCACAACAGTCGACCGTAGCCACAAAACGGCCGAGAGGAGGTCCAGAACAGCCAGTACCGCGACCACGACGGTCGGCAACGCGACCACGACAGTCGACAGGAGGTCCACAGCAGTCGACAGGAGGTCCACAGACGACACCGGACGAGGCGCACGATGGCCACCGTCCTCCTGTTCGACAGGACCTGTCGACAGCCGCCGACAGCAGCGGGACGCCCCACTCAGTAGGCCGGTCGACGGATGCGTTGTCGAACCTTCGCTCCGCCAGTTATGAACGCACGATACGGCGAGTGACTCCCCGGAGACCGATGCGGATCACAGCGGCAACGCGGGGTTCGGACTCGTGGTCTGGGGCTCCTCCGTCCCCCAGACGGGTGTCGACCGCCGGTTCGGTTCGGCCAGTCGTGGTCTCCGAGACCGACTCCACGACAGTCGGTCGACCGCTGGCATCACGACAGACGAGCCAATCCGGTCACTCATCGACCAACCGTCGGTATCGGACCGCTGTGGCGGAGACTCCCGCGCTTACCGAGACACCCACGCTCGGTCCAGCGGTCCCGCCGTCGGTCGACGCGGCTGCCAAGACTCCCGGTGTCGATTCGGCTTTCAACACGGGTGTCAGTCTCAGCGCTTTCGATACGAGCGTGGCTGGCGGCTCTCCAGATGTCGGTGCCGTCTCCGACTTGCGCGCCCATGGCACCGCTAGTCGAGCACTGCCCCACGTCGTAGCCGACCGCAGTTCGTCTACGGTCGTTGCGGCACCGCTGCAACAGCAGCGTCCGCCAACCGTGTCTTCCGGGGCATCTTGGGATCGCCAGCCGTCTGCTACTCACTGGTCGACTGCTACTCGCTGGCCGACTGCTACTCGCTGGCCGACTGCTACTCATCGGTCGACCGTCACCCACCGGTCGACCTCCTTACATGGACGCCAAGCGACAACCGGCCCGACGAGCGACACGCTCGACCCCGGCCCGAAGATTCAGCAGGTCGACAAATATGTCTCGGCGGCCACCGAGGGTCCGCCGCTGGCTCGAACAGCCGGACTGGGGGGTTCGGTGCAACCGCCTGCCCTGTCTGCCCAGCGGAGCCAGCAGTCGGTGGACGCACCGCGTCTGCAGCCCGAAGACACCGCTTCGGCGTTCGCTCCCAACCACCGTTTGACAGGCCCAACACGGTACTCCCAACAGGTACCAACTCCGCTCGGTCGGCGACGGATGCCGGGTGTCTCGACCCGATCCGCACCAGTCACGGTCGACACCACTACCACCGCAGACACCGCCGCCCCAGCCGATCCCGCCACGACCGAGCGCGATCGGCGACGTCCCGAGCGTGGTCACACAGCGACCCCGGCTGGAGTCACTGCGACTCGGCCGCCGTCTCGGCTTACCGCGCTGCGGCCGGTCGACCAGTCGCTGGTGATTCGATCCGACTCCACTATGGCGAGTGCTGCTGGCCACGGTTCGATCACGGGCTCGCCCGAGTACGGACGGCCGCCGTCGACGGGGAGCGCCGACCAGCTCCCCGCTGCAGTGTCGCCGGAATCGTTGCGCCGTTCTATCGACAGCGGCAACACTCGTCGGCACCGTTCGTCGACCAGTTGGCATCGCTCATCGGTCGGTCGGTTCCGCTCGCCAACCGATCAGCCAGTTCCTGTCGTACTCGCGCGTACGATCAACACAACATTTTCCGTGACGACGACCTCGGTCCCTTCCGCGACGACCTCGGCCCCGCTGGTGAGCAGTCGGTATTCACGGGGCCACTACGGCCCCTTGGGAACGGGACAGTTGCAGTCCGACCGGGTGTTCGTGACCGCCAATGAGACGGCCCCACCGGATCGAGACCGGTCGACTCTCACTTCGACAGCCTCTCACGACCACCACCGCCAGCCTTCGCACGCAGTTCGGCCGCGGGCCGAGAGACCGGGTGTCTCCGGCCGGAGTCCGGCAGCCAGCCAGCAGCGCTGGCCCCGCGGTCGGGCCACTGTGTTCTCGTCGACGCTTCGAATGGCGGTCACACACGGTGCTGCTGCGGAACCTCATGTAACCGACGCGGCTTCTCGGTTCGGTCGACCCTCGGAGAGGCCGCCCCGTTTTCGGACTCTACGCCATGATATCGCCGACCCCGTCGCTACCGGTCACAGTGACCGCCAACGCGACTTGTCACCGAGGCCATCACAGCAGGCCGGGCAGTCAGCCCGTTTGGAGCCGTCGACTCGCTCGCGGCCCGATGACCGATTGCGACCCGAGCCGACGAGTCACTGGCGAGAACCCCACCCGGAGTTGTCGGATCTCGAATCCGAGCGCCGCCGACAGCTACCGTCTCCGGTCGGCGATCCCACGACGAGCGGCCACGGGGGCGAACTGCGCGTGGTTGACTCCGCGTGGGCCGCCCAACGGCCGTCGACAGCCGCTCACATCCGATTTGAAACTCCGAGTCAACGGGGCGATACTGCTCGATTCCAATCAGCGCTGGCTACCCCACGGCCGGCGACTGCTGCCGCCGATCAGCCGCCGTTCACTTATCATTCGGATCTAACTATCGGCTCGACGACTGCAACCTCCAGTCTCTCACCCGCGGTTTCGATGGCTGGCCGTCGACCGGTCCTCGGACGTCGGTCCTCGTCGGAGTCCGATCCACGACAGTCTCGCTCGCTCTCCTCTACAGACAGATCCCACTCGGGGCCCCCTGAACCGGTGGATCGGACCGACCGGCGTCGAGCAGCGACTGCCACACCGACCGGATCGGTAGTCTCGCCGGAGGCGAACCCTGCTACGGGTGGTCACTCCCGGTTCGCCGTTGGCTCCCGTGGTGTCCCGTCTTCGAGGGTGGCTGGCCGTCTCGCTTCGACCGCGGATCAGGTCGACTCGCCGGCGGCGGCCCCACCGGGTGGGATCGGGTCCGACGACCTGGCTTCCGGTTCGGAGCCGTCGCCCATGCGTTCATCCCGACAGTCGACTTCTATCGCTCGCCATGGTTTGGTGACCACCAGAACCGGCGCTGGCACCGAACCGATAGCTGCGGGCAGTGGCGCGGCTGCCAGCCACTCGGCTGCTCCCCGACAGCAGCCGATCCCGGCGGGCCGACGGACTTCCGACCGAACCGACCGTGCCGCCAGCACCCGGGTGCCGTCGTCACCGGGTCGACGGCCAACCGTCCAGTCCGAGTCGTTCGGTCCCGCTTCGACCGCACAGCTGACAGATCTCGGCCACACGGTTCTCACTCCGGCCGGTCAGGCCACCCTTCGGGACACCCCGGCCCCTACCCCAGATATCTCGGCCCTCACTCCGGAGACCTCAGCCCTCACTCCGGTTACGACGACCGCCCCACCGACAACTGTTCGTCGACCTCCATCGAGCGACGAGACGGACGCCGACCGGTCTCGACCGTCGACTCCGCAGGGCGTGGCTGGCCGCTCGGTCGCCACCGATCCGACGAGTACCCCTCCGTCGCGGCTCTCGTACCCGACTGACCGCTTGATCCGACGATCACGGCAGCCGACCGCCACCCTTGGCGGCTTCGAACCGCCCGCTCGTCTCTCGGAACCGACTGGACTCCTGCTATTACGGGCTGCCGGTGAATCACAGTACGCTGACAGCTCCGAACCGTTGGGATTCCATCGCCGTCGGCACCACTCGGTCGACAGCCCGGCCCCGCTGCAGTCGTCGGCTTCGGCAGCAGTCTCACCGCGTTCCGAGTCGTCCCGGAGCGATGTGGGCGGTACGGACAGCGAGAGCTCGGCACTCGATCGGCTATTTAAACAGTCCACGGATGTGGCCGCCGATTCAACGCTACTGCGTCGGGGTCGGTCTTGGAGTTCCCCGCCGGTGAGCGGCATTTCGAGGACCGTGGCTCCGCCCGGCGATAGCCATCCGCGGGTCGCTCCGGGTGCCCACGCCCCGTCCCGATCCGGTTCGGATGGATCGTCGCGCATGCCTGCCCTGTCGACTCCCACACTGGTCGACCGCCAACCGGTTGGGACCGACGCCGGGACTGATCCCGTAGTGGCTGGCTCTGATGCGTCCGTGCTGTCGATGACAACCGCTCGACCGACGGACGTCGAGTCGAGCGACAGCGGTCGATGGCCCGCCAGCACGATCGATGAATCCGGCCGTCTCGATAGTGATCGGCAGCCACCGCGGGCTCGTTCCCCGTCGCTGAGTTATGCTGCCGGAATGGCGTCGATGTCGACCGAATCGGGAAGAACGAAGACGGACCGAAATCCAGCGACGTCGACCCGGAGCGACGATGGGGACGGTCGACCACGACTGACATTTAAAACCCCACCACGCCAGCGGGTCTCCGAACCGGTTCACGAGAACACCGCGAGCCGTGGGGGCACTGCCGACCACCGGCGTGGACGGTCGACACCCGATTCGGCTGGAGCCGGTCGGGAGAACCCACAGCGACGGTCGGCACAGCGCGACCGAGCCACGCCGGGACCAGGCCCCTTCGACTCGGTCGATCGGCCCGACCGCCAGCCCGACCGCCCAGACCGCCAGCTCGATCGGCCGACTGACAAACAGCCCGGGTTGCCCCCCGACCAGCAATCAGTCGGCCGGTCGACCGGTTCTCGACGGACCACTGGTCGCCAGTCACGTGGAGGGTTCGATGACTCGCTCAGTGGGGCGTCGTTAGCGTACGACGCCGACGTCGACCGCGTCGTCGAGACGCTGTATCGCCGGCTTGAACGGAAACTGCGGATCGAACGCGAACGGACGGGATTCTAAATGGCACGCACACAGAGCGGCAAACTCGAAACGGCACAGATCCTCGTCCTCAACGGTAAACACGAGGGCGACAGCATCGACTGTAAGTTCAACCCCTCGGAGTACACCGTCGGCAAAAGCGTCAACTACGGCGACCTGAAGGCGACGGGGTCGGGAGCCTCGATCATGCAGTTCGTCGACGGCAACGCCGAGACGCTCTCGATGGAGTTGTTCTTCGATACGACCGACCAACTCGATGGGTCGAAGACGAACCAGAAGCAGGTCGACGTCCGCAAGCAGTACACCGACATGATCGACACGCTGCTGACGGTCGACGGCGAACTCCACGCCCCGCCTGTCTGCCGGTTCGTCTGGGGCGACGGGATCGATTTCACGGCGCTGGTCGAACACGCCGAAAAACGGTTTACCAAGTTCCTGCCGAGCGGCGTCCCGATCCGTGCGCGCGTTCAACTCCAGTTCACCGAGTACAAAACGGCAGACTACCACAAATCCGAGGTTTCGCCGGAGTCGACGGACAAAACCAAACGCTGGACGGTCGCCGAGGGCGATACACTCTGGCTGATCGCCGCCGAGGAGTACGGCGATTCGAGCCACTGGCGGACGATTGCTGAACGGAACGAAATCAAAAACCCCCGACAGATCACTGCCGGTGAAACGCTCGAACTGCCCCCACTGTAACGATGTGTGCCAACCTCCAACCCCGCTACTCGCCACGGTTTACCGTCGACATCGGGTCGACGACGTTTCAGGAGCCCGGCGGCCGGATCGCCGATCTCGTCGTCGAGACTACGCTGTCGGGGGCCGACCGGTTTTCCTTCACGCTCAACTACCCCTTCGACGAGGAGCTAGGCGAGTTCAGCGGCCTCGACTGGAGCAGTTTCGAGATCGGCACCGATGTCGAGATCGCTATGGGGTACGGTGGCGACGGAACGCTGACGTCGCTTTTGACCGGCTCGATCCAGTCGATCCACTCGGAGTTCACTGCCGACAAGGGGCCGATCGTCACGATCAGCGGTTATGGCCTCCTCAAAAAGCTGATGAACGGGACGAACTCCCGGTCATGGAAAGACACGACGGTCCAGAAGGCCGTCAAAGACATCCTCTCGTCGTACTCGTTTAGTACGGTCGACGTCCAGGACGCCGACATCAAGCGCGTCAAACTGATTCAGGACAACCAGAGTGACTACCGGTTTCTCGAAGCGCTGGCCGACCACTACGGCTTTGCGTTCTTCGCGGAGCGCGACACGGTCCGGTTTCGGCCACAGAGCGGCCGCGGGAGCGACAGCAAGCCGGTGGCCGAACTCTGGTACGGCGAGGCGTTGCATGACTTCTACGCCGAGATCACCGACACCAAATCCGACCATCGGGTCGAGGTCCGGTCGTGGGATGCCGAAGCCGCCGAAGAGATCGTCGCCACCGCAGGCAGCAACAGCGCCGACCACACCGAAGCGTTCAGAGTCCCAGTTATGTCACGAAACGAAGCCAAACAGATCGCAGAAAAGAAGCACAGTCGACACGCCGACGGCCGGATCGAGGGCCACGGCGAGGCCGATGGGAACCCCGCGATTCGAGCCGGAGCGGTCGTCACGCTCGCAGAACTCGGCGGCCGGTTCTCCGGCGACTACTACGTCACCAACGCCACCCACCGGATGGGGGCTTCCGGCTACCGGACGAGTTTCGAGGCGATGGAGGTGGCCTGATGGACCACGCCGACATCTTCGACCGGTCGACCAAGAACCGCGACGGGATCAGCGGGGTCCGGATCGGGATCGTCACCGACAACGAGGACCCGAAGGATCTGGGCCGGGTGAAGCTCCGGTTCCCGTGGCGCGAAGCCGACGACGAGAGCTACTGGGCCAGAATCGCGACACAAATGAGCGGCAAGGAATACGGCTCCTATTTTTTGCCGGAGGTCGACGACGAGGTCCTCGTGGCCTTTGCGGGCGGCGACGTCCACAAGCCGTTCGTCATCGGCTCGCTGTGGAACGGCAAGCGGAAGCCACCA
>Ga0102930_1000860_pt1 | contig 10135 bp, 8 predicted proteins | sample SalPon1_B_H2O_MG_FD_84514 | JGI IMG/M metagenome (GOLD analysis project Ga0102930, IMG submission 84514) | Salt pond water microbial communities from South San Francisco under conditions of wetland restoration - Salt Pond MetaG R1_B_H2O_MG | ecosystem: Environmental > Aquatic > Non-marine Saline...
AATATGCCCAATTCCACGGAAAAGTAGATCGTTCTAAATGCGGCATCATTACCAAATGCCTTCCGCTATCATCCGTTAACATACAGGCATTAAAGTCTGATCCATTGGGATTCTGCGGATAATTCGCATATGCATATTTCCCTACAATTTGATCATGTTGTTCTGTTTGTGGAAAAGAAAATCTCCCTTCCGCATGTGCTGACCATATGCCCAATCGGCTGCCGGCTAAATTTTTTAGCATGACAGAATGGTTTTCCTGAATAATCACATCGCTAAAGATACATTCAAATTTACCGGATCTGTTATGTAAAAGCTTAGGTTTTTGTTTATTATCCGGAGTTATCAATCCAAGCTCGATAAAAAGTTGACAACCATTACAAACGCCTAAGGACAAGGTGTCTTCCCGAGCAAAGAAATCATATAAGGCTTTTTTTGCATTTTCATTATAGCGGAAACTGCCGGCCCAACCTTTCGCGCTACCAAGCACATCAGAATTTGAGAAACCGCCTACAGCCGCTATAAATTGCACATCACTCAGATCTTCTTTTCCGGACATCAAATCGGTCATATGGATGTCTTTCACCTCAAATCCGCTCAAATCCATCGCTTTGGCCATTTCCCTTTCGCTATTGGAGCCTTTTTCGCGGATGATGGCGGCTTTTATTTTTTGTTGAACTTTTGGTTTTTTTCCATCAAATGCTTTTGGGAACTCAAATTGTAATGGACTTTTAGCCAAATGGTCAAATCGTTCTTTAGCTTGTATCGATTGGGTTTGATGCTGATCGAATAAATAAGATCGATGAAACCAGGTGCTTCTGTAAGTGCCGATATCAAAAGTATGCAAATTTTCCTGCACTTTGATTTCCAGCCGATCACTTGCTGTTCCATATCCTATTGGGTAAAAATTAAGCTTGGCTTCTGCTAAAGCATCATCTACTTTGTCTTGGGTTTGGATAATCACACCGGCATTTTCATGCAAAAGCAAATGATGCAAATCATGAGTTAGCAATGAGCTCAAATCGATATTAGCGGCAACATTTTGACTCGGAAAACACATTTCTAAAAGCGTAGTGATGAGTCCACCGGAAGAAATATCATGACCGGCGATAATTTTTTGATCTTTAATTAACCTTTGAATGGTATTAAAAGAACGAATGATCAATTCCGGATTTCGAGCATGTCCGGTTTGTTGACCTATCTGATTAAGCGTTTGAGCAAAAGCCGTCCCGCCTAAAGCAGCATCTGCATCAGACCAATCAATATAATACAAATAGCCTGATGACTTCATCACTGGATCTACAACGCGTTGGATATCATCACAATGCGCCGAAGCTGAGATAACAACTGTTCCGGGAGCTAATACATCCTGATCTTTATATTTCTGCTTCATGGACAAAGAATCTTTGCCGGTAGGAATATTGATGCCTAATGCTTTAGCAAAATCAGAAGCGGCTTCTACCGCTTCATATAATCTTGCATCTTCTCCCGGATTATGGCAAGGCCACATCCAGTTAGCCGATAAACTTACATTCTTGATACCATTTTCCATCGGCGCCCAAACGATATTGGTTAGCGCTTCTGTGATGCTTTGTATGGCGCCGGCTTTTGCATTAATCAAGCCGGGAATAGGCGCATGACCAATAGAGGTGGCGATGCCATGCTTGCCCTGATAATCTAAAGCGATCACACCGCAATTGCTCAACGGTAGTTGCAACTCGCCAACGCATTGCTGCAGCACAGTTCTTCCGCCTACGCAGCGATCTACTTTGTTAGTTAACCAATCTTTACAGGCTACGCTTTCTAATTGTAACACTTTTTTGATGTTTTCTACTAGTTGATCGGCTGAAAATGAAAGCGCAGTATATGATGGCTGTTGTGTTTCATCTTTCATAATCGTTTTGGGCGAGCTGCCAAACAGCGCATCTAATTGTAGATCGATCGGTCGGTCTTTATTAGAGTTTCTATAAAATAAAAATCGATCATCTCCGGTGATCTCACCGACTTCATATATCGGTGAACGCTCTCTGTGGGCAATTCGCTTGAGCAACTCCATATGATCTGTATGGATAATCAGCCCCATACGTTCCTGAGATTCGTTTCCTATGATTTCCTTGTTAGACAGCGTGTTATCACCAATAGGCAATTGATCAATATCGATTTTTCCGCCGGTTTCTTCCACGAGTTCGCTGAGGCAATTGAGGTGACCGCCGGCGCCGTGATCGTGAATAGACGTGATGAGATTCTGCTCCGCTTCGCTCATTGCACGAATGGTATTGGCCATGCGTTTTTGCATCTCCGGATTAGAACGCTGCACGGCGTTGAGCTCCACTTCATCCTTGTTATCGCCCGTATCTGCTGAAGATACGGCCGCACCGCCCATGCCGATGCGATAATTATCACCGCCTAATATGACGATTTTATCGCCGGAATTTGGTGTTTTTTTCTGGGCATCATCCTGCTTGGCGTAACCGATACCGCCGGCTAACATGATGGTTTTATCAAAAGCCTGAATGGCCTGATATTCCTGATGTTCAAAGGTAAACAAAGAGCCATTGATGAGTGGCTGGCCAAATTTATTACCAAAATCCGAAGCTCCATTAGAAGCTTTGATCAAAATGTCTAAAGGCGACTGATAGAGATAATCTCTTTTTGGGATAGCCTTTTCCCAGGTTTTCTCCGGCTCAAAACGCGGATAGCTCGTCATATAAACCGCTGATCCGGCGAGTGGTATTGATCCGATACCACCGGCCATTCTATCTCTGATCTCACCACCACTTCCGGTTGCCGCACCATTAAAAGGCTCGACCGTAGTGGGGAAATTATGCGTTTCAGCTTTTAGAGAAATGATGCTTTGAATGCTTTTGTTTTGATAATAAGAGGCCTGATCAAAATGTTGTGGAGCGAATTGTTCGATTTCCGGACCTTTGATAAAAGCTACATTATCTTTGTAAGCCGATACAATAAAATTAGGATGTTCCTTTGAAGTTTCCTTGATCATTTGGAACAGCGATCGTTCTCTGGTTTGGCCATCAATGATGAATTTACCATTAAATATTTTATGTCGGCAATGCTCAGAGTTGACTTGAGAAAAACCAAAGACTTCAGAATCGGTTAATTTTTTACCTAAATGTTCTGCTAATTTTTCCAGATAATCTACTTCTTCATCGCTTAGTGAAAGCCCTTCTTTTTTGTTATAATCGGCAATATCATCGATAAGCTGATCTTCTTCCGGCTGGATATCTAAGTCGAATAAATCTTGATCTAAATGATGATATTCCTGACTGATCATCCGGTCGTAAGCTGTAGTAAAAGGCGTAAATTGTTCGATGCGTTGAATGCCTTCAATTCCCATATTTCGGGTAATTTCAACAGCATTGGTACTCCAGGGTGTGATCATTTCTTTTCGTGGCCCTAAAACATGTTTATCGATTTTTGATGTGCTGGGTTTTTCATTGGTTTGGAATAACCAGATCAGTCTTTCTAAGTCTTGCGCAGCTAGTTTTTAAGAAGATTGCACTGCGATAAAGCCGGTAGGTACTGAAAAGAAAGTAATCATATGCTAACAGATTAAATGACAAAAATAAGGCTTTATGTGGATAAATATTTGGAATAGTAAGTTGCTTTTTATGAGTTGATGAATGTAAAGATAATCAATAAAATGTATGTAATTAGAGAATTAAAGGTAATGCCCATCGCTCAGCGAAGTTTGCAACTTCGCACAGCTGGTTGATAAAAAAAATTATTGCTTATGAATTAAGTTTAATTTGAGAATTGAATTTAGCACCTTTTAGCAAAGTGACATATTTTATTCAAAAAAATCCTTAATCTTATGGTCAATATGGATTTAAGCTTAAAAGATAAAAACTGTATATTTGATTTAATACTTTAATATTATTATGGAAACGCTTAATTTAAGAAATACGGTCAAGGAATATGTAAATACAGCGGACACAAGGCCTTTAAAAATGATAAAGGCTTTAGCTGAAAGTTATCAAAATGAGGATGAAGAACCATCATTAACTGAAGAGCAATATAAAACGATCGAAAGGCGTAGAAAATCACATTTAAAAGGCGAAAGCAAATCTCTTACGTGGGAAGAAGTAAAAGAAAATGCAAGAAACGCCGGTTAATAGATGTCATATATCTTAGAAATTAAGAGTGAAGCTAGCTTAGAGATAACAGAAGCCTATCTTTATTATGAGAAAAAACGGATTGGACTTGGCGAAGAATTTTAGCGAATTTAGATATTTATTTTACGAGAATTAAGAAAAATCCAGAACACTTTCCGAAAAAAAAGAAACTCTTTTCGTGAAGCATTTATAAGGCGTTTTCCTTATTTGGTAATTTACGAAATTTTAGAAAATAAGGTTAATGTTTATTCGGTATTCAATACTTGGCAAAATCCTGAAAAGAAAAAGAAGTAAGTTTTCATAGCCCACTTACTTCTTCCTAAAGGTGTGAGGTTTCTCGCCTGATGGTAGACTGGCTAACTTCGCACAGCCAAAGTCGGGTAACCCCATAACTACCCCGCAAATTTTCGCCTTCTCAAATAGCTATAAACAAAGCCAAAGATTCCGATAATAACTACGCCGGCTACCAAATTAAAACCTTTCCAGAAGTCGCCTTTTTCTGCTAATTTTTCTTGATTAAAGGTTGCTAATTGAATGTTTTTTGTTCGTAGATTCACCAGTTTTTGATCACCTAATAAATAGTTAACGCAGTTGAGCAAAAAGTCTTTATTACCATAGTTTTTACCGCTATATTTATCAAAACCTAAGGATAAAGGTTTGCCTTTGCGCAATTGGTTTTTAACAATATCGCCATCGCTGATGATGATTTGTTGGGTCGGCTTACTTGCATCTTTATTTTCATTAACTTCAAAAGGCTTGATGCGGTTTTTATACATAGATTTAAACTTTCCTTCCAGCAATACAGCTAAAGGCTGACTACCTTTGTTATAAGTTTTGACTTCAGGTTCTTTTCTGATTTCGTTAAGCCTAACCTGATAGGGAACCCCAATGGTCTTACTTCGCGGCGAACTTTCTAACAGAATGGTTTTGTTGATGGAATTAGCTAAAGTGTCTATGGGATTAGCAAATATCATCCTGACATCGTTTAGGTTCTGATTGATGGGATGTGGTTCAGCGGCTTTGGTCAAAGGTTCATAAAACCAGGGAAACGGATTAAAGCTGGTGTTTTTACCTTGCCCTTGCGCTAATAAAATAGGGGATGAATACAGCGTTTTGACTATTTCCGGATTGATGCGGATGCCGTAAGCAAAAAACAGATCGGTAAGCTTGAGATTGTTGTTGAGCGCTATGGCTTTTTGATCGCTGATCAGACTGTCTTTTTCTATAGCCACCGTTTCAGTCATCCATAATGATTTTCCGCCGTTCATAATATATTGATCGAGAACATATTTTTCGTTATCCGTAAAAGCTTCGGTAGGTTTTGCTTCCAGAACAAGGTCAAAATCCTGTAATTGCTCTAATGTCTTTTGGGGTTGTTCATTGGCTTTTTTCAGGCTAAAAGGTGCTATATAATAGTAATCACGAACGGCAGTGAGAAAATCAGCGATATATTGATCAGAAAGTTCTCCTTTACCTCTCATCACGGCGATTTTTTTCTCTCGTTTAGTAGATACTTGCTTGATGGCATCAGCTAAAGCGTATTCCAGGTTTTCTATGGAACGATCTACCATTTCCTGATTAGAAGCATTGAGCTTTTTTATGAACAGGCGCACATTTTTTGACTTGTTTTTATATTTCACTTTAGCCCAGGGAAAGATGATCTTTTCCGTCACCTGATTGTTCTTTCTGATGTTTAATCGCTCCGGAATCATGCCTTGTTGAAAGAATTTTGTAGCTACTTCAGATGCATCTTTATTACCGCTGACCGGGTTAATGAAGTTGATTTTGATAGACGAATTGTAAGCGCTGAATTCTTCTAGCAAGAAGCGGGTCTCATCCTTTAACTTTTGGAAAGCCGGCGGTAATTGACCGGTCAGATAAACTTCTACTTGCAGGGGGCTTTCTACTTTATTGATGATATTTTTAGACACATCTGCAATGCTGTAGCGCTTGTCTTTAGTGAAATCAAATCGATAAAAAACATTAGCACTGAGCCCATTGAGTAAAACCAATAAGAAAACGATAACCCCGATTTTTTTTAAATTCCTACGCATGCCGGTTGATTTTAAATGTGGTCAGTTTTAGGAAAAAAAATGTTAAACTTAGGAAAAATATGATATCTCTAGAATCGATCACACCGCGACTGATGCTGTTAAAATGCTCTTTAACACTCAAAAATTTAAAGAGCTCTACTAAAATATCAAATGAAAATAAACTCATCAAGCCGTTAAATCCGTAGTAGAACAATAGACAGCCAGCAGCACCGCTGATGAATGCAATGAGTTGATTTTCCGATAAACTAGAAGTAAATAGACAAATGCTGATATTGACACCCATCAAAAAAAACAAGCCTAAATAAGAGGCTAAGATGGCATTGATATCGATGTTGGCCGGATTGGCTGCCAGTTGATATAAACTGATGAGGTAAATCGCGGTAGGGAGAATCGCTACCAGACTAACCAAAAAAAGTCCGGCAAATTTGCTCATTACTAATCGATTTACTGAAATAGGTTGTGTTAAAAGCAATTCTAAAGTTCCTTGTTTTTTTTCATCGGCAAAACTACGCATGGCGATGGCCGGTATTAAAAAGGTGAGCACCCATGCGGTTAAGGTGAAAAAAGCTTGCAGATTGGCATATTCTGCTTCTAAAATGTTATAAGGATTAGGGAATATCCATAAAAACAAACCCAAAATCAAAAGAAATGAAAAGATGAGTAAGTAGCCTACCGGCTGGCTCAAGAAAGAGTTGAATTCTTTTTTTATCAAGGCGTTTATCATTATTCAGCTACTTTAATTTCATTTAAACTCCATGCGGCGGCACGCTCTCTAAACAATACTTTGGTAGCTTTCCATATTGACTTAAACAGCTCAGAATGCCGGTAAGCTTCCAGCGCTTCTTCATTATCCCAGTGGCTATAGGTAAAAAAGACCGAATGATCATGAATATCCTGATAAAGAACTACATTTTGGCAACCTTTAAAAGATTTAATCTTAGTATGTTGACTTTCAAAAAGCCGTTGAAATTCAGCTATTTTATCTGTTTGAAATGTCATTTTTACTATTCTGGTGATCATTCGTGAAATTTAATATTGATCGTATCCATAAGCTCAAGGCCAAATAAACTTGATGCGCCACCACTTATCTGTGGATTACTTTTATACAAAGATAATTCTATAAAATCGGCTGAATTAAAAAGTGCAATTTTCTTCCCCTTACTCTGGCGTTCTTCCGGTTTTTTTGTGAAATCTATCGCATCGCTATAACTGTTATATAAACGATTGAACTTAATATTTCTTGCTGTAATGGTAAACTTTCTGTCATTTTGTAAAGAATCAAACAATTGCCGGGTTACATTAGTTACTAAATTGCCAAAGTTATCTATATAGATTACATGGCCGGTGATTTGATTTTTCTGATCGTTAGTAATCGGTTGAATATATTTCAGCTGCTTGATCTGATCAATTTTTCTTCCAATGACATCTAATTTTCCTCCTTTCGCTAAATGAGTAGCAACATATACAAAGACATCTAGTAAAGTGAAACTGGTTTGAACAGATTGATGAATGTCAATTTCTACAATCTGTTTAGGTTTTATATGGCCTGCTACTAAAGACATAATTCCATTATCAGCTCCTATGAAATAATGATCGTCCAGTTCTAAGGCAATATGTTTATTTTCTGGTGTGTATTCTGCATCAACGCCTATGATATGAATACTGCCTTTAGGAAAACTCTTGTAAGCATTGCGGGTGATATATGCTGCTTCTATTATGTTAAAAGGAGCGATGAGGTGGCTGATATCTATGATTTGTGCCTGCGGAAGTATATTTAAAATAGCACCTTTAACACTAGCAACAGCGTGATCTTTTAAGCCAAAATCTGTTGTTAATGTAATAATGCTCATAAACTTAATGTCAAAAAATTAGGCTTTGGCCTAATGGCACAAAATTATTCTTAAATTTGTTTGCGAAATTAATTATAATTAGATAAAAGTGTAGCCTTTGAATGAACTTATTATCAAACTTACTGAGATAAACCCTCGCGATTTTTTTGGTCAACAAGATTCCAATTTAGAACACATCAAGACCTATTTCCCTAAGGTCAAGATTATAGCTCGCGGAAACACGATTAAGGCTTATGGTAATAAAGATCGATTAGATGAGTTCAAAATGCGTTTTGATATGCTGAAAGAGCATTTTCTGATCTTTAATAAACTCAGTGAGACCAACATAGAACAGATCATGTTGAGCGAATCAAAAAAAGCTTTTGAAGCCCCTCCAAACCCGGATGATGTATTGCTTCATGGTATAGGCGGTAAAAAGATTAAAGCGCAAACGCCTAATCAGCGGAAGCTCGTAGAAATGATGAATCAAAACGATATGGTTTTTGCTGTAGGTCCGGCCGGAACCGGGAAAACTTATACCGGAATTGCTTTAGCGGTGAAAGCTTTAAAAGAAAAACAAATAAGACGCATCATTTTAACTCGACCGGCTGTTGAAGCCGGTGAAAATTTAGGTTTTCTACCGGGCGATCTCAAAGAGAAGTTAGACCCTTATATGCAACCTTTATATGACTCCTTGAGTGATATGATACCTACCCAAAAATTAGATGCCTACATAGAAAAAGGCGTTATTCAAATCGCACCCATGGCTTTTATGCGTGGTAGAACTTTAGATGATGCATTTGTAATACTCGATGAAGCTCAAAACACTTCCCATCAACAGATGAAAATGTTTCTAACACGAATGGGCAAACATGCCAAGTTCATGATCAATGGAGATCCCGGCCAGGTAGATTTACCTAAAAGGACAATTTCCGGCTTGAAGGAAGCTATTCTTGTACTTAAAGACGTCAAAGGCGTTGGCGTTATTCATTTAGATGATAAAGATGTTATACGCCACAAAGTGGTCAAACGAATTATCGCCGCTTATAAATCAATTGAAAACCAGGAATAAATGCCCATTACAAAAACCAACTTTTCACTACCATATCAAACGGCCTACTATCAAGGCAAAGTTAGAGAGGTTTATACCATTACTGAAGACTTTTTATTGATGATTGCATCAGATCGTATCAGTGCTTTTGATGTAGTCATGCCAAAGGGAATTCCATTTAAAGGCCAGATATTAAATCAATTATCAGCAGATATGCTTGCACAGACAAAAGATATCGTGCCTAATTGGCTGATCAGTACACCAGATCCAAATGTAAGCATTGGCAAAAAAGCTGATCCTTTTCCGGTAGAAATGGTGGTTCGAGGCTATCTTGTTGGTCATGCATTTCGAGAATACAACTCCGGCAAGCGGGAAATTTGTGGTGTTTCTTTACCAGACGGATTACAGCAAAATGAAAAGTTTGCTCGACCGATTATAACGCCTACCACAAAAGCGCAACTAGGTGGTCACGATGAAGATATCAGCAAAGAAGCCATATTGGAACAGGGGTTGGTTAGTCAGGAAGATTATGAGCAATTAGAGCACTACAGCTTACAACTTTTTGAAAAAGGAACGCAAATAGCAAATGACCGAGGTTTGATATTGGTAGATACTAAGTATGAATTTGGCAAGACCAAAGACGGCGAGATCATTCTTATCGATGAAGTGCACACACCGGACTCTTCCCGTTACTTCTATGCTGATCAATATCAGCAAAGATTGGAAAACAATCAACCGCAAAAGCAACTTTCCAAGGAATTTGTAAGAGAATGGCTGATGGAGAACGGATTTCAGGGAAAAACCGGTCAGCAGATACCAGAATTTACTGATGATGTGGTCCAACGCATTTCAGACCGATACATAGAACTTTACGAGAAAGTAAGTGGTAAGCCTTTTCAAAAAGCACCACAAGATCATTTGGGAGAGCGTATTCTCAGGAATTGTCAGCAAGCGATAGATGAGCTTGTTTGATTTTTGCCTGTCACACCTACAGCGTGTATTATTCTGTTCACTTGTTGAGATACTGAATACAGCCTTCCTAAACGTCAGGCTGTTCCAGTATGACAAATA
>Ga0102930_1000864_pt1 | contig 10111 bp, 6 predicted proteins | sample SalPon1_B_H2O_MG_FD_84514 | JGI IMG/M metagenome (GOLD analysis project Ga0102930, IMG submission 84514) | Salt pond water microbial communities from South San Francisco under conditions of wetland restoration - Salt Pond MetaG R1_B_H2O_MG | ecosystem: Environmental > Aquatic > Non-marine Saline...
AAATGGGTTTGTAATCGGCTTCTAAATGGTCCCATATGAGAAACCACAGCGTCTTCTAATAATACTGGAAGTTCAACAGAAAATGACGGTGCGCCAGTTCCAGCAGCGGTTGCAATTTGTTTATTAGAATACGCATCTATTCCCTGTAGGTTGAAAGTTATTGAGCGATTAGGACCAGATTTGTTTACAGACCAGGTCATTTGGATTATGATATCTGCTTTGGCTTGATTCAGCAATTGATCAACAGGGCTTTCGGCGACTTCACTTCCTGATGATTTAGAACTTCTCATCGCATCAAGTGCACTGACTTGGGATATACTTTTGATTTCGGATTCCATGTTTTTTAAAGGAAAACCTCTATCTGCCATCATCCCGTTAATTTTACTGACGACCAACAGCAAATCTGAACTTTCTTGAAAAGCTCTTTTATAATCTGGTATCACTTCTTTTATTCCTTGGTTGTCAAATTCTAAAGTATAACCATTTGTGATACACCAATTATCACTTGGTACAACCATTAAAGTCGGTTTCTTAGCTTGAGAAAAAATTAGCCAAGGAAACATTAATAGTATTAAACAAATTTTATTCATATCTTAAGTTTATTGAATTAGATTATCTCTTTTCATTTGACCTCGAAGGCCCATGACATCGACTTCTATAATAATTTCATAAGCCAACTTTCCATCATTTTTTTTATTAATTTTAAGCTTTCTTCTCAACCAATTTTCATCAGGTAGTCCTGCATATTGTTCAAATAGGCCTTTGGGCGCGTAGAATCGATTGAAATAATTTATATTGTCTCTTCTTTTATTTGAGTTAGAGATAATAGGTCTGATGTCACAAGATGAATTACCACCTCGTATGCCTTTAAATAGGATATCATCTACGGCTCTTCTTCTGGCATTGAGTATGGCCTCTTTTTCATTCATTCCAATACCCCAAGATTTAACAGTTTGAATGCCATTTCGATCAACTGAAACACATTCAGTTTCGTAATCATAATATCCTGATACAGTGTCAATTTTAGATTTACATGCAACGCATAGGATTGTTATCACTAAAATTTTTAAAAAAACTATTTTTTTCATATTGTAATATTTAAAATCCGGAGGATAAACTTTTAATGATACCAGCTGCTTCTAGTTCTTTTCTTAAACCGGCAACATCCACGGAGACAATTAATCCAATTTTATATTCTCTTCTGCCAACTTTAAGTCGGTCTCCTGGTGCAATAGCACCATCTGTTGTGAGTGTAACGAATTTTTTATAGTCCCCATTTTCATCAAAAAAACTATTAAAAAAGTCTCTGTTTTTTTCTTGCAGATTAGGATGTCTAGCTAAAGGCGGCTGTCTTACACAACCGACTTCATTTTGTGGAATACCTCTAAAAATGACAGCATGTACTGCATTTTTTTTTGATTGTTCGACAGCAACATTTTTCTTTTTGGAATAAGAAAATATTTTGACAATATATGAGCCTTCTGAGGCTACGTTGAGACACTGTATTTCGTATCTCCAGTTTTTGGTACCCTCGTCAGCTTTTTTCTTTGCTCTCCTTTGAGCATTAACATTTGCTGATATAATTAAAAATAGAGTTAATAATGAAGTTTTTAAAACTTTGTGTTTCATAATGTGTTATTTAAGTTGTCTGATAAGCATTCCCGGTGCTACTTTATTACTTCTGCCTTTAAAAATGGTGTAGGGTTTACTAGTTTCAGCTCCTGTTTCATCGGCTAAGTAAGTATTATCCCAAATATGATTTTTATCTACTTTAATTGTGGTAACACGTTCATATTCTGTTGTACCATCTTCATTTAAAACTTGTTCTAAAACTTCAAATTTATCTCCTTTTTCTATGCCTTCTTTTAAGCCAATTTTTGCTGCGATGGGTTCTGCAGAAAGTAGAGGTGTTTTGACTCTAAATTGCTCGTAGCTCCGTTGAAGTTTTCCTATATTTTTATCAACTGCTTTAGTGGTAGCAATATCAATAAGTTGTTCATTAGATTTTGAAGAAAAAATAGTGGACTGCAAATTGTTTCTGGACACTTCACTTCCTACGTATTCCAATTTAAAAAGATTAGAATTTTCAAATGCTTCTTTTTTGCTTTTGTCATCATTGTTTTCATCTATCCATAAATTAGAATAAAAATCCTGCGCCACTTCATCATTCCAAACCAAGCGGTATAAATAACTGGTTGTTCTAACAAAATAGCCTTTCCCAACAACATCAGAGGCGGCAGTAGCTAAAGTGGATACGGTGGCTATATCTTCTGCTCCTGGAATAATAGAAGCAACGGTTGTTACGGCATCTAGAAACCCTCTACGTTTATTAGCTTGTTCTTCTTTGTTGGTATATTTATAGTCATAAACCACAACAAAGGTGTTTCTTAAAAGCTCTCTACCTGCATCAGACAAAAGAGCTTTGCCTCGTATAGAAGATTGAGCGATTTTGATGTCTAAGTCTGATGCATTGTATTGCCCACGCTCTGCAATTAAATTCATATCAAAATGCCCATTTTCATCTCTGTTGAACCATTTGGCGACTAGATTTCTTGCTACGCCACTAGAATTCAAGTAATTTTCTATCAATTCAGTTTGATCTTTTTCGCCGCTCATAGCGTGAGCAGGAATTAGGTAAGGCCCTATGTTGTGGGTGTTAAATTTTTCAGATAATTCTGTATTGCCAAACGCATCTTTAATCACATCGTAATGCTCTCTTGTGTTATCATCTACCATTAGGGTGTACAGAGAGCTTCTTCTATACTTAAGTTTACCTGCAATGGCTGCATCCATTTTGCTAATACGCTCACGCTCTCCGGCAGATTCTACTGTTGGGGAAGTGTTGGTAGAAAATCCTGATGTGCCTTCTGAGCCACTATCTCTTTTTTTCTTCAACATGAGTTGGTAGGCTTGTTCCCTTTTATTTAAGGTATTAAAAAGTTCAGAGTCTGTAAGGTCTTCTAACTCTGCTAGAGATGCGGCGATAGCTTCAGAGTCTCTATTTCCTGAAGCCGAAGGGGTTGAGGCTATATTCCCAAAACTAGCCTCATCAAAACTGACTGAGCTAGAAGGAACTGAAGCTAAATTGGCGACAATACTTTCAATAGGTGCATTGGCATAATCTTCAAACGATTCATTAAACTTATAATCGAATTGAGACTGTGTGCTGATTGTACTGTTTAAGTTAGCACCACTACTTGTAATTTGAGTTAGAATCGTTTGTGGCTGCATTATGCCATTAAAATTTTTGTAGTTTTTATAGACTAAAACAGTAGAGGTGTTCATACCGTTGGTGGTCATATCACTTTTAGTGGCCAATTTTTGAAAGGAAGTTATGTCGTATAAGTCTTCTTGTAAGATTTCTTGACCATTGGTGAGTAAGGTATAGTTAACGCTATAGACTTGCTTTCCTTCAAATTCTTTAAGACTCACGGTTGAATTATCTGGTAGGTTTTGCTCAAAAACAAAGCCTCTAGAGTTTTGTTTGAAGCCCTTCAATTGTTCTGGAGTGAATTGGGTTTCAAAACCATTACTCATCTTGGTATAACCAGAGGTTCCATCAAAAACAGTCTTGGAATTCATATTTTCCATTTTCATGATACCAACTACTTGGCCTTTTTGGGTTGTTAAATTCAAATTCACATAACTGTTGGACATTTCCATGCCGTTAGATTGTGTAGTAGATGCCGCAACATCAATTTTTGTAAAACTTTCAAGACTTGAGAGTTGTTTATTGGGGTCAATGTAAGCGAGGTAATTGTTGTAGATTTCTGAGACGCTAATGCTATCTATTGTGTTTTGTTCTACTTTATCAATTGTGTTAGATGCTGTAGAATTTTCCTTTTGAAGCATTTTCTCTTTTGCAATTGCCATATCAATCGCATCCTCAAGTTTTTCTCTTTCATTTTTCTGTCCTGTATTTTCCGCTAGGCTATTTTCGGAGGTATTATTAAGTAATGCTTTTACGTTATCATTATGAGCTACAATTTGATTTATTATTTCATCATCCGATAGTGAAAGGTCTTCTTCATATACTTTAGATAATCGTTTTCTATATTTTGATAAATTCTCTCTTTTTTCGTCTAAAGTTACATTTAAAAGTTCTTCAGAATTAACTCTTTTAACAACCTTCTTTTTAAGTTTGTCATCATTATTGACGCTTTTTAATACATATACTTTAGATAAATTGACATTGACATAAGTTGGATAGCCTGGATTTAAATTTACTTCAATTGATCTTTTTAAGCCAAAATTTGACATCAGTCCTATTTTAAGCTTTGCTTTATTGGTCTTATAAATGATATAATTTTTGTTTTTTAATTTACCGAGATATTCATAATCGGCAAACACATGGGCTGGTGCTCCCGATCCTGCAAATCCATTATTTCTTGCGATATAAACTGTAGAGACTTCTTGGGAATAATTAATTAATGTAAATAAAATAAAAAATAAAAGAATAGATTGGTTAATTAATACTTTCATTGTAGACGTTTTAGATAGTCAAATATATATGTTAAAATATTTGTTAATGCCAGTGTTGTCGTGTTTTGTCATAAGTGGTATAAAAAACGACGTGACTAACATTTTCATTTTTCTTCATCTTATTTTTATGAGTTGATCAAAGTTTCACTCTCTCTTAAAACCAAAAGATAGGTTTAGAAATGATCATAGATTTAATAAACTGTGAAAGCTAAACTTTGAATAATTTTAATTTTGAAATTGAGCATTGCTAATCAATTCAGCGCAATGACAGGATAATTTATGTTTAGGCTGAAGTCTACATTAAACTTTGATTTGAAATTCATTCTAAAATTAAAAAACCCAACCGTGAATGGTTGGGTTGTAAATAAATCGATATTGATTAATGAATGAGTGTTTTATTCTATTCTGTCTGCACTGTTGTCTTCATCACCCATAAGTCTACCGGTGTTGTTAGGGAGAAGGTTTCCATTCGGGTTGCCGTTATTATCTAACATGAACCCAGCGCTTTGATATTCTAATATTCGAACAGGCTCACCTGTTGGACTTAACAACATATCACCTGAAATAGCGGTTAGAGAAGTGAAAGTATGACCTGAACCGTCTACTTGGTCTAATTTTGCAAATACAGAAAATTTTGATGTTCCACCAACTGAAGACTCCCCAGTTATTAAGGCTCCTGTGCCTTCTCCTGTTGTATTTGTGCCTTCTTCAAACCTTTCTACAAAAATGTTTGAACCTGTTTGATCACTGAATGTTGTTGTAGTATCCAAAAATGTATCTCCTGGAGATTGTGGGTCATCTGGTACTGTAGTTGCTATTAATATATGTTCGGCATAATATGTTCCTTCAATAGTTGGAGGATTATCACCTGGGTTGATATTGAAACCAATATCTTCTAAAGCTTGAACTGTCTCTGGTGTCAAGAATTGTTCTATTTCTTGTAAATCATCATTAGTAGAATCATCATCTTCGCTCTCACAAGATATGTTTAAAAGCATGATAATTATAAGGCTTAATTTAAATACTGTTTGACTTAATTTAATTCTTTGATTTTTCATAATAAATTTATTTATAAATGTTAAAATTTGAAACCAAACTTAGAAATTAAATTAAGTGTTTTGAAAAAAATGTCTTGAGTAGCCCTAAAAATGTCATGAATAACACAATTAGTGTAACTTAAAATCTACAAAAACTTGATTGAAATGTGTTAAATACATTAAAGAAGTCTAATCTGATACAATAGGATGATTTATTTTTTTAAGCTTTTGCTTATAAGTCCTAGAAAAGGGAACCTCTAAAGTCTTTTTTAATACAATGCGGTCTGATTTTACTGCTTTTACCTTTTGCGTATTGATAATATACGACCGGTGAACCCTAATAAAACCGTAGTCCTGCAACTTTTCAAGTATAGTGTTTAATTTTTGTCGCTCAACAATGGGGGTTTGACGGTTTTCAATGTGATATTTTAAATAATGCCCATAGCTCTCCACATACAATAATTCATTGGTGTCTATAAAATGATTGTTCTTAAGCTTAATTTTTGTGTGAATATTCTGTGATTCTAGCTGCTTTTGAAGTTTTTCAAGTTGAGTAGTATTGGCTGTTACAAGTTTTTCAGCAACTTCATGTTTTGACTTTGTCACTTTGTAGCGCCAATACAAAACAAAAGCACCTAATAGTAAAATCATCGAAATGATACCTATTATTACAAAGTTACTTTCTAAGCGTCGTTTATTTTCAATAAAATCCTTTATCTGTTGTTCTCTACTATCAAGCTCATATTTTGCAACACTTTCTTGAATCACTTTCATTTCTTGTACATTTTGCAAACTATCTCTGAGCGTTGTGTATCGTTCATAATATTGTGTAGCAGGTTGATACTGTTCAAGTGATTTATGAATTTCAGCTTTCCGTAAATATAACGGGAATAAGCGATTTGGAAGTTTAGATTGTTCAGCTAGAAAAATAGCAGAGTCAATTTGTACTAAACTCTCATCGTATTGTTCTAATGCATTTTCTAGTTTTGAGGCTACACTATATATTTGAATTTTTCGTTCAACATTTGATCCATTTATAATTAAAGGTTTCGCCAGATCAAGATATTTTCTAGCTTGATTTAAGTCTTTACTATATATTGATAGCTCTGATAGGCTTTGGTAGAGTAGAGTTTTATAAAATTTATTGAGTTTGTTTTCTTTTAAAAGTAGTTGATTGTAGTAAACTTGACTAGAATCGTATTCTTTTAAAGTTTTATAATGATTAGCAAGATTGTTTGTCGCTCTAATTTCTAGTCGATCAATTTGGTGGATCTGTGCATCTTTGTATGCTTTTTGAAACCACCCAAGAGAAATTGTATCTTGACCGAGAATATCGTAAGCGATAGCAACATTTGTGTAGGCATTGACTAAGCCTGGATTTTTTAGGGCTTCGTATAAACGACTGGCTTCAATATAGTCATCAATAGCAAGTTCTAAATTTCCTTTTTCCTTATAAATTATACCTCTTTGATTGAAAGCGTGAGCCAATAATAAGCTGTCGTTATTTTTGTTTGCTAACTCAAACATTTGCTCAGCATAGCCTAATCCCATGTCATTTTTTCCAGCGTTAACTGCCGTAATCAAAGACATTCTAATCGCTCTCGATTTGAGGTTTGTTTGATTTGCAAATTCTAAGGCCTTTTGAAAATTGACTAGCGCACTATCTATTGCCATTGTATTTCTAAAAGCATAGGCTTTAGCAAAATGAGCTTCGTACTGGGCAGTAGAATCTTCTAGCTTTAAAAACAATCCTGAATAATGAAAAAGTGTATCTGCATTATTAGCATATTTTTTACAGATTTCCTTATACTGATTTATAAGCTCTCGATTGTTTTGAGCATTGAGATTAGCCGAAAACCATACGAAGAAAACAACTAAAATTGAGGTACATTTTTTAAACATAAATCATTATATTTTATTTGTCATAAAGTCGTGCTTTTAAGTCAGGTTTATAAGTTCTAGATAGATTTAACCAAGTCCCGTCATCCAACATCAGCTTGGTAGAATTGATGATTTTGATAAAGTTTAGATTTACTACATAAGACTTATGGATTCTTGCAAACTGTTTGTCAGGTAGATTTTTATAAGCTTGGCTTAAACTAATTCTATCAATTTCGGGTCTGGTTTTTTCATCTAAATGATATTCCACATAATGCCCGTCAGATTTCAAATATCTAATCGCATTACTGTTTAATATAACATTAGTGTTCAGTTGTATGCGTTCGCCTTGAGGTTTTAAATTGGCTCTTTCATTTTTATAGGTATCCAGTTCGTGTTGCAAAGTCTCAACATCGGCTTTGATGCGTTTGTTTTTCCTATAAAATAAACCTAGCGCAACTAGGCTTAAAACAATCAAAATTAGAATGAGGATTTTATAAGTTGAAGAAAGATTTGTCAATTTACTAATAAATGCATCTTTGGTTTGGGTATCGTATTCTAGACCTAAGTTAGCGAGTTCTTTTTGGGTTAACACTTCATTCAAGCTATCTTTAAGCGCGATATACCTATTGGCATAGTCCAAGGATTTTTGAAAATTTTGTGTTTCCTTATGAGCTAATTGAAGGTTTTTAAAGATTTGAAACTTTTGCCTATTGCTAGAGGCTAAGCTTAAAGCTGTATCTAAATACTTGATAGCCACGGGGTAGTCTTGGGTTTTGATGTAAACTTCTGCAATATTATTGTATTGGTTGGCTAATCCGAATTTGACACCTGTTTCTTTTTTGGCTTTTAAAGATTCGAAATTGTAAAACAAGGCTTTCTCGTAATTCTTGCTCATTACCATGGTTTGCCCTATATTATTAAACAAGCTAGCTCGTATGGCTTTAGGTACCGAATCTATTAATGTTTTGTTCTCAAATTCCTTAACGAGTTCAGCTGAGTTGTTCAAGCTAAAGTTGTTGAAATTACCAATTCGATTGGTAATAAGTTGAAACTGAAACATGGGGATAGCTTCAAAAAAAGGCTCAGATTTTTGGTAATATCCTTCAGCATTTTCATGTTGCTTATTCAAAAAATATAAGTCGGCTATGTTGAAATAAGTTTTCCCTAAATTTATATCCTCTGGAGCTGTTCTTTCATAATAGCTTACCACATCAAAAAAATCCTCCAAGGCCTTTTTAGGCTGGTCGAGCTGCCTGTTGCAAATTGCCATGTTTACTTTTACCTTGTAGGCATTGGCTTCTTCGCCCATATTCAAAGATAAATCATAAACCCGTACAAAATAAGCATAAGCAGTTTTAAAATCTTGTTTTAAATAATAGGCTCTCCCATATTGATTCAAAATATCAGTAAAAAGTACATTGGTAGTATCTACTGCTTTTAATTGGGTATAGGCTTTATCTACATAAAAAAGTGTACTATCTATATTTTGAGATTCAAATTCAACAGCTTTATCATAATAGATTTTGGCAGAGTTGTGCGCAGGAGATTGAACATTATAAAGGATATTTAGACCCAAACCTAGGGCTAAAAACACCAAACATTTTAATTGCATAATTAAGTATTTTGGTAAATATTAATTATTTTAACAATTTATGCAAATTCCATTAAGATTAAGAGTCAGGGTTTACCTAAAGATAACCTTGCCTTTTTCTTCTGGAAAACCCTTGCCAGATAGGAATTTGGATTTGGGGTAAATACATTGAATTTTTAGAACATATCAGTTATAAAGCTTCATAATAAGTCTAGATACTTTTCTGATTTTGTGATTTAAGACAATATAAAACGGTATAAAGTATTTCGATAATCCTAAATTAAGTCTTAAGGTTACTTTCTGTCCAACAGCATAATGCTATCGTTTGCAAATCATTAAAAACAAGAGTTAGCAGTCTGTTTTTGATAGTTTTACTGTTTAAAAGATAATTTACTTGTCATATTTTGAATTATACCTTCATCGTCACTTAAATCTATTCTAAATTACGTGTAAAATATTGACAACGTTTGTTTCAGAGTAATTCGTGGTGTATTTTTGCATAAAAACAAATACAAACTAATGGCTGGAATAAGCAAAACATCAATAGCAAGAAAAGTTGCTATGGCACTTTCAGGACTTTTTTTAGTTCTTTTTTTAGCTCAACATTTTACTATTAACTTTACATCCGTAGTAAGCCCATCTACCTTCAATGAAATTTCTCATTTCATGGGGACTAATTTTTTAGTACAAGCTATTCTTCAACCCATCCTCATCGCTGGAGTGATTTTCCATTTTGTTATGGGGTTTGTCCTTGAAATTAGAAATAACAAGGCAAGGTCTGTGAGTTATGCTAAATTCAACGGGGCATCAAATTCTCCATGGGTATCCAGAAACATGATTCTATCTGGAATTGTTATTTTAGCCTTTTTGGGACTTCATTTTTATGATTTTTGGGTACATGAGATGCAGGTGAAATACCTACAAGGCGATATGAGTGGACTCAACGACGCAGGAAACTTTAGGTACTATGAAGAGACTGTATCTAAATTTGCAGGTCAAGGCATACGTGTCGGCATATATGTTCTCGCTTTTGTATTCTTGATGTTGCACTTGCTTCATGGCTTTGCATCATCTTTTCAAACCATGGGAGTGAACAATAAATTCTCTAGTGGTATCAAAA
>Ga0102930_1000865_pt1 | contig 10108 bp, 7 predicted proteins | sample SalPon1_B_H2O_MG_FD_84514 | JGI IMG/M metagenome (GOLD analysis project Ga0102930, IMG submission 84514) | Salt pond water microbial communities from South San Francisco under conditions of wetland restoration - Salt Pond MetaG R1_B_H2O_MG | ecosystem: Environmental > Aquatic > Non-marine Saline...
TGCAAACGCCGCGGCGGCGCACCCTGACAGCCGCCAGCCCGGCGAGCTATACTGCCCGGCATTTCGCGGATTCTTCGGAGAATCAATGACCTTTCAGGAACTCATTCTCGCTCTTCAGACCTACTGGGCGCAGCGCGGTTGCGTTGTTATGCAGCCGCTGGACATGGAAGTCGGGGCCGGGACGTTTCATCCGGCCACCTTCCTGAAAGCCATTGGTCCAGAACCCTGGCGCGCGGCGTACGTGCAGCCCTCGCGGCGGCCGACGGACGGACGCTATGGCGAAAATCCCAACCGGCTTCAGCACTACTACCAGTTCCAGGTGGTCCTCAAGCCATCGCCAGCGGATTTTCAAGACCTATATCTGGGCTCGCTCAAATCGCTGGGCATCGACCCGCTGGTTCACGATATCCGCTTTGTCGAGGACAACTGGGAATCCCCAACCCTGGGCGCCTGGGGTCTGGGATGGGAGATCTGGCTCAATGGCATGGAGATCACGCAGTTCACCTACTTTCAGCAGGCGGGCGGCCTGGACTGCCACCCCGTCATGGGAGAGATCACTTACGGCCTCGAGCGCATCGCGATGTACCTCCAGGAAGTTGAAAGTGTTTATGACCTGGTGTGGACCGACGGCCCGGATGGTCCGGTGACGTACGGGGATGTCTACCTGCAAAACGAGCGCGAACAGTCCCGCTACAATTTTGAAGAGGCGGATGTTGAGAGCTTGTTTGCCTGGTTTGATACCTGCGAGCGCGAGGCCCTGCGCCTGGTAGAAGCCGAGCTCCCGCTGCCCGCTTACGAGATGACCATGAAGGCATCCCATACCTTCAATATGCTGGATGCCCGGCACGCGATTTCAGTCACTGAGCGTCAGGGCTACATCCTGCGAGTGCGCACCATGGCGCGGAGCGCCGCCAAGGCCTATTACGAGGCTCGGGAGGCCCTGGGCTTCCCCCTGTGCCGAAATAACGGCGAGCGCAGGAGCGTGGCATGAGCCAGACCGGCGAGACCCTGCTGTTTGAACTGGGCATGGAAGAACTCCCCCCGGGAGCCCTGGCTGCGCTGAGTGAGGCGCTAACGGCGCATGTGGTTGCTGGCCTTGATAAGGCCGGGATCCCCCATGGCAAGGCCACCGCCCTCGGTGCACCGCGGCGACTGGCCGTACGTATTGCCGATGTGGCCCGCCAGCAACCGGATCGAACGTTTGAAAAGCGTGGACCTGCCCTTAACGTCGCACTGGACGACTCAGGCGCCCCGACCCGCGCCGCCGAGGGCTTTGCACGCAGCTGCGGCGTGGAAGTGGCAGCGCTGGAGCGCCTGGAAACATCGGACGGGGCCTGGCTCGTTCATCGTGGCGTAGAGACCGGCCAATCCACGGCAGAGCTACTTCCTGACATTATCGATCACGCCCTGGCCGGCCTACCGGTGCCAAAGCGCATGCGTTGGGGCAGCCAAACCGCTGAATTTGTCCGACCCGTGCACTGGGTGGTCCTGCTGCTGGGTCGTGACGTGGTACCGGCGACGTTTTTCGGGGTGACGAGCAGCCGCGACAGTCGGGGCCACCGCTTCCACCACCCGGAACCGGTGGAAATTGCCCAGGCCGATGACTATGAGAACCAGTTGCGCGCGGCCTATGTCGCCGTTGACATGACAGAGCGTCGGGACCGGATTATTGAGGGCGTGCGCGCTGAAGGGGAACGTCTGGGCGGCCATGCGGTGATGGAAACGGCATTGGTTGACGAGGTGAATGCGCTTGTGGAGTGGCCGGTGGTGCTCTCTGGTAGCTTTGATGCCGACTTCCTGCGCGTCCCGCCTGAGGCGCTCGTCTCCAGCATGCAGGAGCACCAGCGTTACTTCCCCGTGCGGGATACCGATGGCAAGCTGCTGGCGCGTTTCATCACCGTGGCCAATATCGAAAGCCGAGCGCCTGAGCGCGTCATCGCCGGGAACGAACGCGTGATTCGGCCGCGACTGGCGGATGCGGCGTTCTTCTGGGACCAGGATCGCGCCCGCACACTGGCTGACCGCCAGGCTGGGCTGCGTGCGGTTGTCTTTCAAAAGTCGCTGGGCAGCGTTCAGGACAAGGCAGAGCGGGTGGCGCGTCTTGCCGCATCCTTTGCTAGCCGGCTGGGGACCACACCTGCACTGGGTGAACGGGCGGCAACGCTCTCCAAAACCGACTTACTCACGGAAATGGTGGGGGAGTTCCCCGATCTTCAGGGGGTCATGGGGCGGTATTACGCCCGCGAAGATGGCGAGACCGAGGCCGTCGCCGAAGCGCTTGAGGAGATTTATCGCCCGCGGCAGGCCGGTGATGCCATTGCCTCGAGCCCGCTGGGCCAGCTCCTGGCCGTGGTTGACCGTGCGGATACGCTTGCCGGTATTTTCGCCATTGGGAAAGCGCCCACCGGCGCCAAAGACCCGTTTGCCCTGCGCCGCGCAGCGGTGGGCCTACTTCGGACGCTGATCGAGGGGCAGCACGCCATCCCGCTCCACGCGCTGTTCACTGAGGCCGCCGCCGCGCAGCCGGCTGAGCTGAATGCCGCGGAGCAAGTCCCGGCGCTGACCGACTTCTGTTTAGAGCGTCTGCGGGCGATTTATCTCGAGGCCGGTTTTGGCGCAGAGCTATTTGAGGCGGTGCGCTCGGTACTCAATGTCACCGATTTTGAGCCGCTGGACTTTGACCGTCGAATCCATGCCTGCCGGGATTTCTCGCAGCTGTCGGCAGCCGGCAGTCTGGCCGGGGCCAACAAGCGCATTCGCAACATCCTGCGGCGTGCTGACACATTGCCTGAGGCGGCGGTTGATGCGGGTCGGCTCAGTGATCCCGCCGAACGCGCCCTCTTTGAGGCCATGGAGGCCCGCCAAGGGGCTGTCCAGCGGCACATTGAGGGGGGTGAGTACAGCCAGGCCCTGACGCGGCTGGCTGAGCTTAAAGCGCCGGTGGATCAGTTCTTTGATGAAGTCATGGTCATGACCGATGACCCGGCACAGCAGGCCAATCGTCTTGCCCTCCTTCAGCGTCTGCAGGGCCTGTTCTTGGCCATCGCCGATGTCTCGGCACTGCCCGAGTCGGTGTAGGCCGTGTGGCCGGCGCTTGTCCTGCTCGACCGTGATGGCGTGATTAACGCAGACTCGCCGGAGGCCATCCTGACGCCAGCACAATGGCAACCCCTCCCGGGTAGCCTGCATGCCATCAGCCGGCTTTCCGCGGCCGGCATTCCCGTGGTGATTGTGACCAATCAGTCCGCCATCGGGCGTGGGCGCCTCAGCGAAGCGACCCTGCGTGCCATTCATGCGCGTCTCCACACGGCGCTCAGCGAAGTGGGGGGTAGCGTGGAGGCCATTTTCTTTTGCCCGCATGCGCCCGAAGCGCAGTGCGACTGCCGCAAACCGGCACCGGCGATGATCAATGAGGCGCTGGCACGCTTTGAAACACCCGCCAGTGAAGCCCTGTTCATCGGTGACAGTGCCCGAGACCTCGAGGCGGCGGAACGCGCGGGGGTCGCCGCCTGGCTAGTTCGCACCGGCAACGGCCAGCAAACCCACAGGGACCCAGCCTTTCAGGATGTCCCAGTCTTTGATGACCTGGCGGCGGCCGTGACGGCGCTATTGGCCGCTCGTGCCGTGACGGAGCGCGCCTGATGCGGGCAGAGAACACCCAGACCAACACGACACCCCGTGGCAGTCTTGTGCGAGGGGTGCTGTTTTATACGGCCCTAGTGGTCACCGTGATCCTCTGGGCTCTCATCAGTCTGCCGAGTTTTCCCTTGCCGATGCGCTGGCGGTATTGGTGGATCACCCGCTGGTGCGCTGTGGTTGGGCTTCTACTGCGCCTATGCGGCAACATTCGGGTCCAGGTGGAGGGCCTCGACCATCGCCCGGACACCCCCGCGGTGGTGCTGGCCAAGCACCAAAGCGCCTGGGAAACCCTCAATCTGTTGCCTTATTTCTACCCCCAAACCTGGGTGCTTAAGCGGGAACTGCTGCGTATTCCACTCTTTGGTTGGGGTCTCGGGCGGCTCGATCCGATTGCCATCGACCGCGGAGCCGGCCGTGAGGCGTTACGCCAGGTGATCGAGCAGGGGGCTCGCCGCCTGGCCGCTGGCCGCTGGGTGGTGGTCTTTCCTGAAGGCACGCGGGTATTGCCCGGAGAACACGTCCGATATCAGCAAGGCGGCGGGTTGTTGGCTTGTCGGGCGGGTGTGCCGGTGGTCCCCGTCGCGCACAACGCCGGGGAACACTGGCTACGCCGCGGTTGGCGGCTGCGTCCTGGCGTTATTCAGGTCCGGATCGGCCCCCCCATCGAGACGGACGGCCGAAGCCCCGCGGAAGTCACGCAAGCCGCGGAAACCTGGATTGAATCGGCGATGAAACAGCTGCCATCAGCGGTGCGCTAAACGTCCAAGTTACTGACTTGTAGAGCGTTTTTCTCGATGAATTCACGTCGGGGCTCGACGTGATCCCCCATGAGCGTGGTAAAGATGGCATCCGCACCAACCACATCTTCGATGCGCACCTGCAAAAGTCGCCGAGTCTCAGGATCCATGGTGGTCTCCCAGAGCTGATCGGGATTCATCTCACCAAGGCCCTTGTATCGCTGCACTGACAGACCGCGTTTGCCTTCCTCCATCAACCAGTCAACGGCATGGCGGAAATCTTCGATAGCCTCCACGCGCTCACCCCGGCGAATTTCGGCCCCCTCGCCAATCAACCCGTCTAGCGCCGCGGCCAATGTGCCAATCGTTTCGTATTCACGCGCCAGGAAAAACGCCGCCGGGAAGGTGTAGGGATACAAAATGCCGTGCATGCGCTTTGTCACCACCGCTTCCTGAAAGCCACCATCTGGGCCCGTTTGCACCCGTACGCGGTATTCCGTACCCGTCGGCAGGCCTTGATTGATTCGGGCGCTCAGCTGCTCAAACCAGGCATCCATCGCCGCACCGTCGCGAAGCTGGTCTTCGCCCAGCGGGGGGAGGTTGACCATGGCACGCAGGATGATGGGGTCATAGCGGCGGGCGAGATGCTCAATCATGTCCATCGTGTCGATGTACTGGCGGATGAGCTTTTCCAGGGCCTCCGGGCCGACGACCGGGGTATTCGCCGCAGGCAACAGGCTCGCCCCGGACAGAGAGAGTTGCAGGAGATAATTGGTTAACTCCCGCTCGTCTTTCACGTAGTGCTCCTGCTTGCCGCGACGCACCTTATAAAGCGGCGGCTGGGCAATATACACATGGCCCCGCTCGACCAACGCCGACATCTGCCGGTAGAAAAACGTCAGTAGCAACGTGCGGATATGGGAGCCATCCACATCCGCGTCGGTCATAATAATGATGCGGTGATAGCGAAGCTTATCGGCATCAAACTCCTCCCGGCCAATCCCGCAGCCGAGTGCGGTAATCAGCGTTCCGACCTCCACGGACGAAAGCATTTTGTCGAAGCGTGCCTTCTCGACGTTCAGGATTTTACCCTTCAACGGCAGGATGGCCTGCGTGCGCCGATCTCGGCCCTGCTTTGCAGAGCCACCCGCAGAGTCCCCCTCTACGAGATACAGTTCGGAGAGACTGGGGTCTTTCTCCTGACAGTCAGCGAGCTTACCCGGGAGCCCCGCCACATCCAGGGCGCCTTTGCGTCGGGTCATCTCCCGAGCTTTACGTGCTGCCTCCCGCGCCCGAGAGGCATCCACGACCTTCTCGACAATGGCCTTCGCGTCGTTTGGATTCTCGTAGAGAAAGGCGTTCAGCGCCTCGGAAAGCGTTGACTCAACCACGCCTTTGACTTCGGAGGAGACCAGCTTTTCCTTTGTCTGGGAGGAGAACTTCGGATCGGGCACTTTCACCGAGATGACGGCCGTCAGGCCCTCGCGAATATCGTCACCACTCGGCGACACCGACAGCTTTTTACTAAAGCCCTCGGCGTCCATGTAGTGATTAATGGTCCGTGTCAGCGCGGCGCGGAAGCCCGACATGTGGCTGCCGCCATCTTTTTGAGGAATGTTATTGGTAAAGCAGAAAATCGCCTCCTGATAGGAGTCGCTCCACTGCATCGCCACCTCGACCACAATGTCCTCGCGCTGCGTGCTGAGGTAGAAAACCGCCGGATGAAGGGGGCTTTTATTGGTATTGAGGTGCTCAACAAACGCCCGAATGCCGCCGGCATACTCGAAAACGTCCTCTTTATCAGTTCGCTCGTCCTTCAGGGCAATGCGCACACCCGGATTGAGGAACGAGAGCTCCCGAAACCGCTTGGCGAGAATGTCGTAGTTAAATTCAATGTGCGTAAACACATCCGGGCTGGGATGAAACGTAATGCGCGTGCCGGTTTCTTCTGTCTCCCCCGCCACTTTAAGCGGCGTCACCGGCTCACCGGCCGCATATTCTTGCAAATGCACCTTGCCGTTCTTATTCACAACCAGCCGTAGCTTATCGGATAGCGCATTCACCACGGAGACACCCACCCCGTGGAGTCCGCCGGAGACTTTGTAGGAATTGTTATCGAACTTACCGCCCGCATGGAGCACGGTCATAATGACCTCTGCTGCGGACCGGCCTTCCTCAGGGTGGATATCAACCGGGACACCCCGGCCGTTATCAACCACCGTTACCGAATCGTCACCGTGCAGGATGACTTCAATTTCCGTGCAATGCCCGGCGAGTGCCTCATCGACGGCATTATCCGCCACCTCGAACACCATGTGATGGAGTCCAGTACCATCATCGGTATCACCGATGTACATGCCGGGCCGCTTACGAACGGCGTCCAGACCACGGAGGACTTTGATTTGCGAGGAATCGTATTCGGTCGGTTCGCTCATGAGGATACCTTTTCGCCTAAGCGGTTAATTATACCCGATCGTACCAAGTCACGTAGCGTTTACGCCGGATGGCCGGTTGCGGCCACCCCACCCTGTTCCACGTGGAACCATTGTGCGTCGTTCACTTCAGGGATCTGGCTGGGTTCAATCGTTGTAAAAAAGCGCTGAGCCGCTGACTGCTGTAGGCGCTCAACCAGGGCGTCCCGATGGACACCATCTAATTCAGCGGGCAAATCATCCACCAACACTACGGGCCGCGCTTGTCCCTGCGAGACCCATTGCTCGACAAGCGCAATGCGTAACGCCGCAACCAACAGTTTTTGCTGACCCCGGCTAAGTCGCGCCGAGGCATCCTCACCCGCGGCGAGTAGGCGCAAGTCACCCCGATGAGGCCCAGCCATGGCAAACCCCTGAGTGAGTTCATTGGCGCGGCCACGCTGGAGGGCGTCGCGTAGCGATTCCCCTTTCGACCAACCCGACCGCCAGCGCCACTCGAGCTCAGCATCAGGTAACCACGCGTTGGCCATCGTCATTGCGACTGGCATGAGTTGTTCCAAAAAGGCCCGACGTCTTGCATCCACCCGATCGCCCGCCTCGGCCATCTCCGGTTCCCAGGCGGCCGCCAATTGGCCATCACCACGGCGTAACGCCACGTTCCGTTGCTTTAAGGCGCGTTGATAGCGTCGCCATAAGCCGCGATAGGCATGTTCCACGTGGAACACACCCCAATTCACAAAAGCACGCCGAGCCACAGGCCCATCAGTGAGTAGTCGCTGAGCTTCCGTATTAATCACCTGGATCGGAAGCAACCAAGCGGATTCAGACAGCGCTTGTACGTCCTGGCCGTTCAGTCTTACCCGGGTCTGACCCTTTTGATACTGGACACCCAGCCGGTGCGTTTGGCCTTGCGCCGTGATTCGGCCATGCACCACCACCTCCGTGTGGTCCGTGGCCACCATTCGCGCCGGTCGGGGTGTGACAAAGCTTCGGGAACGGGCCAGAAAATAAATGGCCTCAAGCAGCGAGGTTTTTCCAGCCGCGTTGCGGCCGTAAATGACGTTGGATTCCGTACTGAACGCCAGCGTCGTCGGAGCGAGGTGCCGAAATCCCTGAAACCCGAACTGAACCAGGCCCTGGGCGCTGCGCCCATTCGCCATGGCTACAGCCGCATGGGCATAACGACATAGCGCGCGTCACGGCTGCTTTCGCCCACCACCAACGCACTGCTATTCGCGTCACGGATAAAGATACGCACGGTCTCTTCCTCGATGGCCGCCAAGGCATCGAGCATGTAGCTCGCGTTGAACCCGATCTCAACGGGCTCACCGTCATAGCGCGCGGGGATTTCTTCCTGAGCCTCTTCCTGCTCCGGGTTATTCGACTGAATGCGCAGCTGCTCTGCATCAAACCCGAACCGAACGCCGCGGTATTTCTCGTTCGAAAGAATGGAGGCGCGAACTAGGGCCTTACGCAAGGTCTCGCGGTCGACCACTGCTGCTGGGCCCTCTTCCGCCGGAATAACCCGCTGATAGTCGGGGAACCGACCATCGATCAGCTTTGAGGTAAAGCGAATTTCCGGCAATGTGACCTGGACGTGCCCCGTGCCGAGCACGACTTCAACGGATTCCTCCGACTCTTCCAACAGCCGCAGCATCTCCTGGATGCCCTTGCGCGGCACAATCACCTGCGTCGACTCTTCGATGTTGAGCTCAGGGGATAGCTCGGAGAGCGCGAGTCGGTGGCCATCAGTTGCGACGGCTCGCAAATGCCGGGGCTCCAGCTCAATGAGCAGTCCGTTCAGATAATACCGGACATCCTGCAATGCCATCGCGAAATGGGTTTTCTCAATCAACCATCGCAGCTGGGCTTGGGGCAATGACACCCGATGACTCGCTTCGACCGCATCCACGGTCGGGAAATCATCGGCTGGCAGGCTCGTGAGACTGAACCGGCTCCGGCCGGCGCGCACAACGACCTTGTCCTGTTCCTGAGTGACCTTGATCGGATTATCATCTGGCAGGTTGCGCACAATATCCATCAATTTGCGCGCTGGCACCGTGAGTCGACCTGGCTCTCCGCCCTCCAGTTTGACCGCCGCTCTCAGTTCAACTTCGAGGTCGGTTGCGGTCAGCAACAACTGATCGTCCTGACACTCGATCAGGACATTGGCGAGTACCGGCAAGGTTTGCCGTCTTTCAACCACACCGATGACCGCCTGGAGTGGCCGAAGCAGGGCATCCCGATCCATTTCAAACTGCATGATGACTTCCGTTGGTCGCTCTATCTCTAAAGTCTGTATTAAAGACTGTTGTAATAGCAAGGCAAGCCATCAGCGGGGGATAAGCCTGCTAACTAATTGATTTATGATGCTTTTCTGCCAATGAAAAGTTGTGCGTTACCCGCCCTGTCACTGGGGGCAGTCTCTGCACAACCTGTGGACCAAATGGCGGTCCCTTTTTGTCCCCAATTTATCCACATCATGATGACAGGGTTCTCGACAGGTTGTGATAGTCCTCATCGAAACGGCTATCAGATTCCCGCAGTGCCTGTACCTTTCGGCAGGCATGCATGACAGTCGTGTGATCCCGTCCGCCAAAGGCCTCGCCAATTTCTGGCAGGCTGTGGCTTGTGAGTTCTTTGGCCAATGCCATCGCCATTTGCCGAGGTCGAGTAATGGAGCGGCTGCGGCTCTTGGATAGCAGATCAGAGACCCGAATTTTGTAGTACTCCGCCACCGTTTTTTGAATGTTCTCGTGGGTGACGAGCTTATCCTGCAAGGCCAGCAGATCTCGCAACGCGCCTTTGGTGAAATCGACCGTAATGTCTGCCCCGGTGAAGTGCGCGTTGGCAATCACCCGGCGCAAGGCCCCTTCCAGCTCGCGAATGTTCGAGCGAATGCGCTTGGCGATGAAGAACGCCACTTCAGGCGGGAGATGGACACCCGTTTGTTCCGCTTTACTCATAAGAATGGCAACCCGGGTTTCCAGCTCGGGTGGCTCGATGGCAATAGTCAGCCCCCAGCCAAATCGGGATTTGAGCCGCTCTTCGAGCCCGTTCACTTCTTTGGGGTATCGATCGCAGCTCATCACCACCTGCTGATGGCCTTCTAGCAGGGCATTGAAGGTGTGGAAGAATTCTTCCTGCGAGCGCTCTTTGCCGGCAAAAAACTGAATGTCATCGATTAACAGGGCATCGACACCCCGGTAATGGCGTTTGAACTCGTTAATCGCGTTGTGCTGGAGCGCCTTAATCATGTCGGCGACAAATCGCTCAGAGTGCAGGTAGAGGACCCGGGCA
>Ga0102930_1000867_pt1 | contig 10097 bp, 9 predicted proteins | sample SalPon1_B_H2O_MG_FD_84514 | JGI IMG/M metagenome (GOLD analysis project Ga0102930, IMG submission 84514) | Salt pond water microbial communities from South San Francisco under conditions of wetland restoration - Salt Pond MetaG R1_B_H2O_MG | ecosystem: Environmental > Aquatic > Non-marine Saline...
CTCGGTTCTGCTGTCGATCCACGATCTGGGCCTGGCCGCGCGACACTGTTCACGGCTGATCTTGCTGGGTGAGCGGCGGGTGGTGGCGGATGGCACACCGGCGCAGGTGCTCACGCCCGAGCACCTGGCGCAGATTTTTCATATCGAGGCGTATTTCGCTGAGACTGAGCATGGGCCGGTCTATCAGTCACTTCGGGTTCTGGATCCGTAGCTCTTCGAGCTGAACGTCACCTCCTCCAGGCCCCGGCGCGCGTTGATCACCAGGATCATCGCGAAGAACAGGTTGCATAAGATATTGCACAGACGAGGTAGCACCTCGGGTACCGCAATGTTGGCCTCCTCAAGCCGGACCACCTGCCGGATGGCCTTCTTGGACCCGGAGCGGGCCAGGTTCAGGAAGGGTACGGGCATCTCCCCGCGAGGCAGGACGAACCCTGTCGCCCGGCCGTCCGCCTCGGTGCGATAGTGGGCCAGGCGGGCCTTGGCCCAGTCGATGTCCGCTTCCGTGATCGCCAGGCGGCCGCGGATCGAGCCATTCAGGTGAAAGGCGAGGGGCTGGAGTGCCGCGAGGTCGTCCCGAATGTCTGCGGCGTGATCGGGCGTCAGCGAGATGGCCGCGCCGATGTGGCCGCACAGCTCATCGGTGATGACTTCGAAGTCGCACAACGGCGAGGTTTCGTGGATGAACGGGTAGCAGACTTCGTCTAAATCCAAGCTTCGTTGCATGCGCGATCTCCTGGGGTTTCCGCTATCCTACGCGCCATGACGATTCGCATCATGACCGCCAACTTGAACGGGATTCGCTCTGCTCAGCGCAAGGGCTTTTTCGAGTGGCTGGAGGCCGAGCAACCGGATGTCTTGTGCATCCAGGAGACCAAAGCTCAGCAGGCGCAGCTCGAAGGCGGCCCGTACTTTCCTGCCGGCTATTACACCGCCTTTGCCGATGCCGAAAAAAAGGGCTACAGCGGCGTGGCGGTCTATAGCCGTGAGGCGCCCGATGAGTATGAGACCGGTCTTGGCATGCCGGAAATCGATCGTGAGGGCCGCTGGTTGGAAGCCCGCTTTGGCAATCTCAGTGTTGTCTCGTTTTATATGCCGTCAGGCAGTTCCGGCGAACACCGTCAGGGGGTAAAAGATGCCTTCATGGAGCCCCTGCTCGAGCGGTTGAAGGCGATGGCAGCCGACGGGCGGGAATATGTGATCTGTGGCGACTGGAACATTGCGCACACCTGGCGGGATCTGAAGAACTGGCGCTCCAACCAGAAGAACTCGGGCTTCCTGCCCCATGAGCGTGAGTGGATGGATCGGTTATTTGGCGAGGCGGGGTTCGTCGATGTGTTCCGCCAGCTGAATGACGCGGCCGATGAGTACACCTGGTGGTCATTTCGGGGTCAAGCCTGGGCCAACAACACGGGATGGCGCATCGATTACCATGTAGCGACGCCCGGGATTGCGGCGCGGGCTGTCGAGGCGCGCATTCATCGGGCAGATCGCTTCTCCGACCACGCCCCGTTGATCATCGACTACGACGCGTCGATCGACTTCAGATAGTCGATGATATCCCGAGACTCGTAGAGCCACTCCACGTGGCCATCCGGGGTTTCAATGCGCAGGCACGGCACCATGCCCTTACCGCCGCCTTCAATGAGCTCCTCGCGCCGACCGGGCTCGCGCAGGATGTTGCGTGACTCGACTTCGAGGCCAAGATCTTGCGTCGAGCGCCGCACCATTTGGCAGAAGCCACACAGCTCGTGCTCGTAAAGGGCAAGATGGCTGGGTGTTTGTGGCGTATCGCGCATGCGTTCAGGCCTTTTATCCGGAAGCTTCAGCGGGCTCAGCGGCCATCGTGGATTTTACCGCCAGGGCATCGAGGTATTTTTCGGCGTCTAGCGCCGCCATGCAGCCAGTCCCTGCCGAGGTGATGGCCTGACGGTAGACGTGGTCCATCACATCGCCGGCCGCAAAGACCCCCGGGATGCTGGTGGCCGTGGCATTGCCATCAAGGCCGCTGTGCACGCGGATATAGCCGCCTGCCATGTCCAGCTGGCCTTTGAAGAGCTCGGTGTTGGGGCGATGACCAATGGCGATGAACACGCCTGCCAGGTCGATGTCGTCGGTGCTGCCATCCTCGGTGCTTTTCAGCCGTGCGCCAGTGACACCGGTTTCATCGCCAAGGATTTCATCCAAGGTGGCGTTCCAGCGAATGCTGATGTTGCCGCTCTCGGCGCGCTGGTGCACCTGCGCCTGCAGGATCTTCTCGCCCCGGAAGGCATCACGTCGGTGGACCACCGTGACGTGTCGGGCAATGTTCGAGAGATACAGCGCTTCTTCGAGGGCCGTGTTGCCGCCGCCGACGACCGCCACATCCTGGTTGCGATAGAAAAACCCGTCACAGGTGGCGCAGGCCGAAACGCCCTTGCCGGCAAACTGGGTTTCAGAGTCGAGCCCGAGATACATGGCCGAGGCCCCGGTGGAGATGATCAGGGCATCCGCGGTGTACACGCCACTGTCCCCTTCCAGCCGGAATGGCCGCTCGGTGAGCTCGGCGGTGTGGATATGGTCGAAGACAATATCGGTACCAAAGCGCTCGGCATGCTGGCGCATTCGCTCCATGAGCTCCGGGCCTTGAAGGCCGGAAACATCACCAGGCCAGTTGTCCACGTCGGTGGTGGTGGTGAGCTGGCCGCCCATCTCCAGGCCGGTAACCAGCACGGGCTCAAGATTGGCGCGGGCGGCATAGACCGCGGCGGTGTAACCAGCGGGTCCTGAGCCAAGAATTAATAAACGGCAGTGACGGGCATCACTCATAACGAACTCCTCACAGTGATCCCGCTATTGTCTATCCGCATGGGTGGCAGCGTCCACCGGCACGAGATGACGGTTGTGTTTCATCATGACCATGATCAGGGCCACGGCCGGCAGCCCGAGGGCCGCCGCCAGGCTGAAGAAAACGGGATAGCCAAGGGCGTCCACGACAATGCCCCCAAACCCGCTGAGGAATTTGCCGGGCAGGGTCATCAGTGAGCTGAACAGGGCGTATTGCGTGGCGGTGTACGCCGTGTTCGTCAGGCTCGAAAGCCAGGCGATGAACACAGAACCCGCGAGACCGCCAGAGAGGTTATCCGCGCTGATTGTCAGCACAAGGGCCCAGGTTGCGCCACCTTGCCCCGCCATCCACGCAAACAGCAAATTGGTCGTTGCTGCGAGCAGGGCCCCGGCCAGGAGCGGGCGCATCAGGCCGTAGCGCGCTGCGAGGGCGCCGCCCAACACCGCGCCGAGCATGGTCATGGCCAGCCCGTAGGCACCACTGATATTGGCGATTACCGCTTTGCTGTAGCCAAGGTCGATGTAGAGGGGGTTGGCCATACTGGCCATGGCGATATCGGAAATCCGGAAGCTAGCGACCACGCCAAGAATGATCAGAGCAAACCAGCCGTAGCGCCCCAGGAAATCCACCAGCGGACAGACCACTGCGCCGATGAGCCAGGCGCCGGTTTGCTGAAGCCAGCCAGGCATATTGGGGTTGCGTTCAATAAAGGCGATGGCCCGCGCCTCGCGCACCGCGGTTACGCGGTCGATGCCTCTGGCAGGCTCCGGACGCAGCAGGACAGTGAGCATGCCCACGCCCATTAAGGCCGCCATCACGAGGTAGGCCGTGCGCCAGGAGGCCAGCTCAGCCAGGTACAAGGCCCCCGTGTAAGAGGCGAGGATCGCCATTCGGTAACCCATCTGGTAGGTCGCCGCGAGCGCGCCCTGGAAGGCATCGACATCGGATTCAATGCGAAAGGCATCAATCGCGACATCCTGTGTCGCCGAGGAGAAGGCGACCAACAAAGCCAGTAGTGCGACAGGCAGCAGTGCGGCGCGCGGGTCGACCAGCGCCATGCCAACCAGCCCAAGGGCAACGCCGATTTGCCCGAGCAGGATCCAGGCGCGACGTCGACCTAGCCAGCGATTGAGCCCTGGGAGTGGGAGTCGATCCACAACAGGCGACCAGACAAACTTAATGGAGTAGGTGATGCCCACCCAGCTAAAAAAGCCAATGGCGGTGCGGCTAACGTCCAGTTCTCGCAGCCATGCGCTGAGGGTGGCGAACACGAGCATAAACGGCAGGCCCGCTGAAAAGCCCAGAAAAAGCATGGTCACAACACTGGGCCGCCGGTAGACGGCCAACGCTTCGCGCCAGCTTTTGACAGGGGGTTGCTCGGTCATCGCTGCATGGTCGTCGATGCGGTGCGTGCCGGCAAGTCGGGCAGCCTTTGTTGAACCCCGGTCGCCCATTGGCCAGAATGCCCTGTTTCGGGGAGTTCGGGCCATGGGAGAACGGGGATGAGCGACAATCGCAGCGATGCCCCATTGCGCGAAGACATTCGTCAGCTCGGCGGGTTGCTGGGTAGCACCATCCATGAGCAGGCGGGCGAGACCGTCTACGAGACGATCGAGGAGGTCCGTGGACTGGCAAAGGATGCGCGTGCCGGCGATGGCGCAGCGGCTCAAGCGCTGGAAAAGCGCCTGGGTGAACTCCCGGACGAGATGATTGTGCCCGTGGTGCGGGCCTTCTCGCAGTTTCTGAACCTCGCCAATATTGCTGAGCAGCACCACCGCGTGCGGCGCAGCCGAGCCTGGGTTCGCGATACGGAAACTGGCCCGCTGCGCGGTTCTCTGGAAGAATTTTTTAAACGCATGTTGCCGGATACCGATCCGGCTGACCTGTACAACACCATCGCCCACCTCGATATCGAGCTGGTGCTCACCGCGCATCCGACCGAAGTGATGCGTCGCTCGATGCTGCAAAAGTACAACAACATCGCTGGACTGCTCGATGAGGGCGATCGTCTGGACCCCACACCGGAGGAGATCGAGGAGGTCCATCAAGCGCTGAAGCGCGAGATTACGGCGGCCTGGGAAACCGATGAAATCCGACGCCGCCGGCCGGCCCCCCAGGACGAGGCGCGCTGGGGTATGGCCGTCATTGAGCAGACCCTGTGGGATGTCGTGCCGCATTACCTGCGGCGACTGGATCGGATGCTCCAGCGCCAGACGGGTCTGCCATTGCCCCTGGATGCTGCGCCCATTCATTTTGGCTCCTGGATGGGCGGAGACCGAGACGGGAACCCGCGCGTCACCTCGGCCGTGACCCGTGAGGTTTGTCTGCTCAATCGCTGGAAGGCCGTCGAGCTGTATGAGCGTGAGGTGGGGGAGCTCGTCGAGGAGCTCTCGCTACAGTGCGCCAGTGATGAGCTGCGTGACTGGGTCGGCGATGCCTGGGAGCCCTATCGAACCGCGCTCAAGGCCGTTCGCGATCGGCTGCTCGCGACGCGTTACTGGATCGAGGCGCGGCTGGCCGGTCGCCGTCCGGCTGAGGGCTTGATCTATTGGCGCGCTGAAGAGCTTCGCGAGCCGTTGATGGTCTGTTATCGCTCGTTGCATGAGAGCGGCGCAGCGGTCGTGGCTGAAGGCCGCCTGAAAGACCTACTGCGGCGCCTGTCCGTTTTTGGCCTGACGCTCATGCGGGTGGATATCCGCCAGGAATCGACGCGGCATACCGAGGTGCTCGACGCGCTGACCGAGGCGCTTGGGATCGGCAGTTATGCAGCCTGGAGTGAGGAGGAGCGCCAGCGTTTCCTGATTCGTGAGATCGATAGTCGTCGGCCGTTGATCCCGCGGGACTTCGAGCCGAGCGACGAGGTCGCCGAGGTGCTCGATACGCTGCGAGTCATTGCGGAAATGGGTGCAGACTCGTTGGGCGCTTACGTGATCTCGATGGCCTCAAAGCCCTCCGACATCCTGGCGGTGAAGCTGCTGCAAAAAGAGGTGGGTGTCGTCTCGCCACTGCGGGTGGTGCCGCTGTTCGAGACGCTCACGGATCTGCAGGGCGCCCAGGCTTGCCTGGAGCAGTTGCTGGCCATTCCGTGGTACCGACAGCACATTGACGGTTTCCAGGAGGTCATGATCGGGTATTCCGACTCAGCGAAGGACGCGAGTCACCTAACCGCGGCCTGGGCTTTGTACCAGACCCAAGAACAGCTGGTGGCGACGGCGCGTGAGCAAGGCATTCGGCTGATCCTCTTTCATGGCCGCGGCGGTTCTATCGGCCGAGGTGGCGGCCCGACGCACGCCGCTATCCTGTCCCAGCCGCCTGGCTCGGTCGATGGACGCTTGCGGGTCACCGAGCAGGGCGAGGTCATTCAGGCGAAATTCGGCCTGCGGGGGATCGCTGAGCGCAACCTTGAGCTGTATACCACCGCGGTGGCCGAGGCCACCCTGGCACCGCCACAGCCACCAGAAGCCCATTGGCGAGCGCTCATGGATCAGCTTGCTGAGACCTCCTGCGAGGTCTATCGCAACATGATTCGGGAGACGCCAGAGTTTATTGACTATTTTCGCCATGCCACGCCTGAGCATGAGATCAGTCACCTGGCCATCGGCAGTCGGCCGGCCCGGCGTAAACCCACGGTGGGGGTGGAGAGCTTGCGCGCAATCCCGTGGATCTTTGCGTGGACGCAGACCCGTTTGCTGCTCCCCGCCTGGCTGGGCATTGGTGATGCGTTGCGTGTTGCCTTGGATAATGGCCAGGAGGCAGATCTCCAACGGATGCATCGAGACTGGCCCTTCTTTCGGGCCTTCGTCGACATGATTGAAATGGTGCTTGCCAAGAGTGACCCCGCGGTGGCGGCCTGGTACGACAATCGTCTGGTCCCCGAGGCCCTGCGCCCGCTGGGTGCCGGACTGCGGGATCGGCACGCTGAGACTCGGCGGACGGTGTTAACGGTCAGTGGTCATGACAACCCCCTGGATGAGGCCCCGGTGGTGCAGCGCTCGGTCGGTGTCCGTAATCCGTATGTTGACCCGCTTAACCTCATCCAGGTTGAGTTACTCGACCGGGTGCGCCACGGTCACGAGGAGGATCTGCGCGAGGCGCTCATGATCTGTATCAATGGCATTGCCGCTGGGATGCGTAACACGGGATAAGCCCATGCAGGACTATCAGCGTGATCTGATTGACTTCGCCCTGGCGCGCGATGTGCTCCGATTTGGCGATTTTCAGCTCAAGTCAGGTCGTCAAAGCCCTTATTTTTTCAACACGGGGCACTTTAATACCGGCGAGGCGCTCGCGCGTCTGGGTTCGGCCTATGCGCGCCGAGCTGTGGAGGCAGCGCCGGCATTCGATATGCTTTTTGGTCCGGCCTACAAGGGCATTCCCCTGGTGGCGGCGATGGCTTCAGCGCTGGCCGTTGAGCATGAACGGGACTGTCCTTGGGCCTTTAACCGCAAGGAAGAAAAAGACCATGGCGAGGGTGGGACCGTGGTTGGCGCGCCGCTGTCTGGTCGTGTCCTCGTGGTCGATGATGTGATCTCTGCCGGGACATCGGTGGCGGAAAGCGTGTACCTGATCGAAGCCGCGGGTGCGAAACTCGCTGGTGTGCTGGTCGCCCTCGACCGGCAGGAGCGAGGTCAGACAGCGCAATCGGCGACTGGCGAGGTGGCGGCTCGGTATGGCGTGCCGGTGACCGCTATCCTGACCCTCGATACGTTAATGAGTTATTTGGCTGATCGCCCGGGCCGTGAAGAGCAGCTGGCGGCCATGGTGCGCTACCGCGAGGAATTCGGCGTCTAGCCGCCCTCTGCGTTAGCGCCGTGGATCAGGGTGCCGACGCCGCTGTCGGTGAATAGCTCGAGCAGCAGGGCATGGGGAACCTGGCCATCAATAATGGTGGTCGCACCGACGCCATGACTCACGGCATCGAGGGCACAATCGACTTTCGGCAGCATGCCGCCGTGAATAGTCCCGTCGGCGATCAGCCCCCGCACGCGTTGGGCATCCAGGCCCGTCAACAGCTGGCCGTCATTGTCCAGGATGCCGGCGGTGTTGGTCATTAGAATCAGCTTTTCAGCCTGCAAAGTGCGAGCGAGATGACCGGCCACCAGATCGGCGTTGATGTTGTAGGACACGCCGGCCTCGTCCACGCCAATGGGCGCGATGACCGGAATGAAGTCTGCCCCGTCGAGCAGCGCCATCAGGGCGGGGTCAATGCCGGTGACCTGGCCGACATGGCCGATATCGAGAATCTCGGGAGCCTGTTCGGCCGGCCCGGGCCGGGTCAGGGTGAGGCGCTCGGCGCGGATGAGCCCGCCGTCCTTACCGCTTAGACCCACCGCTCGACCGCCATGGGTATTGATCAGGCTGACGATTTCTTTATTGACCAAACCGCCAAGGACCATTTCGACCACGTCCATGGTTTCGGCATCGGTCACGCGCATGCCCTGGACGAATTCGCTTTTTTTGCCGATCCGCTCCAGGAGCTCGCCGATCTGCGGGCCGCCGCCGTGGACGATCACCGGGTTAATGCCCACCAACTTCATCAGCACGACGTCGCGCGCGAACCCGCGCTTGAGGTCGTCGTCCACCATGGCATTACCGCCGTATTTCACCACAACGGTCTGACCGTGGAAGCGGCGGATGTAGGGCAGTGCCTCGGTGAGGACGTGGGCGACCTGGTCCGGTGGTGTAGCGTCAGTGGTCATGGTTTTCATTCTGCTCAAATAAAAAGACCGCACCCGATGGTGCGGTCTTATGGTCGCGCCCCGGCGGGCAGGGCGCAAGCCTGGGGGTGCGGCGCTTAGCCCTCGCTGCTACCCCGCGGGTAGTCCGGGATATCCGGCAGTGGCGTCGAATCCGTGCGCAGCGGCAACTCTGGGTAAACCACCGTAGGCTGCTGGCCCGTCAGGCTGCGCAGGAAGGCGGTCACGTTTTCCACATCCTCGTCGGTGAGCAGGCTGTTGAGCTGGGCGTCGTTCATGACAGCCACAGCCTCTTTCAAGCTCCAGACATTGCCCGAGTGGAAGTAGGGTGCCGTCAGCTCGACGTTACGCAGTGACGGGGAACGGAAGACGTATTCATCCGCCGCCGTCTCCGTGACCTGGGCTCGGCCCCGATCAGATTCCGGCATGATCTCAGCCCCGGGGCGATTGACCACACCAAAGGGGTAGTAGCCCTGGCCGCCGACGTTCACACCGTTGTGGCAGGCGACGCAGCCCTTGTTCATGAAGGCGTCCAGGCCGGCCATCTGCTGGTCGGTCAGTGCCGTTTTATCCCCTTTCAGGTACTGATCGAATGGGGCGTTCGGCGTAATGAGCGTGGCCTGATAGACCTCAAGCGCCGCGGCGGTGTTGTCAAAGCTCACGGCATTGTCCGAGTCCGGGAAGGCGGACTCGAAGGCCTGCACGTACTCATCGATGCTGTTCAGCGTGGCCTCGAGGTTGGACGGCGTGTTGTTCATCTCAACGCCGGCCTGAATCGGGCCTTTTGCCTGCTCGGTGAGATCTTCTGCGCGACCGTCCCAGAACTGAGCGACGTTAAAAACGGCGTTGAAGATCGTTGGCGAGTTACGCGGTCCGCGCTGCCAGTTATGACCCACTGAGCTGGGGATATTGTCATCGCCGCCCATGCCGACGTTGTGGCAGGTGTTGCAGCTGATGGTTTGACTGGCCGATAACCGAGGATCAAAAAACAGCATTTCGCCGAGTTCCACTTTCTCCGCGGTCATTGGGTTCCGCTCACCCACATGATCGACAGCAGATTCCGGGATCGGCTCAAATAGCATTTGGGCGCGCTCGAGCATGGCGTCATCAGCAAGGGCAATGCCGCTGCCAAGTGAGAGCGCGATGGCTGCAGTGACTGGACGGGCGGATTTCATGGCTCAGGCTCCTCAAACGATGTTGTTGTCATCGAGATTAGAGCGATGGTTCAGCGGTGAATAGCGAAACTCGAGCAACCCTTGATCCGGGTCAAATTACGACGCCACAAACCGCCCCAGCGGTCTGAATTAGCTGATTAAAGCGGGCCCGAATGCGCTCCAGGGCGGCTTGATCCTGTCCTTCAAACCGCATCACAAGACAGGGTTGCGTGTTCGATGCCCGGACAAGCCCCCAGCCGTCGGCGAAGTCCACCCGCAAGCCATCGAGGGTGGTGATCGTCGCGTTGTCGAAATCGCTTGCCTCGGCCATCAGCGCGTTGATGAGGCGGTGGGGTTCGCCTTCGGCTAGATCCAGGCGGATCTCGGGTGTGCTCACCGGCTCGGGGAGAGCCTTGAACA
>Ga0102930_1000868_pt1 | contig 10093 bp, 8 predicted proteins | sample SalPon1_B_H2O_MG_FD_84514 | JGI IMG/M metagenome (GOLD analysis project Ga0102930, IMG submission 84514) | Salt pond water microbial communities from South San Francisco under conditions of wetland restoration - Salt Pond MetaG R1_B_H2O_MG | ecosystem: Environmental > Aquatic > Non-marine Saline...
ATCTTCGTGCTCGAGACGGTCTCGGTGATGCTCCAGGTCGCCTCGTTCAAGTTGACCGGCAAACGCATTTTCCGCATGGCGCCGATCCATCACCACTTCGAGCTCAAGGGTTGGCCGGAGCCGAAGGTGATCGTGCGCTTCTGGATCATCACCGTGATCCTCGTCCTGATCGGCCTGGCAACCCTGAAGGTGCGCTGATGCATTTGATCGTCGGCATGGGACAGACGGGATTCTCGGCGGGGCGCTTCTTCCAGCGTCGCGGCGAGCCGTTCCTGGCGGTGGATACCCGCGGCCCGGCGGCACCGCTCGAGGCGTGGTTGCGCGCCTTCGGCCAGGGTAGCGTCTTCGACGGCCAGCTGGCCCCGGGCATGTTCGACACCGAGGCGCTCTGCGAGGTGACCGATATCGTGCTCAGCCCGGGCCTCGACCCGTCGGCGGCGCCGCTGCGCCAGATGCTGGCGGAGGCCGCACGTCACGGCATTCGTGTCGCGAGCGACATCGCGCTGGCCTTGCGCCATGCCACCGTGCCCTACCTGCTGGTGACCGGCTCCAACGGCAAGAGCACCGTGACCGCGCTCACGGCCGAGCTCCTCAGTGCCCTGGGCTATCGCGTCGGCATCGGCGGCAATTACGGCACCCCCGCGCTGGACCTGCTGGCCGAGCCGGCCGACGTGCTGGTGCTGGAAATCTCGAGCTTCCAGCTCGAAGCCTGCCCCGTCGACGACATCCATGCCCGGGGCGCCACGGTACTGAACCTCAGCCCGGACCATCTCGATCGCCATGGCACCATGCACGTCTACGCCGCGCTCAAGCAGAAACTGCTGGTGAACGCGGCGACGGCCGTGATCAATTTCGACGATCCGATCGTGCGTGCCATGACCTCGACCTGTCAGGGCGACCTCGTCGGGTTCTCGGCCCGTCCCGAGGCGGACGATCTGCCGCTGAGGCACCGCTTCTACCTGGATGCGGACGGCGAGGCGCTCTGCCGTGACGATGCGGTGCTGTTGGACGGTGCCGCGCTCGCCTTGCCGGGATCCCACAACCGGCTCAACGTGCTCGCCACCCTGGCACTGGTCGAATCGTTCGCCGGCCGGCAGGCACTCGACGACGCGAGGCTGCGCCGCTCGCTGGCCTCCTTCGCCGGGCTGCCGCACCGCATGCAGGTGACCTGTACCCGACCGACGCGCGGGGCCGAGATCCGGTTCATCAACGATTCCAAGGCGACCAACGTCGGTGCGGCCGTGGCCGCGGTCGAGGGCCTGGCTGCCGCCGGTGTCGCCCACCTGGTGGTCATCGTGGGCGGACAGGGCAAGGGCCAGTCGTTCGATGAACTGGCCGACACCCTGGTCGCGCACGCCGATGCCGTGGTGGTGATCGGCGAGGATGCCGACCGAATCGGTGCGGCCCTGAGGCGTGCCGGCGGCGAGACGGCGCCAGCCGTGCATCGGGCCGAGACGATGGCCGACGCGGTGGCCTGGGCCGCCGCCCGGGCAGAGACCCTCGTGGGGCCGGGCAAGCCCGCCGCGGTGTTGCTCTCCCCGGCCTGTGCCAGCTTCGACATGTTCCGCGGTTACGCCGATCGCGGCGAGTGCTTCGCCCGTGCCAGCGAGTCGGCCTGTGCCGGGGTCAACGAGTCGGCGGCGGAGGTGTTCTCGTGAGCCTGGTGGCGGCACACGTGCGCGGCATTCGCTGGCTCGGCCGGGTCGGCGGCCACGGGCTGCGCCGACTGGGCGACTACGGTCAGGCCGAGGTCCAGCGCCACGCCGGCGGCATCTCGCTTGACCGGGGCTTCCTGATCGCGCTGATGGCGCTGCTCTCGATCGGGCTGGTGATGGTCGCCTCCGCCACGCTCGGTTCGGGCGACGCGGCCGGGCGCGGCCTGCTGATTCGCCAGTCGGCGGCCGTGGTGATTGGGCTCGTGGCGATGACCATCCTGCTGATGGTGCCGCTGCGCCATTTCGTGGCCATGCGCAGCCTCGTTCTGCTGCTCTCCTTCGGCCTCCTGGCGATCCTTTTCGTCCCCGGGGTGGCACACACGGTAAACGGGGCGACCCGTTGGATCGACCTCGGATTCATCCGCCTGCAGGCGAGCGAGTTCGCGCGCCTCGGCATGATCGTCTGGATGGCCGCCTACCTGGGTGTGCACCTCGACAAGGTGCAGACCCGTGTGCGCGGCATGATCGGTCCGGTGCTGGTGATCATGCTGGCCTCGACCCTGCTCCTGCTGCAGCCGGACTACGGCAACACGCTGGTGCTCGGCGCGACACTGTTCGCCATGGCCTGGCTGATGCGCGCCCAGCTGCAGACCATGCTGATGCTGATGGTGGCGGGTGCCGCGCTGGCCGTGGTGGGCGTGTTCTCCGCCCAGTACCGCGTGGACCGGCTGCTGTCGTTCTCCAATCCCTTCGCCGACCCCTTCGGCGATGGTTACCAACTGGTCAATGCCCTGATCGCCATCGGGACTGGCGGGCTGTTCGGTCGCGGACTGGGCGAGAGCGTGCAGAAGCTCGCCTACCTGCCGGAAGCGCATACCGATTTCATCTTCGCCGTGTTCGCCGAGGAGTTCGGCCTGTTCGGCGTTATCGCCCTGCTGGGTCTGTACGGCGTGCTGGTCTGGCGCGGATTCGTCATCGCCCGTCTGGCCTGGATGGCCCGGCACTACACCGGTGCGGCGCTCGCCTGGGGGATCAGTGTCTGGGTCGGCATGCAGTCGCTGATCAACATGGGCGTGAACATGGGGCTGTTGCCGACCAAGGGCCTGACCCTGCCGCTGATCAGCTATGGCGGTTCGGCGATGGTCGCCACGCTGGTCGCCATGGGACTGGTGCTGCGCGTGCACCACGAGGCCAGCCGGGCACTGGCCGAGAAAGGCGGCACGGAGGTGAACCGATGAGCCGCGGTGTCGTCTACGTGATGGCCGGCGGGACCGGCGGCCACGTCATCCCGGCGCTCGCCGTCGCCGAGGCACTCGCCGCGCGCGGCTACGCCATCCGCTGGATGGGGACCGAGCGCGGCATCGAATCCCGCCTGGTGCCCGAGGCCGGCTACCCGATCGACTACCTCCGGATCGGCGGACTGCGCGGCAAGGGACTGGCGACCCGCCTGGCCGCTCCGTTCCGCCTGCTCGGCGCGGTGTGGCAGGCCCTGCGGTTGCTGGGCCGCCACCGGCCGGTACTGGTGATCGGCATGGGCGGCTTCGCCGCCGGCCCGGGCGGTCTGGCCGCCTGGCTCACCCGCCGGCCGCTGGTGATCCACGAGCAGAACGCCATCGCCGGGCTGACCAACCGGGTACTGTCGCGCCTGGCGCGGGAGACGCTCGCTGCCTACCCGAAGGCCTTCGGCGCGCCGCTGCCGGACAGCCGCGTGGTCGGCAACCCGGTGCGCGGCGAGATCGAGGCGTTGCCCGCGCCGGCCGAGCGCCTCGCCGGCCGCGGCGGTCCGGTGCGCGTGCTGGTCCTCGGCGGCAGCCTGGGTGCCCAGGCGCTCAACCAGGCGGTACCCGAGGCGCTGGCGCGCATCAGTCGGACCACCGACCTCGAGGTGCGTCACCAGGCCGGCTCCCGACACGTCGAGACGGCCGAGGCGCATTACGCCGGCACCGACTGGGGCGCGGGCGGCCGTCACCAGGTCAGCGGCTTCGTCAGCGACATGGCCGAGGCCTTCGGCTGGGCGGACTTCGTCATCGCCCGCGCGGGGGCGATGACCGTCGCCGAGATCGCCGCTGCCGGGATCGGGGCGCTGTTCATCCCGTTCCCGCACGCCGTCGACGACCACCAGCGCTTCAATGCCGCCTGGCTGGTCGACCAGGGGGCGGCTCGCCTGCTCACCCAGCCGGAGGCGGACGTCGAGCGACTGGTCGCGCTGCTGGGCCCGCTGCTGGGTGATCGCGACGTGCTCCTGCACATGGCCGGACGCGCTCGCGCCGCGTCCGTTCCCGACAGCACGGGCCGGATCGCGGCGATCTGCGAACAGACAATCGACGGGGCAGCCCCGGGGGAGAACGCATGAGCGAACGGATGAACGCCGAATTCGCCCCGGTCGCCCAGGTGCGGATGCGCAAGGTGCGCAAGCTGCACTTCGTCGGCATCGGCGGTGCCGGCATGAGCGGGATCGCCGAGGTGCTGCACACCCTGGGTTTCGTGGTGACCGGCTCGGACATGAACGAGTCGGCGGTGGTGCGCCACCTGCGTGGCCTCGGGATCGAGGTGTTCATCGGTCACGCCGCCGAGCATCTCGCCGATGCCGACGTGCTGGTGATCTCCACCGCGATCGGAGCGGACAACCCGGAACTGCGGGCCGCGCAGGCGCACCGCCTGCCGATCGTGCGCCGCGCCGAGATGCTCGCCGAGATCATGCGCTTTCGCATCGGCCTGGCCGTGGCCGGCACGCACGGCAAGACCACCACCACCTCGCTGCTGGCCGCGATCATGGCCGAGGCGGGGCTCGACCCGACCTACGTCATCGGGGGCAAGCTGCTCTCCAGCGCGTCGAACGCGCGTCTCGGTCGCGGCGAGTACCTGATCGCCGAGGCCGACGAGTCGGATGCCTCGTTCCTGCACCTGCAGCCGCACGTCGCGGTGGTCACCAATATCGACGCCGACCACCTCGAGACCTACGACAACGACTTCTCGCGGCTGCTGGACCATTTCGTCGACTTCCTGCACAACCTGCCGTTCTACGGACTGGCCGTGATGTGCGCCGACGACGACCACACCATGAGCATCGTCGAGCGGGTCGGCCGGCAGGTGCTCACCTTCGGCATCGACGAGCCGGCGGACGTGCGTGCCACCGATATCCAGAGCGACGGCTTCGAGTCGGCCTTCGACGTGCGGCTGCCCGACGGCCAGTCGCTGCACTGCCGCCTGGCGATGCCGGGGCGGCACAACATCCTCAACGCACTGGCCGCGATCACGGTCGCCCACGATCTGGGTGTCGACGGCGGGGCCATCGTCCGGGCGCTGGCCGGCTTCAAGGGGGTCGGTCGGCGTCTGGAGCGCCGCGGCACGCTCGCGTTCCACGAAGGCCGCCGCATGCTGATCGACGACTACGGTCATCACCCGCGCGAGGTGGCCGCCACGCTGGCCGCCGTGCGTGACGCCTGGCCGGACGAGCCGCTGCTGCTGATCTTCCAGCCGCACCGCTACACCCGTACCCGCGACCTGTTCGAGGACTTCGTCGAGGTGCTCTCCCAGGTCGACCAGCTGATCCTGCTAGAGGTCTACGCCGCCGGTCAGCAGCCGATCGCGGGGGCGGACGGGCGCAGCCTGGCCCGCGCGATCCGGGCCCGGGGCCAGGTCGATCCGGTGTTCGTCGCCGATCCCGACCAGGTGGCCGACGTGATCGACGACATGGTGCGTGAAGACGGCATCGTGCTCACCCTCGGCGCGGGCAACATGGGTCGGTTGCCGGGGATGCTGCTGGAACGCTGGGAGGAACGGCTATGAATCGCGAGCGGGATCTCGGTCGGGTCATGGTGCTGATGGGCGGTTGGTCCGCCGAGCGCGAGGTGTCGCTCGCGAGCGGCCGGGCGGTCCACGCGGCACTGGTGTCGCAGGGGATCGACGCGATCGCCGTCGACCTCGACCGTGAGGGCGCCAGCACGCTGCCGGCGCGTATCGAGGCCGAGGGTGTCGATCGCGTCTTCATCGCCCTGCACGGACGTGGTGGCGAGGACGGCCAGGTCCAGGCACTGCTCGAGCTCGCCGGGGTTCCGTACACCGGCAGCGCCGTGGCCGCCTCGGCGATCGGCATGGACAAGGTGATGTGCAAGCGCATCTGGCAAGGCGCAGGGCTGGACACGCCCGCCTTCGCGGTGGTCGAGGATCTCGCGGCGGCCCGCAGGGCGGCCGAACGGCTCGGCTGGCCGGTGATCGTCAAGCCGACCGCGGACGGCTCGAGTGTCGGGGTGAGCAAGGTCGACGCGCCCGCTGGTGTCGAGGCGGCCTTCCGCGAGGCGGCCGCCCACGGCGAGGTGATGATCGAGCAGTTCGTCGCCGGCGGCGAGTACACGGTCGCCATCCTCGGCGAACGGAGCCTGCCGGCGATCCGCATCGAGGCGAGCGCGGAGCACGCCTTCTACGACTACCAGGCCAAGTACGAGGCGGAGGACACCGGTTACAGGATCCCCTGCGGCCTCGGCGAAGAGGAAGAGGCGCGCATGGCGGAGACCGCGCGGGTCGCCTTCCGCCTGATCGGCGCCCGCGGCTGGGGCCGGGTGGACTTCATCCGCGATGCGGTCGGTCGTCACTGGCTGATCGAGGTCAACACGGTGCCGGGCATGACCAGCCATTCGCTGGTGCCGATGGCGGCCAATGCCGTGGGGATCGACTTCCCCGGACTGTGCCGGGCGATTCTCGAACAGGCCTCGCTCGCAGGCGGGGCGCGCGCGGGAGGCGAGACGGCTGATGGAGTGGCTTGATGGCAGCGCGACGAGGTACCCAGGCACGGCCCCGCGGGCCGACGTGGCGAGAGCGCTGGGCGGCGTTCGCCGCGGGCCTGCGGACACTTACGCGCTGGGCCTGGCGGATCGGCCTGTGGGTGGGCTTCGTCGCCGCGCTGGTGCTGGTCTCGCAGCGCGTGTGGCTGAAGCTGCAATCGCCGGTGAGCGAGATCACGATCGAGGGCGCCAACCGCTTCGTCCCGGTGGAGTCGGTGCGAGAGACGCTCGCCCCGGTGACCGGACAGAGCATCTGGGCGGTGGACATCGAGGCGCTGCGCGAGCGGCTGCTGGCCGATCGGTGGCTGACCGAGGTGCGGATCGAGCGGCAATGGCCCGACCGGCTGGTGGTGCGGCTGGCGACGCACCGACCGATCGCGGCCTGGAACGAGGGCCGGCTGTTGAGCGACGCCGGGGCGGTGTTCCAGCCAAGGGCGCGCCCGGCAGGGCTCGACCTGCCGGCGTTGGCCGGCCCGCCGGGCAGCCAGTGGTCGGTGTGGGAGCGCTACACCAGCCTGCGCCCGGTGTTGGCGGACGTCGGCATGACGCTCTCGGGCGTCTCGATGAGCGCGCGGGGCGCACTCAGCCTGTCGCTGGCCTCCGGGGCGGTGATTCACGCCGGCCGGGAGTCGCTGGAAGCACGGCTGCAGCGACTGCTGGACGTATACCCCGACACGCTGGCGGGGCGCCTCGAGCAGGTCGAGCGTATCGACCTGCGTTACAGCAACGGATTCGCGGTGGCCTGGCGGGAGCCGGCCGCCGACACGGCAATCACAGAACACGACTGACAGCAGGGATGTTCCGGAGCCAGGACAGTTCGGAAACCAAGGCAATCAAGGGCAGACACACAGCATGAGCGCGTTGAGAAAAGGAGAGCGGGAATTCGTCGTCGGACTCGACATCGGCACCAGCAAGGTAGCGGCGCTGGTGGGCGAGTGCGACGGCGACGGGCGACTGAGCCTGATCGGCTACGGTGCCCACCCCACCAACAAGGGACTGCGCCGGGGGTCGGTGGTCGACATCGAGTCGACCTCGATGGCCATCCGTCGGGCGATCGACGGCGCAGCCGCCCTGTCAGACTGCGAGATCGGCTCGGCGTGGGTCGGCGTGGCCGGCGATCACGTGCGCAGCATGGACTCGCAGGGGATGACGGGCACCGGCGGGCGCGAGATCACCGACGCGGACGTCAGCCAGGTGATCCAGTCGGCCCGCGCGGTCAAGATTCCCGACGGGCAGCAGATCCTGCACTGCGAGCCGCAGGAGTTCCGCATCGACGGGCAGGACGGGATCCGCAACCCGCAGGGCATGAGCGGCCACCGGCTGGAGGCGAACGTGCATATCGTCACCTCGGCGGCCAACAACGTGCAGAACATCATCAAGTGCGTCGAGCGCTGCGACGTGCATGTCGAGGGCACCATCCTCGAACCGATCGCCGCGGCCCGCGCGGTCCTGAACGACGACGAGCGCGAGCTCGGGGTGGTGCTGATCGACATCGGCGGTGGGACCACGGACGTCGCCATCTACACCGGGGGCGCGCTGCGCTATGCCGCGGTACTGCCGATCGCCGGCGAGCAGATCACCAACGATCTCTCCTACGGCCTGACCACGCCGCCGGCGGAAGCCGAGAAGATCAAGATCAACCACGCCAACTTAGGCCAGCTCGACGAGCGCGAGGCCTCGCGCGCGATCGAGGTGCCGGGGGTCTCGGGCCGACCGCCGCGGCGTATCCCGCAGGAGACGATGATGCGCATCGTCCGCCCGCGGGTGGAGGAACTCCTCTCTTACGTGCAGGAGGAGATCCGCCAGTCCGGGTACATGAACCTGGTCAACGCCGGGGTGGTGCTGACCGGTGGCACGGCACAGATGCCGGGCTTCGTCGAGCTGACCGAGGACTTTCTGCAGATGCCGGCACGCCTGGGAACGCCCCAGGGGGTGGTCGGCAATCTGGACGCACTCGAGGACCCGGCCAACGCCGCCGGGATCGGCTTGATGCTGCACGGGCTCGAGCAGGCCCGCGAACAGACCGCCCATGGACCGACGACGGCCCATGGAAATGTTCTGGAACGCCTCAAGGGCTGGTTCCGCGATCACTTCTGATTCACACGACTTTTACGAACGCCACGCGAGAGAAGGAGACGACACATGAGCAACTGGACAATGGCAGAAATGCAGACCGAGAGCGCCAAGATCAAGGTCATCGGCGTCGGAGGCGGTGGCGGCAACGCCGTCGCGCACATGGTTCAGCAGCACATCGAGGGCATCGAGTACATCAGCGCGAACACCGATGCCCAGGCGCTGGTGAAGAGCAACGCCCCGTCGCAGCTGCAGATCGGCGCGAACATCACCAAGGGCCTGGGTGCCGGCGCCGACCCGGAGCTGGGCCGTCAGGCCGCGCTCGAGGATCGCGAGCAGATCCAGGAGGCGATCAGTGACGCCAACATGCTGTTCATCACCACCGGCATGGGGGGCGGCACGGGTACCGGCGCGGCGCCGGTGATCGCGCAGATCGCCAACGACATGAACATCCTCACCGTGGCGGTGGTCACCCGGCCGTTCTCCTTCGAGGGCAAGAAGCGCACCGCGGTGGCGATGGAGGGCATCCAGGAGCTCGAGGACAACGTCGACTCGCTGATCGTCATCCCCAACGACCAGCTCACCGCGGTGATGGGCAAGCAGGCCGCCCTGCGCGATGCCTTCGCCGCCGCCAACGAGGTGCTGTTCACCGCCGTGGCCGGCATCTCCGAGCTGATCACCCGCCCGGGCGAGATCAACCTCGACTTCGCCGACGTCCGCGCGATCATGACCGAGAAGGGCACCGCGATGATGGGCACCGGTGTCGGCACCGGCGACAACCGCGCCGCCGAGGCGGCCGAGGCGGCCATTCACAGCCCGCTGCTGGACGACATCAACCTGACCGGTGCCGAGGGCATCCTGGTGAACGTCACCTCCAACGGCGACCTGTCGATCGGCGAATTCATGGAGATCGGCGAGATGGTCCAGGACCTGGCCGGCGACGAGGCGGTGGTCAAGGTGGGCACCGCGGTCGACGACGAGCTCGACGGCCAGCTGCGCGTCACGCTGGTGGCCACCGGCCTCTCGCGGGTCAAGAACGTCACCGGCGAGCAGTCCAAGCCGCGCGTGGTGATCGACAACGCCCGCCGCGAGGAGCCGGCGGAAACCGCCGAGCAGCCGCGCGCCGAGGCGCAGGCCGCCCACGCCGGCACCGCGCATCGCGGCAACACCGCGATCAATCTGGACACGATCGATATCCCGTCGTTCCTCCGTCACCAGGCGGACTGAATGACGGCCCCCGGTCGATAGCCGGGGAACTCGCGCGGCAAACACGAAGGCCCCGGGGAGGTGATCCCCGGGGCCTCTTTTAAGGAATGGCCTGCTCCCACCCTATTACGCTGTGTTGGTGAACCATCCACGCAGCGAGACGAGGAGGAAACAGACCATGTCCATTGCAACGCTTGGCATCGACCTTGGCAAGACCTCGATGCACGTCGTGGGGCTTGATGCGTCCGGCAAGCCGGTCCACCGCAAGAAGCTTACCCGCACGGCACTGATCCGTTTCCTGTCCAACCTAGCCCCGTGCCGGGTCGCCATGGAGTCCTGTGCCGGCTCGCATGACATCGCCCGCAGGGCCGATGCCAT
>Ga0102930_1000870_pt1 | contig 10082 bp, 6 predicted proteins | sample SalPon1_B_H2O_MG_FD_84514 | JGI IMG/M metagenome (GOLD analysis project Ga0102930, IMG submission 84514) | Salt pond water microbial communities from South San Francisco under conditions of wetland restoration - Salt Pond MetaG R1_B_H2O_MG | ecosystem: Environmental > Aquatic > Non-marine Saline...
AGAAATTCTGATCTAGATTGAAAGATCAAATTGTTCTTGCTGAAGTCATTTTTTATGTAGTCTGTAGATCTACTAAATGCTTTCTTCAATGCTGGATGCTCTATCAATTCAAAAATTTGTTTGTAATGCAAGTCTTCTTGGCCAGTTGTTCTAATTTTGAAAATAGCGTTGAAAAAAGATGCAAAGCTCGTTGCTTCTAGAGGAAGCCCCATGGTGACATTAGCTTTAGTCAGCGAACTAGGCAAGGCATTGAGCACAGGTTGCAGCAGAGATTCATCGGCAAGGACTACAGCAGTCTCGTTTAACTCTTCTTTGGTTAATTTGGAAAGGATGTCCCCTACTAGTTTCGCCTGGCCTATCTTTTTTGGGACACCGTAATGATGAATGTCTTTCTTGTTTGAAAAGTGGGTTGTGGTGGCTTCAAGAGGGGTTTTTGAGAAGTGAGCCCAATTTTTGGTATAGCCTCTCATAAAGAGTCCAGCAGCATTCGTTTTAAGGAGATGAGTATCTATATCCCAAAACACCTCTCCTCTTTTTTCTGAAAGGATGTACTGAAAAATAGTTTCCTCACATGAATTTAATGCATTGAAGCCTATAAAATAAAACTGTTTGTTATTTTTATCTATATAGCTTTTGATTTTTGAAACAGCTTCCTGATAGGCCATGCCCTGGTAAGCTTTTTGTTGAGATTTGAGCTTGTTTTTGAGTTCTTTGTGGTACTTAGGGAGTTGTTCCCAGAACTCAATATAGTTTTTCACTAGGTCTGTTTTTATCTCAGATTTAGACCAATGTTCAATGTCTTTTATAGCTTTTAAGTTTCCAAAAAATTGTTCTGAATCTATTTGATACCTGTCAATTTCATTAAAATCTTGTATGATGGATTGTCCCCAGTTATACACCTGCTCTATAGGTTCTTGTTTGTTGGGGTTGGTATATTCTTTATAAATGGAGTAGAAATGGAACAAGGTTTCAAGAGAGTCTATAAGAGTAACCTCAGCAACCTCTTCTATAAACTCTTCAATACTCATGATAGGAGGTACTAAAAAACCATCATCTTTTGCAAGATAAAGCTCTTTGGTAAAGGCTTGTGCGGCTCTACGGCTAGGTAATATAAAGCAGCAAGTGTTGAGGTTTTTTGTTTTAAATTCTGAGACTACTGTTGATATAAAGCTTTCCATAGGTTAAAAATAAAAAAACACCCCAAATTGGGGTGTTTTAAAGGTATATATTTTGAAAAAAATTACTTTTTCAAGTTAATTTCTACTCTTCTGTTTTGTGATCTTCCAGCTTTAGTATTATTTGAAGCAATAGGTTTGTCTTCACCAAAACCAGCAGAGGATAATCTAGATTCATCTACTCCATTTTCAACTAAGTAAGATTTTACGGAAAGTGCTCTTGCTTCAGAGAGTCTCATGTTATTTTTAGCACTACCTACACTATCAGTATGTCCTTCTATTGCGAATTCAGAGTTAGGATATTGATTTAAAATCGCAATTATAGATTTAAGGGCATCTTCAGAATCTTTAGATAAGGCCATTTTACCTGTTTCAAAGCCAAGTGTTTTGGCGTAAGCATTAAGATCTTTTTCAATATCTTCTGACACTTCTGGGCAACCATTATTATCTGCTGCACCGGCTACATCAGGACACTTATCGTCTTTGTCTAGCACACCATCATTATCAGTATCAGAATAAGGGCAGCCATCGTTTGCTTCAGGACCAGCTTCGTTTGGACAATTGTCAGCTTTGTCTGCTACACCATCGTTGTCTGCATCAGGACATCCGTTTAGAGCTTTGCTACCAGCATCATTTGGGCATTCATCTTTTGGATTTGGAACACCGTCACCATCAGAATCTGGGCAACCATTAAATTCTGGCAGACCAGCTGTGTTAGGGCACTCATCCTCAGCATCTGTAATGCCATCACCATCAGAATCTGGGCAACCGTTGAACTCTGCTAAACCTGGAGTTTCTGGACACTCATCATCTTTGTCATATACACCGTCGCCATCGCTATCTGCTCCTCCAAAAGCGATAGTAATACCAGCTGTATGTTGAAAATAATCTAAGTGATCGTCTTCATAGGCAGTTCTAAAAGAAGATTTTACAGTAAAGGCTATATTGTCTGTAAACCAAAAGTTTAAGCCTAAGTCTGTATCAAATGTTGCGGCACCTATGTCATCTAGCCAGTAATAACTAGCACCAACTCCTAAGAAAGGGTCTATAACTTGAGAGTTTAGCAAGTTTTTAAAACTGTATTCTATTCCAGCACCTATGGTGTAGAAGCTTAAATCATTGGCGGCGGCACTCCCTAGTTGGCTTATTTGGTTAAAGGAACCTCCTAAACGAGCAGAAATATCATCTCCTACGTATCTTTTCACTTCTATAGTTGATATTGATGGGATGATATTCCAATGGTCTCCAACGTTAAAGTATTGGCTAAATAAATTTCCGCCATCTACCGCACCAAGAATGTCTTCATTTCCAGCTGGATAGAAATCTACTCCGTTGGTTCCGATAACAACGGCCCAGGGGTTGTTGCTATCCTGCGCCTGCGAAGTTGCAACGCCTAAGAACAAGGCTATTAGTAAATAAAGTTTGTTTAAATTTTTCATAGTATTTAGTTTTAATTATAAGATAATTTAAATCTGAATTGCAAATGTAAAATTAAAAATATAAAATTAAGTTAACTTTTCGTAATATTTAAGCGTTTGCCTATTTTAATAAACGCTTGTATAGCAGCATCTAAATGTTCTTTAGAATGTGCAGCAGAAAGTTGCACCCGAATTCTAGCTTTGCCTTTTGGCACTACTGGATAGAAAAATCCAATCACATAGATGCCCTCTTCAAGAAGATGGGCTGCCATTTCTTGAGATAATTTGGCATCATAAAGCATCACAGGAACTATAGCAGATTCTCCATCTATGATGTCAAAGCCTGCGTTTTTCATATGAGTTTTGAAATATGCCGTGTTACTTGTAAGTTTCTTCCTTAAAGATGTATCTGTTTTTAGGATTTCAAACACCTTTAAAGAGGCTCCAACAATAGAAGGAGCTAAAGAGTTTGAAAATAAATAAGGTCTGGATCTTTGTCTCAATAATTCTATGATTTCTTTTTTTCCAGTAGTGTAGCCGCCCATAGCTCCTCCAAGTGCTTTCCCAAGTGTACCTGTGATGATATCTATACGGTCTAAAACTCTTTTTTCTTCAAGTGTACCAATACCTTTGTCGCCTATGAACCCCGTGGCATGGCACTCATCTATCATCACTAAAGCTTCGTAAGCATCTGCCAAATCACAAATAGCATCTAGTGGTGCAACTAGCCCGTCCATAGAAAATACGCCATCTGTAACGATGAGTACATGTCTTGCTCCATCTTTTCTGGCTTGCTTGAGTTGTGTCTCTAGGTCTTGCATGTCTCCGTTTTGGTACCTGTACCTTGCTGCTTTACAAAGCCTAACCCCATCTATTACGGAAGCATGGTTGAGGGAGTCGGACACTATAGCGTCTTCCTTGGTGAGAAGGGGTTCAAAAACACCTCCATTAGCATCAAAACATGCTGCATACAAAATAGTATCTTCAGTACCATAAAAACTAGCAATTTCTTGCTCTAGTTGTTTATGAATATCTTGTGTACCACAGATGAACCTCACGCTAGACATTCCAAAACCATGACTATCTAGCGTATCTTTAGCTGCTTTAATGACCTCTGGATGAGAGGATAATCCCAAATAATTATTGGAGCAAAAATTCAACACTTTTTGTCCAGAATCTAAAGTGATTTCTGCCCCCTGTGGGGAGGTGATGATCCGTTCTTTTTTGAAGAGACCATCGTCCTTTATGTGTTGTAATTCGTCCTGAAGTTGGTGCTGTAAATTATCTGAATACATAAACTCTATTTTTTCACAAATTTAGATAATCTTTACGTCAATAGTAGGGTGTACGTAAACTAGCATCTTCATCTTAACATTATATTGTAATCCCTCCAAAGCTTCTGCATAGACCTCTATCTGTTCCTGATGCGCTGGTGATGTTGCTCCTGTTTTATAATCTATAAGATAGGCGTCATGGCCTTTGAGGTTCACCCGATCTGGCCTCAAAAGTTGATCTTTGAAATAAATCTCTCTTTCATTCCATACCTCGTAGCCTTCAGTGTAAAACTCTGCTAACGTGTTATCACGTATGATGTTGTAAATCGTTGTTTTGTAGCCTTCAAATTCATTTGCCTTCAAAAACCCATTATCGAGGTGTTTTTGAAGTGCTCGCTCTACATCGCTTTTGACTTTTATTTCGGCTAGTATAGAATGGATTAGGTTGCCTTCGTTTAGGGCTTCTTCCAGCTTAGTGTTCCAAAGCTTCCCTGCAGTGGTTACCAGATCCAGGTTGAGTTTTGGTGATGGGTGATGGAACTGCAAGGTTTTATTTGTGGTTTTATTTTCGATAGGCTCAGTAGTTTCATATTCAGAAATTTCACCATAGCTGTATATGGTATTGACTTCTATCTTTTCGTGTTTTATGTTTTCAATATAGCTCATCAGCAAGCCTGCAAAGGTGTTGGGCTTCAAACTTCCATCTGCTTTGCGGTCATCTTCAGAAATAATATACAACTCTTTGGCTGCACGCGTTAAGGCCACATAAAGAATATTAACATTTTCCATTTCTAGTGCCTTAATGAGGTTGAGGTAATGTTCTGAATACTTAGGATGTTCTATACCCTTGCTTGGTTTTGTAATCAAAGCTAGAGGAAGTTCGAACTGCTTTGGTAACTCCACCCACAGATGATTATTCAAAGCGTAATCTAGCTGAAGCTTAGCATAAGGAAAAATAACAACGGGGAACTGAAGCCCTTTACTTTTGTGTACAGTCATGATTTGTACTGCATCTTCATTAGCAGTGCTAATAATGCTTTTATGTTCTGCATTAAGCTCCCAAAACGCTAAGAAGGCGCTTAAGTTTCCTTCTTGCTTCAGGGTGAACTCAACTACTTCATCCAAGAAAAACTGCAGATAGGCATTGTGTGTTTTATCAATTTCAAACTGATGAATAAGGTATTCCACCGCATCATAAAAAGGAAGTGTTTGAAAATGATGAGGATCAAATGTAAAGGCCATTTGGTTTATAGCTTGCCAGAACATGGCCTTATCTTTATTCAAGGTTGCTTGCAAGACCTTAAAGCTTTGTTCTTCAGAATAATTGCGCCTTTTAGCTAGAGCTTCTAAAACTTTAGCCTTAGAGGATTCGTCTTTATCATCATTCAGCACATTCAAAAGATTAAGGATAAGCTGTACTTGTGCATCAGCATTGATGAGCAAAGTTTCTGAAGAGATGATAGGGATGGTTTTATCATTCAGATACTTGGCTATGCTTATACCATCTTTCTTTTTTCTTACCAAAATACAAATCTGACCTAGCTTGTACCCGAGCTTTTTCTTTTCACAAATCACTTTCAGAACTTCTTCTGGGTAGAGCTCATCTTCATCACCTTCAGTATCTATAAATCTTATATTAACCTGGCCTTTTTCAGTTTTATGGGTATTCTGCCTAAGGTCGTCTCCACTGAAAAGCTTCGTCAATTTGTCGTTACTCATTTGTTCTCCTACATATTCAAAAAAAGTGTTGTTAAAATCAACCACAGCTTCACTACTTCTGAAGTTGGTGGTCAGGGTTTCTTTTTTTACTTCTACAGGAAAAGGAGAGTGGCCGTCTGCCAATTCGATAAACTGATCTGCATCTCCACCCCGCCATGCATAGATGGATTGCTTGGCATCTCCCACGAGGGTGAGTGTGCCGGGTGTTCCTCTATCAAACAAAGAGATGAGGGCATTTTCCGTCAGCGGAACTAAATTTTTCCATTGCCGGCGTGAAGTATCTTGAAACTCATCTATGAAGTAATGCTGAAATTTCTCACCTAGGCGTTCATAAATAAAAGGAGCAGGTTGCTTCCTGATCTCGTCACTTATTTTTCTGTTGAAATCTGAAATCAACATGATATTGCGTTCTTTTTTGATCAAATCCATTTCAGAACTCACAGCAGACAGCAGAGAGAGTTGTGTGATGTTAGTATACACTTTTTCATAGAACTTTCTAGTGTAGAACAAGGCTTTGCTGTGCTGGAAATCTTCAACAATTCTTTCTCGCATTGAGAAAATCAGCTGTTTTTTAGTTGGCGTTTGGGAGTTGTTCACGTAAGTATTTTCATCTTCTATATCACGTTGCCAAGCTGAATCATACCCAATGTTGGACTGATTTTGACTCAATTTCTGGAAATAGTTAGGAATAGAACTCCTTTTAAAATCTTTAAACTCCAGCCCCTGATCTTTCAGCACATCCAAAAAGTTTTCTCCTATGGATTTTAAATTAGAGGTGATGGACTCCATCTCCTCGGTGAACTGATGCTTTAATGTTGTGAAATCTTCCAGCTCATAGGCTTTTAATTGGCCTATAAATTCTTCATCCTTTTCATTCAGAAGCAAGCTGGAAGCTTCAAAAATATCAAGACTAATATTGCCACTTTTATCCTCATTTATCTTATCCAGAGCAAAAGCAATCAAAACTTCTGGGAGTTCAGCATCTTTTCCTGCCTTTTCAATCACACGCTCTACCGCTAGTTGCAAGACTTGCTTAGTATCCATTTCGATGTCAAAATTCATGGATAGTCCTAAGTCTTTAGCAAAAGTTCTTATGATTCTATGGGTGAATGCATCAATTGTAGAGATTTCAAAGGCGGCATAGTTGTCCAAAATTTCTTTCAATATAGAACGGGATTTCTTCTGAATGTCTTCTGATGATAACTGCGTATTTTTTTTAATATTCTGAAACATAGCATCATCCTCTAGCTTTGGACTTCCTTCAGAAAACAAGGTAAGGTAGTCTAGAATTCTGGATTTCATTTCACCCACAGCTTTATTGGTAAAGGTGATAGCCAAAATATGTTGAAAACTAGACCGCTGAGGTGAATTGAGGAGTAATGTGAGGTAGCGCTCTGCTAGAGTAAAGGTTTTGCCAGACCCAGCGGAGGCACTGTATACTGTAAAATTGGAAGAAGAACTCATTTTAATATTTTGTAGGAAAGGTAATAAAAATGTATCAAGCTTTAAGTCCTGAATAAGATAATTCGTTTAAAAATCCTTTTCTGTTTTAAGTAAATAATAACATCAAACTATTCAAAAGTAAAGTCTTAATACTTACTTTTGTTGATAACAATTTAACAAAAATCACAAATTATGGCTTTTGAATTACCAAAATTAGACTACGCTCATGATGCACTTGAGCCTCATATCGATAAGCAAACTATGGAGATTCACCATGGTAAGCACCATGCTGGATATACTAGTAAACTTAATGCTGCCATTGAAGGTACAGACCTTGAGGGCAAAACTATAGAGAACATTTTAATCAATCTTGATTTATCAAATTCTGCTGTAAGAAACAACGGTGGCGGTTTCTACAATCACAAATTATTCTGGAAAGTGATGTCTCCAAATGGTGGAGGGCAACCGGAAGGAGAGCTAGCTAAGGCTATAGATGAATCTTTTGGCTCTTTTGAGGCCTTCAAAGAGGCATTTTCTAAAGCTGCTGCTACTCAGTTTGGATCTGGATGGGCATGGCTTACCGTACATACAGGTGGCAAAGTGGAGGTAAGCTCTACAGCCAACCAAGACAACCCTTTGATGCCTAATGTAGGGCAAGGAGGAACTCCTATTTTAGGATTAGATGTATGGGAACACGCCTACTACCTGAACTACCAGAACAGAAGACCTGACTATATTGATGCTTTTTTTGAAGTAATCAATTGGGAAGAAGTTGCCAAACGCTATTCTGAAAATAAATAATAGTAGTCAACGTTTAGATTAATAAGCAAGCTGTCTCCAACTAATGAGGCAGCTTGTTTTAGTTTAAAGTGTTTCTTACTTTTTGGTACACCTCCTCGGGTGAGATATCATGCATAACGTTTTTGTAGTCTTTTAGGTTTTTGTTGCCATAGATAGAGGTTGGCAATAAGGGGTACTTCTCAAGGTCTGGCAGGAGCTGCATATCCTCTGTTTGCCCAAATGGGGCAAATCCAGCATAAGGGTGGGTAGCTCCCCAAAGCGTGATGACCTCTACCCCAAACATGGCTGCTAAATGTCCATTGCCACTATCCATAGAAATCATGATGTTGAGGTTTGAGAGGAGTTGCAACTCCTCTAAGAAGCTAAACTTCCCTGCTACATTTTCACAATTTTCAAAACCTTGTGCTAGAGCTTCTAGCCTTTTACTTTCTCTTTTGCCTCCACCAAAAAGTAGGATGTGGACATTGTGTTCTTTTGATAGGTTTTGAATGACTTTTTCCATCAGCTCCAGTGGATATTGTTTTGAGGCATGGGCAGCAAATGGAGCAATCCCAATCCATTGTTTAGAAACCTTCAACTTCAAAACCGCCTCAACATCTGAAGCCATAGGCAGAAGTCTTCTTGGTGTATGATTACTCAACTCCACTGGCAGGTTCAATTTAGTAAAAACATCTGCATAACGCTGGTGTGTAGTTTTCAGAGGTTTGAAGATTTTGTTGTCTGCTCTGGTCAGCGCTTTCTTTTCTCGTCGTCCTTTGTCTATCCTGTAGTATTCATGCCCCATTATTTTTAAAAATCCACACAAGAGGCGAGACCTGAGTACATTGTGCAGATCTGCAACCGTATCAATGTGCAACTTATGAAGTTGTTTAGCCAAAAGCCATAAGCCAGAAATTCCTTTGTGTTTTCCCTTTACCTCAGCCTTCACAACGTGTACCCTGTCTATAGATTTAAATATATCCACAAAGAAAGGTTTTGTCACTACTGTGATTTGGAGTTGAGGATAAGTCTCCAGCACTTGCATAAGAACGGGAACAGTCATGGCCACATCTCCCATCGCAGAGAGTCTTATCACAAGGATATGCTGGGGTTGCGTCATATTATTGTTTGCTTCTTAGGACGGGGTTCATCTCATCATCGTTATACATCTTCATTTGTTTATACACCTTCATGTATTTGTCCCCTATCTTAATGTCTTCCAGAAGCTGGTCTATAGCTTCAGATAAATCTTTTTGTTGTTCTAAAAGGACATTTAGCTTAGCTTTACAAGCCATTTGGTGTTCTTTTGAAGCATCAGTCCTGTTGGCTTCTTCGTTCATGTGGTAAAGCTTCAAGGCTAAAATGGAGAGTCTATCTATCCCCCAGGCAGGGCTTTCAGTATTGATTTTGGCATCGGGTTTAGCCTCTACAGGTTCAAAAAGGTCTAGAAAATAGCTGTCTATATATTCCACTGTATCCGTCCGGTCTTGATTGGACGCATCTATTTTTCGTTTTAAAACCAAGGCTTCTTTGGGAGAAATATCAGGATCTCTTATCAAGTCTTCATAATGCCATTGCACAGTGTCTATCCAGCATTTTCTATAAAGCAAATGCTCTATAAGGTTTTCTTTTTTATCAAAAGGATTTTTGAAGCTTTGCTCCACCTCATCTTTGATATGATAAGTTTCTATAACACTTTGAAATATTCTGTTGGCTTTTTCTGAAAACATAATTCTGATTTTGGATATATGCAAATATACCAAGTGTTTTTAAAACAGGCTTTTCTCAGTCTTAAAGGCTTATTAATATAAGCCCGAAAACAAAATTCCAGCTAAAAACAACACATAAAAACTCTCCTTTATCCAGGTCTTTGTGGTCTTCAGTTGTAAATAATTTCCAATCAAAATTGATAAAGGGAATAGGATATAGATGACATCTACAGCCACTGTATTAGCATTGGTTGCGGTAATTGCCAGTGAAATGACTAACAAAAAGAGCGTAAGGCTTATAGATTTGTTCTGGTGAAGTTTGGCACGGCTATAAATGGTGGGAAGTTTTAAAACCATCCAAGCCAATAGAACAAGTAGATAAAGAGATAGTACGCTGTACTTAAAGCCTTCTGTAAAAAATTCTAAACTAAACCCCTGCGGTATATATTCTGAAACGTGTAGCCACCTATTTTCAACAACCAAAGTATAACAAGTCAATAAAACAAAACCAACCGAAAGCCCAACAATGGGAATAATAAAATGCCTAAAGTCCTGTGAAGCATA
>Ga0102930_1000871_pt1 | contig 10081 bp, 11 predicted proteins | sample SalPon1_B_H2O_MG_FD_84514 | JGI IMG/M metagenome (GOLD analysis project Ga0102930, IMG submission 84514) | Salt pond water microbial communities from South San Francisco under conditions of wetland restoration - Salt Pond MetaG R1_B_H2O_MG | ecosystem: Environmental > Aquatic > Non-marine Saline...
ACATTTCCAGATACGGGTGCGGATCATGTGGTGTGCCCGAACTGTGGAGGTACGACGGACTTCCTCTCGCCACATGCCCTGACTGCAAATGTGAGAGGGTTCTAACGTCATGAGCGATTATGTGTACGCTGCAGAGTTCAGCGATAATGGTTGCCCCAATTGTGGTGGCGGCAATTCACGGGATACGAAGTACCTTTTCGTGTGCGAAAATTGCGACTTCTACTACCCCTGAAGAGCGAGAACACACTTTCCTCAAACAGCCAATCTGCAGGGTGGTTCTGGGCACGTGACTCCGGGGGTTGGTGGCCCCAACATGCACGTGCAGATGTGATATAATATTTTTGGCGGAGTTGTTATGGGGTGGTAGCACTTCGTTAGGTTACATGGCTGATTACGAATTGCCAATCTTGCGAAATGGTCCGGACGTGTATGAAAATCTAAATGAAAATGCGATTCACAATATTCTACCAGCGCGATATGTCAAACGAGATATGTCGGGCAGACCGGTTGAAGAATCTCACGAGGTATTCGATCGGGTTGCAAAGAATCTCGCAATTCCAGAACTCATTTATGCAGATGGAAATCCGGTAGAAATCACACGATACGAGATTAAACCAGATCACCCACATCGAGACGAAATTATCGATGAGGTGTTTGCGTCATCTGATATTGTTGAATTGTCTGAAGAGAATGCGAAATATGTGGAGTACCTTCCCCTTCTCGGATCACTCAAGGAAGAGCATCACAGGGAATTGTTGAGCGAGACCTATAAAAAATTCAAGAAGATGATGGAGGGGTTGAAATTTATCCCCAATTCTCCAACGCTGATGAATGCGGGCGATGAATTACAGCAGTTGTCAGCCTGTTTCGTTATCTCTCCCGAAGACGATATTGCAGAAATCCACCAGACCGCAAAAGAAGCTGCACTGACGTTTCAGAGTGGAGGTGGGATGGGTTATGGGTTCTGGACACTTCGTCCAAAGGGATCGCAAGTGGGATCGACTGGAGGATACGCCTCTGGTCCGATCACGTTCATGCGGACGTTCGACCAAATGTGCGAGACGATTGCACAGGGCGGGATGAGACGAGGAGCGCAAATGGGTGTCATGAAAGTTGATCATCCAGATGTGATTGAGTTCATCCATGCAAAGCGAAAGGATGTCAGTTTGGCAGAATCGCTCCGGCTGAACGACCCGGACGATTTCACACACAATTCGTTCGCGGATGCATTAGAAGAGGCGCGCGAATTGATCGATGAGAATGGACGAGTCCCCGAGCATCTTCGAAATGCGGTCGAGGGCCACCTATCCAATTTCAATATTTCTGTTGGTGTGACGAACGATTTCATGCGCGCGCTTGAGAACGATGAGATGTTCACATTCCGAGAGCCATCAACAGGAGAACCATTTGTTGCAAACGAGCAAACAGAAGAGACGTGTTCCATGTTCGGGCTGGGCGCGTATGTCAAAGAAGGAGAGGTGATGGAAGCACCCGCATCACTTATCTGGGAAATGATGATTGAGGGCGCACACGAAAATGGAGAACCGGGAGTCGTGTTCATCGATCGCTTTAACGAAGAACATTCATTCCCGATCGATATCACAAAGCCACTGCAAGATCAGGATTATGTCATGTTAGCGACAAATCCCTGTGGCGAGCAGCCGCTCATGGAGTATGAAGCCTGCAATCTCGGCCACATCAATCTGTCAACAATCGTAAGTGAAGATGGAAAGAATTGGTTAGAGTTCGGGATGGAAAGCGAAAGTGAAGAAGATCGGATTGAGTGGTTCCTCGATCAAGCGATTGACTGGGAAGAGTTCAACAAGCGAATAGAAACTTCCACACATTTCCTCGATAATGTGGTAACGATGAGCGACTTCCCGATTCCGGAAATTGAAGAGACTGTTTCCAGAAACCGAAAGATTGGGTTGGGGATTATGGGACTTGCTCAGTTGCTCATTCAGTTGGGCGTTCGATATGGATCGCCAGAAGCAAACGAGATGTCACGGAAAATAATGCAGCACATCAATTGGGAATCAAAGCTGGTGTCTAATCGTTTGGCACAGAATCGTGGAAACTTTTCAAACTGGAACGACTCAAAGTATGCCGATCCACTCGGAAACAGAGAGTGGTTCGAGAATCACACAGGCGAAAACGCAATCGACTGGCCAGACGGATTCGATATCCGGAATCACAATACGACCACGATTGCCCCAACCGGAACGACAGCGATGATTGGGAATACGTCAGGGGGTTGTGAGCCGATATTTTCAGTCGCAAATTACAAGAATGTCTCAAGTGATGTGCAGGGCGACGAGATGTTGGTAGAGTTTGATTCGCTCTTTCTTGCCACACTTGAAAAGAATGGTATTGATGTTGAGGCAGTGAAGACTGAAGCACAGGAGCTAATGGCTTCAAACAAGTTTGACGGCCCAGAATCACTCACACTCGTTCCAGATGAGATTGGTGAGTTGTTCGTAACGACTTCTGATCTCACGGCCATTGAGCATGCAAGCGTGCAGTGTGCGCTTCAGGATGGAGTAGATTCAGCAATCTCGAAGACAGTTAATGCACCTAATGATTCGACGCTTGAAGATGCGAAAAACGCATTCGAGCACGTGTATCAGAATGGGGGGAAGGGTGTAACCTACTATCGAGATGGATCACGAACGAAACAGGTTCTAACTACTCGGGCAGACAATCAGGCCGTTGAGGACGGAGAAGACACAGAAAATGAGGAGGTCAGCACAACCGAACGAGAACAATCCAAGATGTTCCCGCTTACAAATGGCGGGAAAAACTACCGCCGCCGCCCGAAGCGATTAGATGGAAATACGTACAAAATTGCGACCGGTTATGGCACGATGTATGTTACGGTGAATGATGTTGCGGGAGAACCGTTTGAACTTCTCGCCACTGTGGGCAAGTCGGGTGGGACCATCGAATCTATGCTTGAGGGAATCGCCCGAATGGTTTCCCTCTCATTCCGTTCTGGTATGGGGCCGGAAGAGGTCATATCACAGTTAGAAGGCATACGATCGCCGCAGGTCGGTTGGGATGAGGGAGACAGTGTCGAGTCTATTCCAGATGCGATTGCCAAGGTGTTGAAGCGACACACGCGTGTAGAGATGACTGCTGATGGAGGTGCAATTGCGAAAGACACGGGTAAAAATATTCGACCGTCGATCGAGAAATCATCAGAGGACGCACCACTATCAAAGAATATGAGTTCAATCAGTGGCGAATACTGTCCAAGTTGTCAGCGTATGAGTTTGCATATGACAGAAGGCTGCATGACGTGTGAAGAGTGTGGGTGGTCAGCCTGTTAGGAATATAAAAATATATCAGCGTGGAGGTTAAAGGAGCATATGCCGGTCCGACCGGCGAGTTGTATAGACCAATGCCATGGGATGTTGTAATTCCCCAACCCGAGATCGGTGTTGTGTAGCGAGGTAAAAATCCCTCGTACACAGCACGAGAAAGGCGGGCTATAATTCAGCCCAAATTTCGTTTTAATGCGCGACGATTACACGACAGTATAAAACAGTTGCTACATTTCTGGAGATATATGCACAAATGTTTTTGGCGACTGCGTGTTAACATGGTATAATGGATGATATCCGCAAGCTTGCATATGCAGCACTTGATCAGTCAGATGTGATAAAGGAGGTGTTGAGCGAGTACGATCCGGTGAGTGTCGACAGTTCAGGACCAGATCCCGATATTGACACAGTTGAAGAGCCAGAACCAAGTGAAACAGCCCGATTCCTCTTTGAATTACAGTCAGAGATTCCGGAGGGGGAAGATGAAACTGGAACGCTTGGTAGAATGCGCGAAATCGCATATTCCCGCAAGAATAACGTCACGTTTAACCAGAATGACGGAGTTGCAATGGAAGATGAGATTGCTGCTCTTACAGAGAAGGCGAAACAGTTGGCGACAGCAAATGCCGGTTTGAGCGAGCGCGGAATTAAACGACGGTACATCATGGCTGAACCGGAAGCGCCCACAGACGCTCATGTATATGAAGATGGAGTTGGGAAGTATTTCTACAAGACAGATACTAAAATTCGACCGTCTGACGTGACAACAGTTGTTGATGCCGATAGTTGGTTTGCACTATCAGACGACGGACGCACGCTCGCTTCAGTCCTATTGCTCGCAAAAGAGTATCCATGGTTTACTGTCGAGGAACAGTCGCGTGAGCAGATTGAATCACACCTTTACCGCGCGCTTGTGACAGAACTGGATGAGTTGAATGATGAAAATGTGTATCGCATGGAGCGGATCGACAAGATCGCAAACGTATTGGCAAACCGGTAATTCTAAACCTTTAGATTTTGAAAGAGGTGTATGGGAATCGAGCAGGTTGACATCATCGTTGATGCGCGAGAATCACGTTCATCTCTTCCGGACGTGTTTGAAGCGCATGATCAGGTCAATTCGGTAAGGACGGAACTTCTATCGGTTGGGGATATTATCGTAAATGAAGAGGTCGTGTTTGAAAGAAAGACGATAAACGATTTTGTCAGTTCAATTCAAGACAGACGGCTTGAGACACAGATTGAACAGATGTATCAGATGTTCGGGCCGGAAAAATCATATGTAGTCATAGAGGGTGCGCTATCGGATTTCGAGAAGCTCCAGTACAGCAAATTCTCTCCCGAAGCGGCATGGGGTTATTCTGCAAGCATTACCGCCAGATGGCAGTGCACACCACTATACGTAAATTCAAAACGTATGTTGGTTGATCAAGTCGTCCGAATTGGTCGAAAGCATTTCGAGAAGACGACTCGGGTAGTTCGCAAACCCGAAGCATCTCCCAGTGTAGCAGATGATGATTATTTTTCGAGAGCCGTCCTCCAGTTAAGTGGGATTGGACGATCGAAAATTTCCCCGTTACGCAGAAAATATTCATCAATCGAAAATCTCTCAAAAGCAGACGTGGAATCTCTTCAAGAGATAGATGGTATTGGTAGTAAAACCGCTACCAAAATTGTTGAAGAGTTCAGAGGCGAGCGTTAATGGGACCACTTACAGCGGTGATTGTCGCACTTTTAATCCCTCTCGGGTTAACGCTCGTTATGTGGTCGTTCGGGCTATTGATCGCCAGTAAACAGGCAGAAATTACGATGCACTTCATCCGGATGTACATCGGATGGCTGATTCTCACGATTATATGGTTGACGATATGACTGGAGATATATTTTGGGTGTGGCTTGCAGCGGTGATGGTATGTGGGTTCATCGTATTACAATACATATGAGTAAGCGAAAAGGAACACGCGGCGAAAAGTTGGTGGTTGAATGGTTCGAGCAGAACGGATGGTATGCACAGCGAACAGGAGGTTCGGGCGGTGGAATATCAGATGCAAGACCAGATGTGGTTGCATTACGCCGAAACGCAAACGGTCGAACGGATTGTGTTGTGACTGAAATCAAATCACGATCGGACGGAACAGTTCGATTTGAAAACGATGAAATCAAACAGGTGCGGACAGTCTCAGCAAAATCAGGAGCACTCGGATTATTCATCGTGAGACCGGATTTGAGATTATCCGAACATCCTCACATGTATGCGTTTACAGTTGATGAATTGAAAGAGAATAACAAATCGCGATCAGTTACAAAATCGATGCTTCCGGGACCAACAATAGCAGAAAAGATAAAAGCTCACTTCATTTAAAAAAGAAAGTTTTTTTATCTGAAGGAGTGGATATACCTCATGGCAAAGGAATTAGCGGATATCGACGGAGTTGGAGCTACGACAATAGAACAATTTGGGGATATGGGAATCCACAATGTGAACGATCTTGCGACAGCGAGTCCAGATATTGTTGAAGAGTTTGACGTCAGCATTTCAAAAAATAGGATGCAGAATTTTATTGAGACGGCTGCATCCGAAGCAATCATCATTCAAACAGGTGACGAAGTTGCAGAAGAGTATGAGAATCTCCCAAAGGTGAAAACTGGAATCGAACAGTTAGATGATGTTATTGGGGGGTTTGATGTTCGATCTCTAATTGCTGTAGGGGGGAGTACGGGCGCTGGAAAGACGCAGCTTGCATTTCAAGCCGCGGGTGAGGCTGTTCAGCAGTTCGACAAGCCCGCAGTCTATATCGAGACAGAGCCGGACAGATATCGGGGAAATCGGATTGAACAGATGTTCGATCGCGAGACACAATCAATGGTTCACAAGATTAGCGTGAGTGGACAGAACGCGCTTGATATGCAATTGAGAGCGTATAAGGCAGTTCAGCAACAGTACGATGAGGTATCGATGGTGGTTGTGGATTCGTTCACATCACGATTTCGATTGACAAAGAAGTTCAAGGGCCGGGAAAAATTAGGTGCACGAAACGCCGAGTTCGGAGAGCACTTACAGGCGCTTGAAGAGATGGCACAGGAGCTTCAGTGTCCTGTAATTTTGGTGTGTCAGGTATACCCGGCACCTACCCAATATGGCTCAAAAGAGATTATTTACGGAAGTTCACTCATGATGCATATGGTTAATTTTGTCATTAAAATGCGGAGTACGAGTGGAGCGCTCTCGACTCTGAAAGTTGAGAATCATCCGGAAATTGGCGATATGGAGATGACCGTTCAAATCAATGACGAAGGCGTAAGATATGCCGAATAAGGGCATGCCGACCGAAGTGAGGGATGTAGAGCGCGCTACGTGTCCGTTCGCGTGCCCATACAATCCTGATCGTGAGACACGCCCGACATATCCGGAAGATATAACCGTTGAAGAGATACCCGATAAGATAGAACAGAAATCAGACAAGACAAAACCGAAATCAGAAATTAACGAGAAAATGCCATTAATACTGCGAGAGACAGATCACGTTGCAGAAATCCACTTCAAACAAGTGTGGGATACAGACTACGAAAAGAAGGTGGGGGTGACAAGTAAGAAACAGTACGCACACATATTTTCGGAAAAGATTGACTGGGAACGCGCACATCAGCGGTGGTCTTCAGAACGTGTTGATGACACAGACATGTGGGAAGTCGATCTTGATCAAGCGCTTTATGTTGCGGCAATGTTTGCCGATGAAGGTGTCGAAGTTACCTTTGCGGATGAAGTGTGGAAGGAGTTGTTGAAGTCGTGATTGAGTCCACAATCAAAATTTTTATAACACCTAAGAGCGATTGTAGGTCACGGTGAAATAGATGAGCGAAATAGACGACGTGAGTTTTCGGGAGCTTGCGTCTGAGACCTATGGCGACCAGTTTGAATCGTTAGAAGAAGAAGATGTCCAAGCGCTTGAAGAGATATTCGAAGAGAAGCGGGCAGAATACGATCGCCCAATTCTTGCGCTCTCCGCGACATTTGGCGAATACAATGTTCAGAAGAAGCGTGGTGGAAAGGACGTTGTCATTTATGCAGTTGGCTCCGATGGCCCACGGACTTTCCGGGGAGAGACACTGTTTGCATACGGAGTGTATGCGGGTGGAGACGATCCAGCGGGGCGGGTTGTGGTCATTATTCCACAAGAGAACATCGACCAGCCGCTTTCCGACATTCAAGAGGTATTCAATAACACGTACAGTCCAGTTCAGGCGAATCTTTCCGTGCGACCGGCACAGAATATAGCGGGAACGTATGTGGCGGAAATCGGCGCGCCCGGAACTGAGTTTGAAGTTGTTGAAGACGATCGAAATCAGCAAGAGCGGGAAGAGTTCGTCCGATCACACGTTCCGACAATCACGATTGCTGAGTCGGTCGAAAAGATGTCGTTAGTCAGCCCAGAGTCTGGATTTGCTGAGGATTTCGGTGTTGATTTCAAGCTCATTCGAGATGTGAATGCGCTCATTGCAAGCATTTCAAGCAAGGCGTCTCGATACGTGTTTCAAGACGCATCTTTCATGAGTCCGGATTTTCTGGATGCAGAAATCCGCGGTGATGAAGATGAGATTGGGTTAGTCTCATATGCGCGTCCTGAAGTCATGGCCGTCGAAGAAGGATCGATTGCTGATGTGTTCGGAATCGTCACACCAAATCAAGACGGGCAGATGATTATGAATGCGCTGGGGTACGATCCTATCCGAGTTGAAGAGGCTTCAATTCCAGCACCAACATCTGACGATTCATCAGGTAGCACAAGTTCAGATTCGATCGATGAGAGAACCATCTGAGGAGTAGATTAATGGTTGATATCAAGTCGATTGCGCCTGATGCAATGGATAAATCTGAGTCTGATGAGAAGGAACACGTGTGGCGTGTGTTGGGATACGGGAATCCCGGAACGGGAAAGACCCACTTCGGCTTCACGATGCCAGAACCGATTGTGTGCGTCGATACCGAATCGAAAGCACATGCGATAACAGATAAGTTCGACAAGGAAATTTATCTATTTCAGGTCGACAATTATACAGAGGCGTCAGAAGCACTCGATCAAGCTCTTGATTTGTTAGAAGCGATTAGAAAAGATGATGGGCGCGTCGGGACACTCATGATTGATTCCATGAGTAACATGTGGGATTGGGCACAGCAGCGTCATATGGAGCTTGCATATCCGGGACGGGAGAAGGGTGAGGTTAACTTCAATTCGGCACTATCGGGCGGACAATCGGATTGGCAGACAATCAAGCGTCTCCACAATGAACGGTTCAGAGAGCGCATGATTAATTCCGATTACAATCTCTATTGGACGGCTACCAGTAGTGAGGATTATAATGCAATCTTGTCGGGACAACCGGATCCGCCAGCAAAACCAAATGGGGAGAAGGATAATCAATACAGAGCCACAGAACTCATTCACTTTATTGAGGGTGTAGATGGAAAGCCGGCAGCGAATCTCAAGAAGACGGCAATCACAAAGTGGAGATTCGGGCTTTTGTATTACCCGACGTTTGACGCGATGAAAGAGATTATCACGTCCATTGCAGATGCAGAGAAGTCAGATGAGCCGAAGACAATCGGAGATCTTAAAGATTCGTTCACGCAAGATGTGGACATTTTTGACGGCGATCCCGATATTATCTATCAGAATAAGGAGGACTAATAATGGAAGAAGAAGCCAGTCTCACAATCACTCACTCAAACTTCAGTCAGATGCTGGAGGTAACGACGGTGGGGTATCATGAGGACGTCTACATGGACGTTGGAAACAGTAAGGTACGAATGCTCGCGGGCGCACCGGGAGCGTCTGCAGGGACGTATACGGACTTCTCTGGAAGTATGCTGGAGGATATCGACGGGAAGGCACATGCCTACTTCAATTCGGGGGAGGTGTTGTCGTATCTTGATTTGGTGAGCAACGGATCGTCAACAGAAATCGTATTGACGTTTTACGGAACAGGAGATTTCTTATCAAGCCGCATGACAATCAGTCCCGCACATGCAGTTGATGAGTTTGAGGTGTCACTCGTATTACCATCAGGCGATTCTGTGATGGACTCGATCCCAACACAGCTTCCGAAGCGATTTGATGCGGAAGATAGATTTGTTGTGCCCGTTGATGACGACGAACTACGACCACTATCCACGAAGATTGAGACCACAATTGAGTCATTAGATAAGATTGTGAAGGCAGTCGGACTTCGAGAAGAGTTGAATTATTATCCGATTGTAGTTGAGAGTGGAGAGTTCAAGCTGGATGTCGGTAGCGAGTCCTCCGAAAAAATTGATGCGATTCTTGAGGGTTCTGTTGAGGGTGAAGACTTGACAAACATCTACGGCGGACACTTCAAGGAGACGGTTTCGAAACTATCGGGTGGTGTGACGCTGTATTGCGATTCAGGCGGACCACTTGAAATTTTGCAGCAGGGCGAGAACATGGTGATTCGACACCTTTACGGAAACGCCCGGTAGACAACGTCCATCCCATGGACAAGTCGCAAAGGATACTATTTGGCGATTTTCCAAGATTTGTTGCGAACCCGATGCAGTGGCCAGCATTGAATGAGGACATGTTCGATATGTTTTTGGATCACAATGAGGGCGAGTCACAGTGTTATTCCCGAATCAGTTGGTATTCGCCAGATGGAAGCTTGATGTTGGATCGTGTATTTCTGGATCTGGATGGAAATAAGCCCGAAGATATGACAGATACTGAAATGATTGACTCCATGCG
>Ga0102930_1000872_pt1 | contig 10077 bp, 5 predicted proteins | sample SalPon1_B_H2O_MG_FD_84514 | JGI IMG/M metagenome (GOLD analysis project Ga0102930, IMG submission 84514) | Salt pond water microbial communities from South San Francisco under conditions of wetland restoration - Salt Pond MetaG R1_B_H2O_MG | ecosystem: Environmental > Aquatic > Non-marine Saline...
ATAATTTGTCTGAAACGATGTGGAATCTGTTTCAGAATTTGAAACATTCGGAAAAATCAGAAGTGTTGAAAAAATTTATTCCAAAACAAAACGATGTAAATGCTTCATCTATAACTTTGACAAAACTAGGTGATGTACATTATCTTCGCGAACATGCCACTTTTCCTTGGAATATTTCTGCACACATTCCAAATGAAGCTTTGATTTACACCTTTTCACATTCTTATTCTCATTCTGGTTCATCAACACCTTTATTCGAAAAAATGGGTCTCAACACTCACAAACGTTTCGTATGCTTCGTCAAAAAAGAAGATGTCTTACGAAAAGAATATGCTCTCAAACAACTTTTGATGGATCATTCTCTAAAGCTTTCTCTTACAAATCCATTAGATGTACATTCACACAAACCCTCCAAATTGACTAAAATTTGTGTTTTATCACCTTTCGAAGACAACACAACATGCATCAATATGAATATCGAAGACATCATGGCTTTCTTACAAGAAGATCAAGAAGACTTCATCAAGTCACTTTTTCAAAGGGCTACAGAAAATGAGAAATGTAGAAAGATGTTTCAGAATGCTTTAGAGATGTTTGAGAGCATTGACAAATTCAAAGAATCTTGTGGACATGATTTTACCTTTTTTTCATCTTTGATTGCAAACATGTTTTAGAACTATTGTTTTTATAAGATCAACTCTTTTCATCTTCTTTTTTTTGTTTTGATTTTTGATTTTTTCTTGTTTTTGTGTTTTACAATGAACAATAAAGTAAAAATCGTGGATTTTAGTATATAAGTAAAGCTGATAATGCGTTATTTGTCATTATTTTCCGGTATTGGTGGATTTGAAGTGGCTATTCATCAAGTATTTGGTAATAAAGCTGAATGTGTCGCTTATTCGGAAATAGATAAACATGCTATTACAGAATATGAAAGACATTATCCAAATCATCAAAATTTAGGAGATGTGACTAAAATCAAAAAGAAGGACATAGATGGTTTAGGTCGCATAGATCTAGTCGTAGCTGGTTTCCCTTGTAGTGACCTATCAAGTGTCAAACATAAAGATAGACAAGGTTTAGACGGTACAAAATCTGGTCTTTTTTGGACAATGTTAAAAATCATGAAATGGGCTAAAACCATTAATCCAGATCTTAAATTTATAATCGAAAACAACGCAAGTATGGCTCATAAATGGAGAGACATGATCACAGATGAGCTTACAAAATTGTTTCACAAAAAAGTGTATTGCAATTACTTTGATTCAAGTCAATGGGTAGTACAAAGACGAAGAAGATATTATTGGACATTATCAGAAATCCCCGAATATAAAGGAAAAAGAAAACAAAACATGAATGATGTACTCATACCAATTGCTGAAGCAAAAAAATTCACATTGTCTGACAAAGCCATTGCATATCTAAATGCTTCTCCTTCTCATTTGATAAGTAAACACGGAGAAATAATTATTAAAAAAGACAATTGTTACTTAAAACAAAAAGTTCCCTATCCTACACGTTTAAGTACAAGAGGAAGTTCTACAAAAAATGACTATATAAGTTGTCTCGTGACAAAATATGATTCTTGCTTTTTGCTTGATTACCGTTTATGTAAAGGAGAACATTCATTTTTGCCTCGGTATTTAGCCAAGACCGAATTCAACAACCTATTTGGGTATCCAAAGAATTATATCAAAAACGATCACACTACTATCTTTACTCGTTTATATGGTATGAGTGTCGTTCCACTTGTGATTAAATACATTTTGAATCATATATGAAAATATAAAATCGAATAAGTCATAAATTGAGATATTCCCTTATTACGGGTCTCAAAGCCCACATATCATTATTCTTTTCAATGATCTTGTATCGTCCATGTTTGCTATTCCAAATGCTATAATGGCCAATGTCGATTTTTTCCTTCTTTGATGCGCTTTTTAAAACACTCAATGACAAATCCTCAAAATCATTTTCAATATATAAACGCAATATTTTGTGCACGATTGTGTTTGATTTTTGGTATGCATTTTTGACTTTTTGTAGTCTTTCTTGTGTATCATCTTGATTTTCATCTTCTTCCATTTCCATTCTCTGTCTCACGACCTTGCGTTTGACTTTATCACCCATCATAGTTCCACATGATTTCACTATTCTTCCCGCTTTTGTTGTTTCTAAACCATTTCCTTTGTAATCTGGCACTTTACCAAAATCAAAGCCATTGTCCCACAATTGGATATATCTCATAACAGACTTAATATTCGTATAAATCAGAATTTGATTTATAAATTGGTGTTTATTGTGTCCACATGCTCTACCTATTAGACTCTGTGATAATGTGGAGTCACATGGTGTTTTTACTTCTCTATCAACAAGCAGTCCCACATTCTCTATAGGCAATGTTTGAGAAATTCGAAATAGTTCTTTCAAAATGAAGATCGTATGACGTATTGGCTTTTCTTTCAATATTTGTTCATTTGTCATTTTATTCATACGCAATGGATTGTTCAATTCATCATTCTCGAATATCTTGTAATTCTTACTCTTGAAATAATCTTGAATCGTATTTTTACAATTCCATAAAACAATGTCTACATCTACATTCATTTTTTTGATACAAGAATCTAGATGGTTCTTTGATGAATTTATTTCTGATTTTTTTGTTTCCGCTGGAAGTCTTATCATATGGTACAATGGTCTGGAATATTGAGATATACTCTCGGCTATTTCTTTGGCAAAAGACTTTCCATCTTTCGTGTTTTTCAATAATGATCCATATGATTGTTTAACACGTTCATGCTCCATAAAGTCCTTATGCCATACATATGTAGGTACTGAATCAGGATGTGATATGACAACTTTATAATGTTGAGAACACCAATGTTGTTCCATTGTTTCTTTGATAGAATCAGGAGTAGCTGAGACCAGAAGAAATTTTACATGTTTGCTATCTAGAAATTGGAATAATTCAGTTTGTGTCACATGACGTGTATTACTCTCTGGATGAAAACCCAATAAAGTTTTAAAAAGAACATGATTGAGCTTTGTTCCCACGTGAACTTCATCTATGATGATCAAAGTATTAAACTCTGACATAATTGCATCTTTGAGTCGAGTGATATTTTCAGAATTGCCAATATCTTTATTGTGCCAAACATTTTCCATCATACAAGGTAAAACTCGATTTTTTGTTTGGTTCTTCCATGCATTTGAATTGAGACCACTCATAATAAAGATAAATGGATAGGGTACAAAATATCTCATATCGACATGAGTCATAAGATGATAAGCTGTCCAGAAGATTGTGGATGTTTTTCCGAATTGTGTGGGTGCTATGAAAAGTTCGACAATTGTATCTTCATTATATAATCCTTGAATGAGTTCCATGGATTTTTCCAAAGTGTTTTCATATTGAATAAACGATTTTGCTTTGTAATTTATTTGTGCACGAACCCATTCATGCATTTTGTTTATTGTTTCCTTGTCATGGAGACTCAATTCTCGAATATCATCTTCCAATGTGTACATCATGATTTGTTTTTGCTAAAGTGTGATGAAATCCCTTTTAAATTCATGACTCAAATTTGAATAAGATGAATTCAATTTTTTACGATAAAATCATCAAACTAGATTCAACTCAAACACCTCTGATAAAACACAACATTTATTGAAGTTTTAGATCCTATAAAGTTCAAATACAATATTTTTTAAGCAATAATAATATAGAATCTAAGAATAAAGATAAAAAATGAAAAGAAGGAAAAATATGAAAGGCGGAAATAATGTTGATTATTGGGAAAATGATGATGATACTCGACAAATGTTTTTAGGTGCATCATTTATATTAGGAACAAGACATCAAAATAGAGGAAATAACGTTTTTTATAATGCAAAGGAAGATTTCAATACTGATGAAAGATGTTTAGAAATGGTAAATTCATCCGATAAAATAATGACATTTAGAAATGATATCATATGTTTCAAAAGTTTGGGTGAATCTCGACCTAATCGAACACTTCTTCAGAAACTAGGTGATGTTTCAACAAATATCCTTACATTATATGGTTTCACGTCGAATGAAAATTGGGATATATATGTTTCACACTTTTACAGTATCCTTAATGAAAAAATTCAGACATATTTTGATGGTCGTCATATATCCGCTTTTTTGATATATAAAGGAGGTAATATTATAATAAAATATTTAGAGCAGGTAATTAAATTTCCATTAGATGTAGAAATTCCGCATGAGTTGAAAAAATTATTAACAAGAACAGATGCTGATTTTGAAATTATATTTGAAAACGAAAAAGAATTCAGGGAACATCATGCTCAAATAAAAATATTGGTAGTTCAATCTTTGCACAAATTTAGAAGATGGATTATTAGAAGATCTGATATTCTCGATTTACAGAATTTAGATAGTATTATATTTGAAAATGTAGATATGTATCAGGACTTGTTGAAAAAACAAAATATATCCGTAAGTCTAAAAAACCGGAATGACAATTTTATTTTGAAAAAATATGGAAATTTAGGTAAAATAATTTTAGGAGATGCTTTTGTACAAAATTTAGATAACGATTGTGATATAATGATGATTCCAAAAATGATAAGAAACACAAATGTTACACCTCTATACATTACTTGGAACGATACCTTAACTTTTCATGAAAATTTTGAAATTACTTCTTTTGAATTGATTCGAATGAAGTTGAATTTAGAACTTAATGTAGAAGATTGTAGTTTTAATGTCCCATCTGAACTAGTTGATGTATCTATTGTCAATCCTGTAGACAAAGGATTCAAAAATAAACATGATATAGATGAATGGACTCATCTAATCTCAATAAATGGTTCTTCGATAAGAATTCCTTCTTTAGATTACCTAATAAATAAAGATTTAAAGCATATGTTATTGGTACAATCAGAGTTTCCTTGGGATAACGAAAAATATGTAAAACGGATAAATAGAGTCATTTTAGGAGGCATTGTGTTATCTTCTCATAATGGAAAAATGAAAAGCCCTACAAATTCATTTTTGAAACGTTTTGGGCATGAAAGAGGACAAAATACTATTAATGCTATCAAATTCTTAATTTCGACCCTTAAAAAAAATCAAGCAAACAAAATTGTAGAAATTTTTAAACAGGAAAAAAATTCTAAATTATTGAGTCCATTTAGAACTTTAATCGATATTATTATTATAAGCAAAGAGAGAATATGGGATGATGAACTATTACATGCATATAACGACATGTTGAAGATAATATTGAATACACTCGAAATTCTTCTAGACTATTATGATGGACTATATGAGAGTGAAATAAAAACCATGAATACATCATGGTTTAGTTGAGATACTAAAGAGTTTTTTTCGATAATTTTATCGAACTAAGTTCAAATTGAACCATAGCTCGATAAATTACCTAAAATTATCGTGAAAAGATAATCTGGATTGTTTTTATCGATGAGGGTTCAACTTGAACCACACCTCGATAAAGTGGCCAAAATTATCTTGTAAAAACGAATTCGATAAAAATGATCGATCAGGGTTCAATTGAACACCTTTGATAAAAACGCAACATTTATCGAGATGTTCAAGTCGGTTCAACAGAAATTTTGGATTTTGCAAAAAAGAGGGGGAAACAAGGCTGTTATGCTCTTTTTTTTACACAAACAAGCCATAGAATGAGTTTCTTGTTGTGTCTTCTATCTATTCTTTGTTTTTTTGGTGATTCATTTTGAAGTTTTCTTGATCTAATAGAGGCAAATTACACAAAGTGCGCGATGGTTCAACTTGAACCACGGGGTTCAATTGGTTCAATCATTGAACACCTCGATAAAAATGAATGATAATTTGTTACAACTCAACATAACTTTATGAAAATATGAGACATGTAGGAGGACAGAAATTGAAAAAATGACAATCATCAAATGGCAACTGTTTATCAATTGTTTATCAATTGTTTATCAATGCGCTTGCGAATTTATGACCCTTCTTTATGTAGTTGATATGTCTAGGATATGGTTTATGGCTTAAAGGTAGTAGGTCCGCATGTTTAGCATAATGGTTTGTTCAATAAATCGTTTTGCACGGCGCTGCGGACAGTAGATGGATTAAGTGGAGATGATAAGCTTCGTCTCTCCTTGTTCAATGTACTATTGGGTAATGAGACTGAATGAGTGCGTTTCAGATCCATGGAAGAAGACTTCTTCAAATCCATCACCAAGTCTCTTGTTTGGTTTGCGTGTTGTAAACTTGTCATTCCAAAGGGGTGAAACAGGTTTGTTGAATCTATTGTTGAAGAAAGATGAGGAGAAGGAGAAGGAGAAGGAGAATGAGAAAGAAAAGATAAGGGTGAGTTTGGCCGTGGAGTACCCGAATGGGATTGTTGTGATTTTTGTGATTGATTGGAAAGAGATTGTGAAGAAGATGGTGTATCCCAACCCGAAAAATGGACTGATGGGTGTTGGTTTGTATGATTATGTTCAACGTTTGTTTCAGGAATTATATGGCCATAACCTATCCTTCTCAAAATGTTCTCCATTGGTTTTGTCACCCATGAAAACGATTTTGGTAGCATGTACACCAAAGGGAGTAGATAGTAAACAGATGACGGTGCGTCGCTAAATACCAAGAAGAAAAGCCTGTATATTTCTGTACAAGAAGAAAAGAGAGGAGAGGAGAGGAAAAAGGTGTAAGTCAATTGTGAGAGCAAGAGTAAGAGTAAGAGCAAGAGCAATACTTACGGCATATACTAATGATTGTCAGACAACAAATCAAGACACCACTGATATATAAAAGTGAGTGAAATGATATATTGACAACCTTCCACATCTTGCTTTCAACAGTATTAACCGGTTTCCAGAAAAATTCGTGAAAACCATTGACAAAGAGTGCCAATAGCAACCCCAGATAAACAAATTCGAGGAATTTGGTGAAGAACAAATTAAAAGTGCTCATTGGAGACGACATTTCCACCATTCAATCGAACAATAAGCTCACGATAAGCTAAGGAATAGCTTCTCACTTCTGACTTTTGGCTATTTGTTGGCTCAAAAAGAGAAGAAGAGATAGTTAGGGCTGCAACGAAACTTTTCTTTCATTGTGGCTTCCTCCTTCTTTCCAATTGTGTATCGAATCTCAACAATGAAGCTCGTCACAATGGTCACAACAACATTGCTAATTGCTTCGTTTTCACCTGCAAATCCCACAACAAATAGTGACCAATACAATGTGTTAAACATCGAACCAATGAAAATGCCACGAAGTGGTGGCATTAGAGATGCTGTAAACTTGTATTTGAGAGTAGCAGACGTAGACAATGGCTTCATCTCTTTGGACGAACGTCCTGTTTCGTGTGAGCTTGCCAAATATGTTGGCCAAAAGATCAAAACTTACCATGATATCGACGTGATTGAATCCTTTTGTTCCAAAGCAGCTGGATTGTACACAACAGTTCGTGACGACGAAGATGGATCACTCAACTTCAAATCAGCAAGCACTGTCGATGTTTACAACAAATACCAACAAACTGGATATATCGAATATCTCGACTATTGGGCTTGTCTTGCTATAGGTGGAAAAGAGTTCAATATTTTTGATTCTCACGGAAACAAAGGATCATCGTTTACAATGTGTGATTACCTCGTTAATCTCGAAACTGAACAAGCTTTCAATATGCAAACAACACAACAGTTCTCATTCAAAGAAGCTAGTCCTTGGCTATATGGTTATGCTGTCGTTCCTTTCTATATTTGGAACGAAGATGAAGAAGCTTTTCAAGTCTTGACTGTTCAAGACATTTACAATCGCTTAGATGACAAGTGGGTAAACGACCTCCATACTGTGCGCGCCGAACAACTACTAGAGTAAACACCACATCTTGATTGTCTTGTTTGTCTTGATTGCCTTGTTTGCCTTTATTGTCTTAATTGTCTTAATTTTCTAGAAAGTGTTGAAGACCTAGATTGACATGATGCTTTGCTACTTGATGCACTTGAGTGTCTTTTGGTAGCATCTCTTCTTTGTCTCAGATTGAAAAACACGCACCTAAAACCTAATCCACTCTTCCTTCTTCAAGGAATCAAAATGACTAAGCATTGTCTCGGGTATGAGGGAATGAAGTGAACTACTTGCCACTTCAAACGAAAGCACTCAAGGTTCAATCAGAGTTCAACCAAGGTTCATCTAGAGTCCAATCAGAGTTCTACCAAGGTTCATCTAGAGTTCAGTCAGAGTTCAACAAAGGTTCAATCAGAATTCAACCAAGGTTCATCTAGAGTCCAATCAGAGTTCTACCAAGGTTCAATCAGAGTTCAGTCAGAGTTCTACCAAGGTTCAATCAGAGTTCAGTCAGAGTTCAACCAAGGTTCAGCTAGAGTTCAATGTAGATGTGAATAGCAACTCCTAAGCATTGTCTCGGGTATGGGGTATAGGCCAAAGGACTTATACCTAGGTTCAACAAATGCTTCAAGAGTTTGTATGACTCTAAAAACACACTAAAAAGGAAGAAAAAAAGATGATCTTACATCGGAATGTCTTCTTTGGTATTGACATTTTTTGATGTAAGATCATCTTTCAAGCAACTTACTCATGTCTATTTGATCCGACTTCTGAGTAAATCACTTGAAGTTAAACAACTCATAAACCATTTCAAATTTTACTGTTTTTTCCCTCTTTTGTGACTAATTGAGTGTTGAATGTATCCCGTCTCAGTTTCAAATGTGGTTCAAATTGTGTGTGGTGTTTGAAAGATTGAAAGATATGCACAAAGAAGTTGCCAATTGAGTAGGCCACAAGCCAATCTTTGATTAGCAAGTAAAAGGAATTATAGGTTTGCGGCCAAATTATCTTTGCATGTCTTGTGAAAGTCTTGAGATATCTCAGAACTCTTGTCAACTCTCAAGAAGGCGCACACAAGAGTGGCAGAATGTATCCCTGCAAGTCTTGTTTCATGCTCTCTCCTCATTCTCTCTATCAAATACACTAAGAATTGTTTCGGGTATGGGGTATAGGCTCAGGACTTGAAGTTTAGAAAAAAGAGGATAAGTGCTTCAAGAGTTTGTATGACTTTGAAAAACACGCTAAAATGAACGAAAAGAATGGTAAGGCAAATCTGTATGTATCCCGTCTCAGTATTGGTAAGTCACTTACTAAACTACTGAGAGAATTGAGTCGGGTAGCCACATATCATTCATTAATCGTTTTTATGCTATGGTTCAAGTATGCGTGATGTTTGAAAGATACACACAAAGTTAAAGATTGATGTAACGCGGTGTAGGATTAAGTCACCCATTAACTTGGATGCAAGTCGGGTATGAGGTATGGACAAAGAATGGACAAAGAATGGACAAAGAATGGACAAAGAATGGACAAAGAATGGACAAATAAGAGGAGGAGATGAGCAAAACCAAGTACCATCACCTTTACAATATCACAATCCTCTTATATATTCACCCTAGGAATTGTCTCGGGTAAAATGGATAGATAAAGAATGGGTAAAAACATGATATATGCATCCTACACACACAGATCAACTCTTTCGTGTTTGTAACCCCGTCAATTCTCCAATATTCAGACTCACACAAAAACAAATATATACATGAACCACATTTTTTCTGTAGAATCCAGAACACTTTTTATCATCTTCATCCATGAAGTATTCGATCTTCTACACCCAATTTTGTCAAACAAGTTACAAAAAATCTGCCATTTTCACCTTCAAGTACACACATATTTCACTTGTCTACATACATTTACCCATTACTTTCCACACAGAACGACCCAAGACATGAACAGCATAGTTCTGAAAACTGTGTAAGCTCTACTTTATCAACATGTCTTTTATATTATATGAAACGTATTGTGTGCCAATATATGAGCTCTCATATCTCAAAAGTCAAAAAAGCCTGATTTCTCACAGGAAACTCACTTCAACCCTTCTCAAAAGTCTATTTCTCGCACATTCTTTAGCACCATCAGTGTTTTGAAAACCTCATCATCACAGAAATCTGTCACAACAAAAACCAAGTCATTTCACAAAGTGCCCGCTTCTCCGCACCGTCTCAAAG
>Ga0102930_1000873_pt1 | contig 10074 bp, 11 predicted proteins | sample SalPon1_B_H2O_MG_FD_84514 | JGI IMG/M metagenome (GOLD analysis project Ga0102930, IMG submission 84514) | Salt pond water microbial communities from South San Francisco under conditions of wetland restoration - Salt Pond MetaG R1_B_H2O_MG | ecosystem: Environmental > Aquatic > Non-marine Saline...
ATGGGCGGGCTGATCGGGGGAGACATCCCCGGCGGTCCACCGGTTGAAGCATCCGCTTCTCATCCCGTACCCAGGCGAAAACCGGAAAGGAAAAACGACATGGGTCTTCCCGAATTCTCCATGCGCCAGCTGTTGGAAGCTGGCGTGCACTTTGGTCACCAAACGCAGCGCTGGAATCCCCGTATGGGCGAGTTCATCTATGGCGCGCGCAACGGCATCCACATCATGGACCTCACGCAGACCGTCCCGATGATGGACGCGGCGCTGAATGCCGTGCGTGAATGCGTTGCCAAGGGTGGCCGGGTTCTGTTTGTCGGCACCAAGCGCCAGGCCAGCGGCCCGGTGGCCGAGGCTGCCGAGAAATGCGCACAGTACTACATGAACCACCGCTGGCTGGGCGGGACGCTGACCAACTGGAAAACCGTTTCGAGGTCGATCAAGCGCCTCAATGAGATCGACGAGATTCTGGCCGCCGGTGGCGAGGGCCTGACCAAGAAAGAGCGCTTGGGAATCGAACGTGATCAAGAGAAACTGCAGGCCAGCCTTGGCGGCATCCGCGAGATGGGTGGCATTCCCGACATGCTGTTCGTCATCGACGTCAAGAAAGAATCCTTGGCCGTGGCCGAGGCCAACAAGCTGGGCATTCCGGTTGTCGCCGTGGTCGACACCAACTGCTCGCCCGATGGCGTCGACTATATCATCCCCGGCAATGATGACGCCGCGCGCGCCATCTCGCTTTACTGCGATCTGGTGAGCCGGGCCGCGCTGGACGGGACCGCCGCGCAACTTGGCGCCGCTGGTGTCGACGTCGGCGCGATGGCCGAAGCCCCCGCCGAGGAGGCGACCGAAGAGTCCGCCGAAGCTCCGGCCGAAAGCTGATCCGGTTTCACGAATTTGACATGGGGCGTGGGCATACCACGCCCCGCATTCCCTGACTTTCAAGGAGAGCCGATATGGCGATCACAGCTGCAATGGTGAAAGAACTGCGCGACGCGACGGGCGCAGGCATGATGGACGCGAAAAAAGCGTTGAGCGAAACCGATGGCGACATCCAGGCCGCCACCGATTGGCTGCGCACCAAGGGTCTTGCGAAGGCCGCCAAGAAATCCGACCGTACCGCCGCCGAGGGCCTTGTGGCCGTCAAGGTGGACGGTGGCACCGGCGTGGCCGTGGAGGTGAACGCCGAAACCGACTTTGTCGCGAAAAACGCGGAGTTCCAGACCGTGGTTGGCGATATCGCGACTGCGGCGCTTGGCGTGGCGGACGTGGACGCGCTGAACGCTGCCGATCTGGGCGGCAAGACCGTGGCCGACACCATCACCGACAAGATCGCCACCATCGGCGAAAACATGTCACTGCGCCGGATGGCAAAGATCGAGGGGGACGTGGTCGTCAGCTACGTGCACAATGCGATGACCGATGGCATGGGCAAGATCGGTGTTCTCGTGGCGCTCAAAGGCGGCGACGAAGCTTTTGGCAAGCAGGTCGCCATGCATGTCGCCGCGACCAACCCGGCCGCATTGAACGAGGCCGCACTGGACCCGGCCATTGTCGAGAAAGAACGCCAAGTTCAGATCGACATTGCCAAGGAGTCCGGCAAGCCGGACAACGTGATCGAGAAAATGATCGAAGGCCGCATGAAGAAGTACATGTCGGAAGTCACGCTGTTGGGTCAGTCTTTCGTGATCAATCCCGACCTGACCGTTGAGGCCGCCGCCAAGGAAGCTGGCGCCGAGATCCTTGGCTATGTCCGTCTCGAGGTGGGTGAAGGCATCGAGAAGAAGGAAGAGGATTTCGCGGCCGAAGTGGCCAAGGCCGCTCAGGGCTAAATCGCCTACATTCCTGAAAAACGTAAAGGTGCCGCCAGTTTTTTGGCGGCACCTTTTTTGACGTGCCCGTCATTGGGGATGAATGGGCCGTGCTTTACGCTAACCGCCGGTCCGAAAAATAAGACCGACGATCAGCCGTCCGGTAAGGACAAAGGCTGCAGAGCCGAGAAATAGACCGGTAATGCAACCCCTAAGTTCCAGGCCAAAGCCACCACTCACGGAACGGTTACATCATGACCGTTTACCCAAGGTTAAGTAAGTCAGGAATACCATACCCGGCACGTCTGTTGACCGTGGCCTGATCAGGGTTCGATGACGAACATTTGATTCTGGAAAGCGGCTTTCAGGACCGCCTGTGCGGTTGTCTCAACGCAAAGCGCCTCCCGCGCGAGGCGCAGGTGTTTTTCAACGGTCGCCGGGGTCAGCCCCATCAAAAGCGCGATGTCCTGAACCGTTTTCCCATCTCCGACCCATTCCAGCACCTCTTTTTGTCGCCGGGTCAGGGCACGTCCGGGGGCATTGTAGGGCAGGGACAGGATGCGCAAATGCACCACCGTATTGAGCGCGCAAATTGTATCACCTTGGTCTTGCCAAAGCGCATCGACATCTTCCTGTGACACGTCTTTGCAGGCTGTAAGCGCAATCGCCCCTTTGGCGCGCGGAGACACGGTTTTGAAACTCACCGAATATCCCGCCGTGACCCCGTGATCCCGGTTGAATTCCAAAACCTGTTTTTCCTTGTCCGTCAGCTCAAGAGTTCTGATGTGCGACCAAGAGCAGGCACCGTCGTTTTCAAGCGCCCATTTGACCATTGGGGCGTCGGCATAGAGTCGACCCTCTATAAAGCCTTTGGTGTATTCCGGAGCGTGATTGGACAGCAGGACGAAATCCTCCGGGTCGCCGAGTGTTGTGGCCGTGCGGTACCGGGTCAAGCCATAAAGCAACCGATCAAAGCCAAACTCGGCCATTTGACGGCAATGCATATCCCAAAGCGACTCGATACCAGGCGTGTTGAGGAGAGCATTCAATCGGCCCGGATCAATCATGCATCACACCAGATGATCGTGAAGCGCACGAAGCGCCAGTGGATAGCCTTGCGGCCCGAGGCCGCAGATTACCCCAAGCGCCACCTTCGAGATATAAGACCTATGTCGGAAGTCCTCGCGGGCATGGATGTTGGAAAGGTGCAGCTCAATCGCAGGCAGCTCAACCGAGGCGAGGGCATCCATCAAAGCGATGGATGTATGCGTGTAGGCTCCGGCGTTGAGAATGATCCCGTCGTGCGTGCCGGGGGCGTCATGTATCATGTCGATGAGCGTCGCTTCCGAATTCGTTTGTTCGAAGGCAATCGTACACCCGAGGTCTTCTGCCGCCTGAACGCACAGCGCCCGGATGTCATCCAATGTGGTGTGACCGTAAATCTCGGGCTGGCGGGTGCCCAGAAGATTGAGGTTGGGGCCATTAAGGATCAGTATTGAGGTCATGTGTATCACCATTCCTTTGGCCCCGTGATAAACCGTGAGGTGTACCCGCGTCCAGTTGCTTTAGGTTGATAGGCTAACACCCTGTGCTTGTTTGGTAAGTTCTAGGGTCGTTGGGGCTTTTGAAGCCACTTAAAAATAAACATAATACTGATTATGCGAATTTTCGGTACGCCAAATGAAGCCTGCGCCCGCATGATCCCGGCCACGGGATCGGATCCCCTGCCATGCTCTCAGACCCCGGTTTCACCCGTAAAGGTCTTGTGCCCGGGACTCAAACGCGCGCACGATCCGCTGCATCGCCTCATAAAAAAACAGGCCCGCAGCCTTTTGCAGGATCATGTTCTTGAATTCGAAATCCACGTCGAAATGCACGATGCAGCCCTCGCCATCCTCCTCGAACCGCCAGTTCGAAAGCATGTACTTGAACGGCCAGTCCAGATATTCGGTTTCGATTTTCCGATCCTCGGGCCACAGCACCACCCGACTGCCGAAACGCTCGCGAAACACCTTGAAGCTGATCACCAGATCGGCCTCCATGACCCGCGAGCCGTCCGGTTGATCCGTCACCTGGCGCACCCGCGCCGCCGCCGTCCATGGCAGAAACTGCGGGTAACTGCCCACATCGGCCACAAGGTCATACATCTGTTGCGCCGAGTAAGGCAGCGAGCGGCTTTCGGAATGGGATGGCATGTTCGCAGGACGCCTTGGTTTTCACGTGACAGGTCCGCGCTTTTTCATAGACTGGCCCGCGAAATTCAAGAGGACGGAATGACTAAGCAACCATATGTGATCGACGAGATGATCCACCGCGACAAAATAGCCGCGCGGATAGATTCGCTCAGCCAAGATATCGAGGCGGAGTTTCGGAACAGCCGGAAACTGGTGGTCGTGGGCCTTTTGCGCGGCTCCTTCATTTTTGTCGCCGATCTGGTGCGGCGGCTGGACATGGAGATCGAGGTAGATTTCATCGAAACCTCGTCCTACGACAACAGCACCGAGTCCAGCCGCGAGATCCGCATCCTGAAAGACCTGCGCGGCGACATCGAAGGGCGCGACGTGTTGGTTGTCGAGGATATCGTGGATACCGGCCATACGCTGGCCCATGTTCTGACGCTTCTGCGCAACCGGCAGCCCGCCAAACTGCGCAGCATTGCGCTTTTGGACAAACCGTCGCGCCGCGAGGCCGAGGTCACCGCCGACTGGATCGGTTTCACGATCCCCGACGACTTCGTGGTGGGATACGGCATCGACTACGCCCAGGCCGGACGCAACCTGCCCTTCATCGGCAAGGTCCGCTTCACGACCTGATACGGGGGAAATGGCGCACCTGCAAGGATTCGAACCTTGGGCCTCTGCCTTCGGAGGGCAGCGCTCTATCCAGCTGAGCTACAGGTGCAACCTGGGACGCGGTATAGCCGCGCGTTTGGCACGGTGCAATCGTGAATTTGCGCCGCTTCAGCCGAACAACTCATGCGCCAATTCGAGCGCGTCGACCAGCGTATCGATTTCCTCAGTTGTATTGTACATCCCGAACGAGGCCCGGCAAGTGGCCGTTACCCCAAGATGATCCATCAACGGCCCGGCGCAATGGTGGCCCGCGCGCACGGCCACGCCCTTCTTGTCCAGGATGGTGCTGATGTCATGGGCATGGGCCGCCCCGTCCATGGTAAAAGAGAAGATCGCCGCCTTGTCAGGCCGCGTGCCTTGCAGGTGCAGCCAATTGAGCCCCGTCAAACGCTCCTGCGCATAGCGGCTCAGGGTGTCTTCATGGGCGGCAATCGCCTCCATCCCGACGTCCATCATATACTCAAGCGCCACGCCAAGGCCGATGCTCTGCACGATCCCCGGCGTACCCGCCTCGAATTTCATCGGCGGGTCGTTATAGGTCACCTCATTCTTGCTGACCTCGCGGATCATATCCCCGCCGCCCATGAAGGGGCGCATCTCGGCCAGCCGGTCCTTGTGCACGAAAATCGCCCCCGACCCGGACGGGCCATACAGTTTATGACCCGTGATCGCATAGAAATCACAGCCCAGGTCATCGACATTCACCGGCATATGCACCGCCGCCTGTGAACCATCGACCAGAACCGGCACGCCCTTCTCGCGCGCCGCATCGCAGATGGTTTTCACATCCACCTTAGTGCCCAGCACATTCGACAAATGCGTGATCGCCACCAGCTTGGTGTTCGGGCCGATGGCATCAATCACCTTTTGCGGGTCCAGATGTCCGGTGGCATCCACATCCACCCATTTCAACTGCACGCCCTGCCGCTCGCGCAGGAAATGCCACGGCACGATATTGGCGTGATGTTCCATCACCGACAGGACAATTTCGTCGCCCGCTTCCATGCGCGGCATGGCCCAGCCATAGGCGACCATGTTGATACCTTCCGTCGTGCCGGAATTCAGGATGACTTGATCTTCATCCGCCACACCCAGAAAGCGCGCGATGATCCCGCGCACGCCTTCGTATTTCTCGGTCGCCAGATTGCTCAGGTAATGCAGACCCCGATGTACATTGGCATATTCCTCGGCATAGCCCTTGGTCACCGCGTCGATCACCGCGCGGGGCTTCTGCGCACTGGCCCCGTTGTCGAGATAGACCAGCGGCTTGCCGTTCACCTCGCGCGACAGGATCGGGAAATCGGCGCGTATTTTTTCTACATCCAGCATCTCAAGTCGTCCCAACAAAGACCGAGGCCACGACCCCGATGAAAATTGACAGGCCAATCGTCACCCCGACAACCGACACGATCAAGACCGCGGCGGCCTTCACCATGCTCTCAAAGCCATGCGCCACATCGAGCGACGACACCACGGCCCAGACCCACCAAACCACCATCACGAGGATGAGAAGCGAGCTAACGAAAGGTACCAACGCACCTAGCACCACGATGCCCAGCATCAAGGCGAAGGTCACCGCCTGAAGCCATGTGACGATCGCCAGAACATCACCAAGTTGACCGGTGCCGCCGAACACCCGCCCGACCCAGAACAGCACGAAAACCGTGACAACCGCCCGCGCCCATTGCAAAAGCGCAAAGATCAGGGGCGCGTCATAGGCAGGCATCGTGCGCACAAGATCGCCCATCTCGTCCTGTGGCATGGGGGCCAATTGCAGCAACCCGGCAAAGATCATTGAGGTGACGATCGAGACTAGCGACAGCGCCATCCAGAGCGCCTGCGCCGGGACATTCAGTGACAAGACCTGCTGCGCACCGTCGCGCGGCGCTTTCAATGTCAGAACAAACAGCGCCTTCCAATCGGCCACCATCATACTTACCCCCACCCGGCTTCGCGCAGATTGGCCAGCCAGAACCACAAGAACACCGCGCACCAAAGCGCGCCAACCAAAGCCAAGGCGCCGCCCGGCCCGATGAAGCCGGCCACCAAGCCGTTGAGCAACATCAAGGGGCTAGCCGCCAAAAAGGCCCAAAAAAGCGCAAGCCGCGTTTCAAACCCGTTGGCATTGCCACCGAATACCCGCAGGATCAAACCACTCAGCAAGGCCAAGCCGTAAAAGATGAGTGGCGCGAGGAACATCCATCCGAACAGCGCCGCCCCCAACAACGGGTAGAGCTCCTGCTCGGTCAGATGCGCCTCGCGCGACAGCCTCGGCCACTGCGCGACGAAGGTCACCGCGCAACCCGCCATCAGAATGGCAAGCGCGCGGCCCTCGTTTTCCCCCATGGTCAGAAGCCGCCGAAAAACGGTGCGCGGCCCCGTGTAAGAGGCCGCGATATCACGTGTGACAGGCATCAGCCGCGCCGCCGCTCCAACCAGCCCTCAAGCCGCGTGTTGATCTCATAGCGGAGCGCTTCGTCCTCGATTTCCTGAACCGCTTCGGCAAGGAACGAGAGCGTCAGCATGTCGGTGGCAATCGTCTTTGGCACGCCGCGCGACCGGAGGTAATAGAGCGCATCCTCGTCAATCGCCCCCGAGGTCGAGCCATGCGAACAAGCGACGTCATCGGCGTAAATCTCAAGCTCGGGCTTGGCGTCGAATTCGCTGTCGTCATCCAGCAGGAGCGACTGGCTGATCTGGTAGCCGTCGGTCTTTTGCGCATCGGGTTTCACGAGGATCTTGCCTTGGAAAACACCCCGCGCCCCGTTACGCAGCACCTTCTTGAACACCTGACGGCTTTCGCAATTCACCGCGTTATGGGTGACGAACACCGTATCATCTTGATGGAAATCACCGTCGCCCACGCAAGCCCCGGCGATATGCGCCACAGCATTATCGCCCAGTATTTCGACCACGCACTCATTGCGCGTCAAAACGCCATTCGCGGTTAGGGTGAAAGTCTTGAAAACGCTTTCCTCGGCCACCCGGGCAAAGACATGCGTTGCCGCGCGTCGCTCATGGTCGCGCCCTTGGGTGCGCACATGATGGAAGGCCGCGCCATCGGCCACGTCCACCTCCATCACCTTGTTGAACCGCGCCGCCGCCGGGCCGTTTTCCAGAACGGTCAGCTCCGCGCCCGCGTCCAACTTGATCACATGGTGCAAGATCGCATCGGAAGACGTTGATTTATGGTGATAAATCAGGTTTAAGGGCTTGCTGACCTTGCCGGTGACATGGATCACAACGCCATCCTCGGCCAGTGCGGTGTTCAACGCCGCCAAGGGGCGCTGCACCGGGGTCTGCCCGTTTTCTTCCAAGGCACCGTAAAGATCCTTGGCCCAGTGGATATCGGCCTGCGCCACGTCGGCAAGCCGCTCGATCGTAAGGCCCTCTTGCGACAGGTCATCGCTCGCGTCGGCATCGAAGACACCATCGACAAAAACCACCTTCAGACGGTCAACAGAGTCGAAAATCGGCGCTTCATCTTCCTCGAACAAGGCCGCTTCGGGCGCGCCGGCCTGAACCAGTGTATCGGGCCGGGTGAACTTCCAATATTCATCCCGCGCCGTGGGCAGGCCCATCGCGCGCACCCGCGCAAGCGCCGCCTCGCGGGCCTGAGCGATCCAAACCGCCCCGTCCGGCGTGTTCACTGCACTCAACCGCGCCTCGGTCGCATCTTGTTTTGCCTGTGGCAACGCCATTACGCCACCTCCTCAAGAAGATCGCTGTAACCGTTCTTCTCGACGTCAATTGCCAGCTCAGGGCCGCCGCTTTTGATGATCTTCCCATCGGCCATGATGTGCACGACATCCGGTTTGATGTGGTCCAAAAGGCGCTGATAGTGGGTGATCACCAGGAAGCTCCGGCCGGCATCACGCAGAGCGTTCACCCCTTCGGATACCAATTTCATCGCGTCAACATCGAGGCCCGAGTCGGTTTCATCGAGGATGCACATCTTGGGTTCCAGCACCGCCATTTGCAGGATCTCGTTGCGCTTTTTCTCACCGCCCGAGAAGCCCACGTTCACCGGGCGCTTGAGCATGTCGTTGCTCATCTTCAAGGTGGCCGCTTTCTCGCGCACCAGTTTGAGGAAATCCGAGGCACTCATCTCCTCCTCGCCCCGCGCCTTGCGCTGCGCATTCAGCGCGGTGCGCATGAAGGTCATGTTGCCGACACCGGGAATCTCCACCGGATACTGGAACGCCAAGAAAAGGCCCGCCGCGGCGCGCTTTTCCGGCTCCATATCCAGAATGTCTTCCCCTTCCAGCGTGGCTGACCCCTGGATCACCTCGTAACCGTCACGGCCCGACAGAACATAGGACAGGGTCGATTTGCCCGACCCGTTCGGCCCCATAATCGCATGCACCTTGCCCGCGTCCACGGTCAGGTCCACACCCTTGAGAATGGTCTTTTCCTCTTCTTCAAGATCGACGTGCAGGTTCTTGATTTCCAACATTTTTATTCGCTCCTAACTCGTGTTCTTCACGGCCCCGCGGGCCTGTATGTTCCATTCAGTCCAGCACGACCGCCGTGCCACTGGCCGAGACCATCAACATCGACTCGCCCACAACCTCGTAATCCAGATCAACACCGATAACAGCATTGGCCCCAAGCGCCGCCGCGCGTTGCTCCAATTCGTTCAGCGCCGTGTCGCGCGCATCCTGCAGCTTGCTTTCATAAGCCCCCGAGCGGCCGCCGACGACATCGGTGATCTGGGCAAAGAAATCCCGAAAGACATTCGCGCCCATAATGGCCTCGCCCACGACGATGCCGCGGTAGTCCGCGATTTGGCGGCCGTCGATGGTGTTGGTTGTGGTGATGATCATTTACCCTCTCCATTCGCCCAATGGGCAAAGATGCGGCCCAGAAACCCGGATACCGCTGCCGTGCCCGCCAGCATCCAAACACTGAGCATGTCCAGAATGCTGTCGACGACGACGGCGAAGATCGAACAGAAAAGCCCGGTCAACGCCGCCGATATAAGCAGGCCGCGCATCGGGGCTTACCCCACCGACCCTTCCAGCGAGATCGCGACCAATTGTTGCGCTTCCATGGCGAACTCCATCGGCAGCGCCTGCAAGACGTCCTTGCAGAACCCGTTGACGACCAAGGCCACGGCCTCTTCCTCGTCCATGCCGCGCTGACGGCAATAGAACATCTGGTCGTCATCCACCTTACTGGTGGTCGCCTCATGTTCGACACGCGAAGAGTTGTTCTTGACCTCGATATACGGCACCGTATGCGCCCCGCATTTGTCGCCGATCAACAGACTGTCACACTGGGTATAGTTCCGGCTGTTCTTGGCTTTCGGGTGCATGCTCACCAACCCGCGATAGGTGTTCTGCGCCACTCCCGCGCTGATCCCCTTCGAGACGATCCGCGAGCGGGTGTTGCGCCCCAGATGCACCATCTTG
>Ga0102930_1000874_pt1 | contig 10073 bp, 14 predicted proteins | sample SalPon1_B_H2O_MG_FD_84514 | JGI IMG/M metagenome (GOLD analysis project Ga0102930, IMG submission 84514) | Salt pond water microbial communities from South San Francisco under conditions of wetland restoration - Salt Pond MetaG R1_B_H2O_MG | ecosystem: Environmental > Aquatic > Non-marine Saline...
CTTGTGTGTCTCCCTGTGACACTATATGGTTGTGCCTTGTGTGTCTCCCTGTGACACTATATGGTATGTGCCTTGTGTGTGTTCATCACCTGTGACACTACATGGTTGTGCTTTGTGTGCGTGTGTGTAGTAGAATGTGGTTCCCCTGTGTCACTACATGGTTATGCATCAATCATTGTGTGTTCATCCCCAGTGACACTACATAGTACGTTGTGTGTGAACAAGGGTATAGCAGGATATAGCTTGTGTTCAGTCCCAACCCCAGTGACACTACATGGTTGTGCTTTGTGTGTTCATCCCCAGTGACACTACATGGTTGTGCATCAATCATTATGGTTTACTTACCACTTACCACTTCACCTGTGACACTACATGGTTGTGTGTGAACAAGGGTATAGTGTAATGTGTGTAGTTATCACCATCAACCATTCCCGTTCATAACACATCATGGTTTCCATTTCAGTTCTTCAGTTGAGTTCAGCTTGCATGACAACAGAAAGAGTGTGTGTGTGTGCAACCACAGCACCAACGACATGGAAGCTTCGGGTTCTTGGTTCTTCAAGAGACGTGGGGTGTGGGTTCATCTCATGGACACGGGTTGGGTGAGGAAACAATGACAGGGATCTACATATTCACAGATTGCAACGATGAAACCATTCATTTCAAAGGGCATTTTATGTCATGAATCAAGATAAGATTGCATTTGAGAACGGTGACGTTATCACGGTTGGAGATGGAACACACACATTGATGATGTATTCAGCATCATGGTGTGGTTCATGTCAGAGTGTATTGGAAAACGTTGATGTTGACGAGCATTCCGAGTTGATTTCCGATGGGGGAATCAAGATTGTTTCATGAATGCATGTTCGTGATTCCCAGGGGAAAGTGCAACACGAGTTTGTTGGGGTGACCCCAGGGTCTCAGGTCCAAGGTTGTATTGATGTTTTTTTTTCATGAAGAGAAAGAAAAGCCAAACTTCACTAAAGATATGATGTCATATTCCGACGTTTTGCCAGTGCCTGACAACGTGTTTTTCGTGTCAGATACACATTTCAACCATCCGAATGTGATCCGATATTGTGATCGTCCATTTCACGATGTGAATGACATGAACCGGGGGATGATCTCAAATTGGAATCAGCTTGTGAGGCCGGGAGACCATGTGTTTCACCTTGGAGATTTTGCTATGAAGTCGGGTCCAATGCCGATTCCAGATATTGTGGATCAACTGAATGGAACGATTCATCTTGTCACGGGAAATCATGACAAAGTTGCATGGCAACACCGAGATTGCTTTGAATGGGTCAAACCTTATCATGACTTGAATTTGGGGCACTATGCAAATCATCTCAATCAGATCAACATTGTCATGATGCATTATCCAATTGAGGTTTGGGATCGTCGCCATTATGGATCTATTCATATCCACGGTCATGTTCACAGCGGTTCAAAGATCACTGCACAGAACAGAGTGGATGTGGGAGTTGATAGTTGGGGATATTCTCCGGTCAGCGTTGAACAGTTATTTCGTGAGATTGCCGGTGGAGACACGCACGATCTCTCCGGTGAAAAGCAGCCGCCTGTTTTATTTCGTGACTGACATCGTGCGTGATTTTTTTGATTCCATGAATGATCAATCTTCAAAATCGTTTGTTGCATTGATGGCACAAAGTGATTCTTCATTGAGTGTCAACGATTCTTGCTTGATTACCATCCCAAAAAGTCGTTCGGTTAGAAAGCGTGCTTTTTGCAATGAGAATGCTGTTTATGACAAGTTGATTCGTCTGGTGAGGGATCATATTGAGTCGGATGATCAAGGGTTGATTTGCATGTTCAAGTATTCAGATCAGTATATTGGGGTTTCTCGTCAACGTGCTTTGCAACTTTTGCGGGAAATCATTGATTACACTGCACATCCGGATGTTGAAAAATATGAGATTGCCGCCAAAGCACATCGCTTGCTTTTGTTGATGGAAGGCAACACCAATCACCGTCAGACATCCACAGTCCAATGATTCCTTCACGTGTGGTTGTTTTCAGGCAAATTCACATTGATTCATGAAACATCGTCATCTTTATTGGGTTATATTCTCGGAGTTTGTCTTGGGGGTCACAAAAGAGGACCGTGAGTGGGTTCAGGGTGTCATCACAAACACCAAGGATCCACTCGCGTTCTCTGTTGGTGCAACTGCTATGTATAGGCGATCTCGCATCATCAAACTTTTGCATCGTGATGATGTATCTATTGTGGATCATATACCGGGTTGGTGGGTTCACATACTCCCAGCCAACTCTTGATTTTTTTGCATGCACACATGAAAAAACACATAAAAATGGAAAATAGGCACAAAGATTTCTCGGTTCCAGCACTTTTTGGGATCATTTTTGTTGTTTTTCTTGTCATGGTTTTTGGCAGAACGGCAGTTCTTTATGTCAGAGAGACTCACACGACAATGCAGATGCGCAAGAAAATTGCATCTCTTCAAGACACGATTGATCACCAAGACGCAAGATATGATAGCTTGATGCACATCCGCCGCCTCACGCATCCAGATGTGATTTGGATGGCACGGGTCATTTACAGTGAGAGCGACCGGGCATTGGAACAAGAATTGGTTGCATGGGTTATTCGCAACCGATATGAAATTGGGTATTGGGGGGCTGACACATACAAGGAGGTTGCGTTGCAACACAAACAGTTCAGTGCATTCAATTCAAACCGACCATTGCGTTTTTACTACGCAACGCGAAGTTGGTACGACCAATTTGAAAACACGGAACGTGCCGCCCGATGGAAACGTTCATTGGAAATTGCAGCCGATGTTCGGTTTGCAGATCCCAGTGAACGACCGTTTCCAATCTACACTCTTTACTTCTACAGTGAAGTGTCCATGCCTCCGTGGAAGAAACATCCTGCATGGGCATCTCATTATGAACGTGTTCCAAATCAACAACTTCCGGAACGGTTTCGTGATATTCCTGAAGAGCGATTCCGTTTTTTTCAGGATCCAAGCTGCTTTCGGTGTGAAGGACACAAGATCAACGTCGCCGTATCCAGTGAATAGCATGATATTTTTAGAGTCCGCATACGTCAAAAAGAATGGAGTAACTGATGAAACTGATGAGTGCGTTTTTATGATAACATCCAATCGCCCAAATTATGTCTTGGTATTCAACAAGCGCATGGGGGAATATATCATCGTACACCAAAGAAACATTGATGCAACATTCAATGGTCTAAAACGAATTGAGTATTTGGAAGATTACGTTTTGTCACTTGTTTCAACCACACAAAAACACACAAACTTATGAAGTCATTTTCCGAGATCATCACATCTTCAGATTATAATGCAGCAAAAACACGTGCTATCGTGAAGGAAAAGCATCAACTGTCGTCTGAATGCCGCGACGTTCCTGACGATTGGGGTGGAGTTGAGCGTGTTGTTCAACTCCTTTTCAACACAATGGTCAAGCGCGAAGGTATCGGTCTTTCAGCCAATCAAATCGGCATCACCCGCAAAATCTGTGTGGTGAATGTCAATCAGCCGTTTTATCTCGTGAATCCACGAATCACCGATCACGATGGCATGACGCCATACGTTGAATCGTGTTTGAGTTTTCCAGATGAAACATTGAAAACCAAAAGACACATTCGGGTCACGGTTCAAGCAGACAACTTTGATGCCCCGTTATCATTTGGTCCCCCGGCTTCTGAATGGGATGATGCAGAGGATTTGGACATCAACCACCCGGACATGTTGGAAAGTGTTGCTGTGCAGCATGAGATTGATCATCTCAATGGCATCACATTCCACCAACGCCGAATTGGATACCAAGAACCCCATATCAATGAAAGTCGCATTGGACGCAACGACAAAGTGGTTGTGCGCAACACGAATGACATCACTGAAACCAAAACGTTGAAGTACAAGCACGTCAAGAAGCTGGAAGGTGACTGGCAGATCCTCGGAACGGCAAACAGCATTCAAGAATTTGAAATTGACCTAAATTAGAAATGGAACAAGTTACATATTCAGATGTTACGATTGTACCCAAATACAGTGAAATTGAATCCCGACGCAATGTTGATTTGAAATCACAATTTACAAAGAATGTTGCACTTGAACTTCCCGTGATCGCCAGTCCAATGGACACGGTGTGTGAATGGCAAATGGCAAATGAGATGCAACATCATGGTGCAATCGGCTGCATTCATCGCTTCATGCCCATCTCTCAACAGGTCAAGCAAGCACAGCACCTTGATTCTTCAAACAAGTGTGTTGCGATTGGAATGAACGGTGATTATCTTGATCGGGCAGCACGTCTTGTTCATGATGCTGGTGTCAACATACTGTTGATTGACGTTGCACATGGGCACCACGGCATGATGAAACGAGCCATTGGTGAACTGAAAGATGCACACCCCGACGTTGATGTGGTTGCAGGAAACATTGCAACTCCCCATGCAGCTTGGGATTTATGCAATTGGGGTGCCGACGCCTTGCGTGCCGGAATCGGATCGGGAAGTCTTTGCACGACCCGTGTCAAAACCGGTGTTGGTGTTCCCATGATTTCCATGCTTGAATCCATCACGCCGGTTGCAGACGAATTTGACGTGCCTGTGATTGCAGATGGTGGAATGCGAGAAGCTGGAGATATGGCAAAGGCGTTGGCGTGTGGAGCCGACACAGTGATGCTGGGAAGCATTTTTGCGGGGACCAAGGAAACCCCTGGCTCCATCAAACGAGAAGGGACATGGCCCAATGAGACGTTGTACAAGCAATATAGAGGCAGTGCCAGTGCCGACGCCAAACAAGATTCTGAAGAGGTTCGGAATGTGGAGGGCATGTCAACCCGCCTTGAGTATTATAAAGGACCGGTGAAAAGGATTTTGAAGGACATCAAGGAAAATCTTCAAAGCGCATTTTCCTATGTGGGTGCATCCAATGTTCGTGAATTTCACCGGGATGCTGAAACGATCCGGGTCTCTCGGGCGTCCTACCGAGAAGGAACTGCTCATTTGTTGTGAACAAATCAAAATATAAATATATATCATGTTTTTTTTTGCAGCTAATGCACTTTTTGGGCGCAAGCTATCGTTTCCGGAGAAGCTGATGGATGGAGTTTATTCAACAGTTTCGTCCATACCGTATTCTACGGTGGTGTATATTGTACACTTTGATTCAGTCGGTGCTAATCAAAAGTATTTGGAGATGTATTATATAAACGAATTGGGGGTGACATCAATCGTTTGAAAAAACTACTACACTATCATGGATTATTTTTCTGTCTCCAAAACGGGACTCAAGCATATAGATGGAACTATACAACGGGGGTATGATGATGGAATAACACCCGAGAAATCCGATTTCCGAATTTTTTGGGATGAATACAGGGAGCGGCAAATTAAAAAACCGCAGAACAGTGAATCAAAGTATAATAAGCATATCATGAATGGTAACTTTAGCACTTCTCATAGCAATCAGTACTATTATTATCTATTCCAAAACAAAACGTCTGCTAAATCTAAAATGCGTTTTACTACAGCATCCTTGACCAAGGTTCTCAAAGCTGAAATGAACAATTTAGGCAACGGGCTTTTGAAAAAACAGTCAGATTCCTTTTTTCGCCGGATATGGAAACGGTATGAGTCCATTCACGATATTAACGGGACCGTTTTGGGGTCTGATAACAACATTTTCAAAATTACCACCAATACCATTTCTTCAAAAGTCCGCATTTCGTTAAAACCCAAAAGTTGAAAGCAATTAGGTTCTCGGAACATTCTATTTGCAGTTGAGTTGTATGTACAACAAGCATGATGGGGCTGATCTGGATTCGCCATTCACCAAATGTCACTGATTTGTTCAACCCGCCTTTTTCATTGGAACAAACAACCAATGAAACCATAACTGGTGCAAACACTGTGCCTGCTGGATTTACGCACGAGGATTCCTTTGGAGTTGCTCTTGCTGCGTAAAAATCATGATCCGGACCATTATATCCGGACAGCCGTTTCAATTCAGACTCCGATATGCATTGAGACGACGACATCGGATTTGTGTTTTATATGGATCTTCACACTGATGAATAAAGCGCAAATATAGCTGTGTACGTGTGATTGAATCGTTGGATTTTCCTTGGTTCCAACTGATTTGAAATGAGACAAGGATATGGTTGTGATCAAAATGAATTGGTCATTGTGAATGTACTTGGGTTCAATTCCCAACACCTCCACCACGGGACGCCGGATTTAAGTCTGGTGTCCCGTTTTTTTCACCAAACACCATTTTCACACATGGCACCTTTTCAAACGCTTCGTTGGTTTAGCCAGCATCAAATTGAACACATGAATGTCACTCCTGAAAACGTGGATCTAATTTCCATTACATCACCGGGCAAACAACAAGCAGACATCAACAAAGACTTGTTTGACCATGTTTTCAGAGTTGAGTTTAGAGACGACGATGAATCATTCAACGAAAGCCACGCACAGCAAATTCTTGATTTTATCACCAATTCAACCGCAAATCACTTGTATTGTCATTGCTTGATGGGACGCAGTCGTTCGGTGGCAGTGATACGTGCGCTGGCTGACATTACAGATCATGATGTGCAGACGCCCCGTTCTTGGAATGCTCATGTGTATCGCACTCTTATACGAACGTGGAATTCAGACGAAAAAATTGCTGATTATGACAAGTTGTTTTCGTGAATTCTATATATTGATCCACAGTAGAAGCACGGATTTGATCGCACATTTACTACTAATCTTTGAAAAACATGGACCGCCTAATTTCAAAAATCAAGAATCAAGTTGACCAAGACCAAGAAGAAACCAAGAAGTCGTTCAAGAACGTGAAGAACGATGTGGATGGAATGCAGTCTCAAGAGCACAAGGCGAAGTATTGGAAGGGGCGACAAACGGCAAAACGGGTCCAAGACAAGGTGTCGGATGATTCATGATTGCTTCACATTTGAATTGGAACGGCACCATTTTATTTCAATTGAAAGAGACGAAGCAAGCAACGGACCATTCTTCAAACAAACGCACCCTTGTTATGAGCAATCGTTCTGATGTTGTCGTTATGCGTGATCTCATGGACACGTACGATGATAACCTGTTCGTTCCGATGAAAACCGGAATTGATGTTCTTGATGAATTTTGGAGTAGCAAAAACGGGGTCATGCCATCTACGATCACAATGGTTGTGGGGGACGCGGGGGTCGGGAAAACAACCATGCTGATGGTTCTTCTTTCCCATCTCCAAAAAAACGGGTATAACTGCCTGTTCGTGTCTGCCGAAATGGATGAAATTGATTTTGCGGATTATTGCTTCCGGTTTGAAGAATTCAAAGACGTTCCCATGCTGTTTCCGGAGTTTGATGGTCCGGACATCGTGGACCAACTTAACGATGCGTTGGAAACGGGATATGATGTGGTTGTCATTGATAGTTTCGTGGAACTCAAAGAGTTGATTTGCGACCAACGCAACATCACGAAATCCCGTGCAAGTAACTTTATCACATCCATCATGAAGAAGTACAAAGGGGGTGTCAAGCGTTATTATCATGAAGATGATCGGGTGTCCGTTACTGTGAAGCACATGATCACCGCTTCGGGTCCTGGAATTCAAAGAGACGGATTCGTGGATCGTCGTCAACTGACGGATGTGCCATTCGTAGACTCTCTTGAATCCGAGCGTCAAGCGCTTGCAAAGAACCAAGCACATCACACGCACTACACAAGTTTCCTTGTGATTCAGCAGGTACTCAAAAGCGGAAAGTTTGCGGGTTCTAACAGTCTCAAGCATCTCGTGAGTGCTTTTTTGGAGTTGCGATTTGATCCCGACGGACGCACGTTCCTGAAATTCAAAAAGAACCGTCGTGGAGCCGTGGATGAAAAGTTGTACTACACAATCAAGGAACGTGATTTCAAGTTTGACAAAGACCGTCGTCAACGTGACAAAGATGCGTATGATTGGAGCGAGCGAGAAGCGGAACGTCAAGAGAAAGAAAAGAAGAATGTGTCCAGTATTTCGGACTTGCTGAAATCGGGTGGTGTCAACAGCAACAACTCCGATTCTGAATCAAAAAACGACAATGGGGAAACCAACGAACGGGACGTGGATCACGAAACGCATGAGCAAGACCGACAATTTGAATCGTTCAATTTTCGGAATGACCTTGATCCGGACACGGTATCCAACCACCTTGACGACGCCGGGGGAAACGTATCTGCAACGCTTCGTAGCCTGAAAGCGGAAAATGTGATTCCAGATAGCATGTCTCGGTACAAACTTCAAACGTTCATTGACGAAAACGGACTGGAACGTATCACGTATTCCAGTTCCAACGACCGCGTGTGACATGATTCAAGAGTTGAGTGGCGAACCCGAAACTCGCCATGAGGTTGTTCAAATCTTCACAAACCGCCGGGAACGGTCTATTGTAGATCGCATTTACTTAATTGCACAACGACGAACCAACAACAGCGCACACCTGATATGAAAACCGACTTTGAAACCTTCAAGCAATCGTCCATTGAAAACCAACCTGTGTTTTATGACACAGCGTTGAAGAACGTGGAGGTTGCTGACCTTGATGTTTTTACCGTGGAAGGGACACCACTCAATGTGACCCCCCAAGCAAGAAACGAACTTCATGATATCTTGAACGTCCCCAACTCGTTTGCAAACCACGTGGAAAACACGCTGGGACGGGATGCACGTCTCGGGATTGTGGACAGCCTGCGAAGTGCGATTTCTGAAAAGAACGGGATCAAGGTTAAGTTGTCGCTTGCCAATGACAAAATCGTGGGAATCAACCGTGATTTCCGGACGGTCAAGATGGAAGGGTTCTTTGAACTCTTTGAAATGTTCATGAATCGTTATGACTTGGATGTAACCAAGTATTCCAACGGATTCGGAATGTCGGAGATCACTGCAAAATCTCCTCGTCAAGTCAACATTGACGGTAAAAACCTTCCCGACGAAGTATTCAACACCGGAGTCACGTTCCGTTGCAAGAATGGGAAAGTGAGCGTGAACCCGTACATATTCCGTCTTGTGTGTACGAATGGAATGATTGGACGGTATGAAGAAAACCAACAACTTTCCAGCACGCAAAAAGATGTTGTTGCAGGTTTCTTCAAAAACATGGACAAACTTGCAGAACAAAGTTTTATGCCTGATGGGTTGCGAAACCATGTTCTTCGTGCCATCTCAACACGTGCCAGTGTGGATGAAGTATTCAAAGCACGTGAGTTGATTGACAGTTACAGTGTCACGAAGTTCACGAATCCGCTGGTAGAATCCTTTGTTCCCGCCGAAGAAATTAAGGATGCGTATGCTAAAAATGGATATGACGTGAATGAAATGTCCATCACACAGCGTAAAAGCTGCATGACCAACCTTCGGTATTGGGACGTGATCAACGGTCTTACTCGGTTTGCGAGCCATGATTACACGTCGGATGGATTCAAAATTTCTGAACGTGAGCAAATGGATTTGCAACAGCAAGCCGGACTCTTGTTGCAACGCAAAACCATTGATTGTGAGAACCGCATTCCCACACCACCACAGTTTTCGTCTGCAATGCTGAACTGACGTTGTTCATCTACTTTGAATTTGGGGACGCCCTCTGCAAACTGGGGGGCGTCCTCAATTCATTTTTGGAGCCGCTCTGATTCAAGGCTCATTCTTGTTTTGGTTGGGGGTTATGTTCATTGCTCAACTTTCTCTCATGATCCATGAGTTTGGTCATGTGGCGATGTTTTTCAAATTTGGGAGTGTGCCCAAGGCAATTGTTTTGAGGCCGCTGTCGGGCCGTGTGAGGAGTCCTGACGGGTATGCGTTTTCCATGGTTGCGGCAGGCGGTCCATTGGGAAATTTTGCCGTGTTGGGTGTGCTTTGTCTTCTGTTGTTTTCCGGAGGCATGATCACCATTGCATTTTTTTTTTTTTTTTTTTTTTTTTTTTTTTAATCCCCCCTTTTCTTGGCCTTTGAATTTTTTTTTTCCTCATTTTTTTCGGCCGGGGCTTATAATTTGTTGTTTTTCCCATATTCATA
>Ga0102930_1000875_pt1 | contig 10061 bp, 6 predicted proteins | sample SalPon1_B_H2O_MG_FD_84514 | JGI IMG/M metagenome (GOLD analysis project Ga0102930, IMG submission 84514) | Salt pond water microbial communities from South San Francisco under conditions of wetland restoration - Salt Pond MetaG R1_B_H2O_MG | ecosystem: Environmental > Aquatic > Non-marine Saline...
ATCTGTGATTTGCCCGTCCGCATGGGCGACGAAAGCACCGAGCGCTAATTCCATGAGCGCGGCGCGATATCTTGTCGAGACATCCTCGAGTTTTTCCACCGGCTCGCCAAGATCGAACAAGACGACCGGCTCATCAGGTTTCGGCGAGCGCATGGCGAAACGGGGGTCCGGTGCGAGGCCGAAACCCATCCGCGCGAGCGCGTCCGCGGCCCCGGTCAGCTGCCTCTTCCCGATCTTTAGTGGGCGTTCTCCCTCAAGCCGTGCGACAACGTCTGCTGCGGGTATCAGCCCGCCATCGGACACAACACCGGCGGCCCAGGTTTTCAAGGCATCTAGCTCTTCCGACGGAAACATGTCCCACAGTTCATTTGGCAAGAGAGCATGCCCTTCGACGCTGCCGCGCCCATCGGGATTGCGGCCGAGGAAGCGACTGAACTTGTCCAGCTCCTCCATGGCCTCATTCGCGATCTCCTGGGCGATTTCCACCGGCTTCCGCAGGCCGGAGATGTCCGGGACCGGCTTGCCGTTGATCGACGGGTTTATGCTGCCCTCGAACTCGCTGGATGCCGCCCGATAGGTCGCCTTCAGAAACTTTCGCGGTTTGGTGACCTTCAGGCCTTCGGGGAACCGCTGTTGAAATCGCACCTTGAAAAGGACGAGGAACTCCTCCCGACAGCGTGTCGCCGGAGTCCGCAGGTTGCGCTCCGGATGGCAGAGTAGCCAGCTCAGAACCCATTCAGCGTCAAGCCGTTCCCCTCTATCCAGCCGTGCGCCTATGGCGAGCTTCAAAGAGAGGGGGAGTTCCCAGCCCGAGTTCTCGTAGATCGGCTCGATATCGTCGATCTCGGTTGTCGCGATCTTCGCGATTTCCAGAAATTCACCCAAATATCGCTGGACCGAACGGCTTTGGGCGTAGAGGCGTGCAAGGCGTTGCACCTCTTCGGAGATCTGACGCTTTTCCTCTTCCGACGGATCGTCGACGAAGACGCGTCGTTCCAGCCCGTAAAAGTACAGGAACATGTATCCAGCGTCGTAGCTGGCGTCTGACTTTCCGCCGGCCAACCAGTCGAGGTAGGTGGCGCGACATCTTGGCGAGATATCCGAATATCCTGGCCAGTATGGCATCCCATGCCCATCGGGGTCATCGCCGGTTCTTGCCACTGGCAGAGACGGGTCGATGTAGGCGCGGCACTTGTCCCGGTAACCATAAGTGTTCACCGCAGGCGGGGTCCCGACATAGACCATGCCGCCGATATCCCGACCCCGGACAGAGACGGCTTCATCTTTGCGGACCCAGCCTTGGTGCCTCGAAGACTTCTTCGCTTCGACTGGTTCGGGTTTCGCTCTTTTCGTGGGTGTCGCCATGCTTGGCTTTACAGGCACCTGAGCAGGCGCCCTCGACCTATCAGGGTTCCGTGGCCGCGTGGCGTTTCTGGAGCCTGCCGGGTCGGAGCTTGCTTCACCCTCCTTTGGTCGAGATTGTTTCCGCGCGCGACGTTTCTCGATCCACCAGACCAGAAGCGCCGGGATGATGAACGCGAAAAGCATTTGCGCCCCGGCTGACCACGGCTCGAGTACCGTGACGACCACGATCATGGCGAGGAAGAAAAAGACGATATAAAAGAACACGATCCGCAGGAACTTCAAAGCATATCCTTCACAAACAGCAATACAACCTTGAGGGTATATTCAGCTGCGTATCATGCCAACCCGGGAACTTATGTATGTGGTGATTTTGGTTCCGCTGGAATCTACAGGCTGACTGCCCTGTGCGAGGCAAGAGGAGCGTCACCGTTCTCGCCACGTGAAAACCTGCGCCGGAAACGCATGTGATCCCGGATCGTTTCGCCGGCGTTTTCACAGTGTCCTCAGAGTCCCGAGCTAAGCGTGAGCAGATACACACCTTGGCGGATCGGCACGCCTGCCTGGTCAGCTCGAAAGCGGTCGTCTTGCTGTAGCTGGACGCCGCTTCCATGGGTTCGATACCTCGCGCCGTTTTTGCGAAACTATTACATTTAAAAAATTAGAAAAACATTTGACTCGAAGTCCTAGTCCACTTTATTTGAGTCTTATGAAGTAAAAGGAACGGATCGATGTCGACCCCTGGACAAATGGTTAGAGCCCTGGCCGACCTCTTCGATGTGACGGAGAGCTCAGTTGAAGTGCTCGACCGCGGCCTTGCAGCGGCTGGCCTGCGGGCGAAATCCCCGCGGGGGCGGGCTGCGACGCAAGTGACCCCACGTGACGTGGCGCATGACGTGATTGCCCTGTGCATGGACGCGTCGATCCGTGACACGCCGGCATTCGTCGAGTGTTTCAGCAAGCTCGAGCTCAAAGGCGGGCAGGCCTGGACATATCAGGGTGTCTCTGACGATCCGGACATCCGGAACCTCCAGGAGCATCCGCGCTTGACGCCCAAAGGGATCCTCGAGGGCGGGCTATTTCAGGAGTATCCGCGCGAGGACTTGCCCATGGCGGCAACCTTCGGCGGGTCCCTGGCGTCGCTCCTCGAGCATCTGCCCGACCTTAAGGATATGAGGCGGGTCGAGGTGAGGATGCTGAAAGAGCTTCCTGGTGCGCGGATCTCGTTCAAGCTGGGCGAACAGAGGGTTGAGGTCGATTTCGGCAAAGGCGGTGAACGCGGTCCTGATCTCGGGCTTTGTACGATCAAGTCGCTCAACATGCCGTTCCTGCTGTCGATAGCCGCGATATTGCGGACCGACAAAAGAACCCGGTCCAAGATCCCGCAAGCTTGATCTCGCGGTAGCTGGACCAACCGAATCGGAACGAACTGAGGGGCAGCGCAGGCGCGTTTTGCAGCCTGTCGGGAAAGGTATGTCGTCTGGTTTTGCAGAAAAAACTTTTCCGCCGCTCGCGTTGACGCGGTCCAGCGGAACGTTTTCGCAGAAACGGGCGCGGCCCGTCCGGGCCGGGAGGCGGGCAGATATCGGCCGGCGTGATGGGCGGGGTTCAAGGGCTTGTGGCGTCGTGTTTGCGAAAAACTGATCTCGCCGGATTCTCGCAATCCATTGTAAATAAATGGAAAAACTTCCGGAGTCGTTTTCACGGTGCTAAGATTCCGGCCGTTGAAACACCGGCCGCGCATCATCGCGGTCAATTCGGACAAGACACGGAGGGTCGAGATGTAGAAACGTAAAACACCCGCGCTGCGCCAACAGCACGGGTGCTCATGTGGCGGAAGTATCCACCCGTCTTTTCATGACTCTAGGTTAGCAGGGCCGCCCTGCCGCTTCAAGGATCCTCTCCGCCGCCAAGCCCGATCCCACAACGGCTGCAGTCCAGCCGGCCGGGTGGGGTGTGTCCAGATCACCGGTCTGTCCCCGCACCGTCCGACGGATGCGCACGGCACAGCTGTGCCTGTAGCCGCACCGCCCCCGGGATCCTCCCCGGTGCCCGACGTCCCGGGCCCCGGCGCAACGGACAAGCACAGAGGATATCGATATGTCCATTCAAGACCAGGGCAGCTTCCGTCTGCCCGATCCTTCGCGCGCTGAGCGCGACATTCCCATGGCGTCCGGCGGACACTGCACCGCGCACACCGTGATCGGCGATGATCACGGCGTCCGGGTCCAGGCCGAGAGCTGGCTGGAATTGCGTGTCATCCACATCCTTGCGGCGAAGCCGGAGGTGGTCGACCTGCGCGAGCAAATCTTTTTCCGCTACGGCTGGAATCCGAAGAAGCCCAGGGAACACATTTTCGACGTTCTCGTCACGACCCGGGATGGCCGGACGATCGCTTGCGCGATCAAGCCCGCGAAACAGGCCAGGTCAGAGACCTTCCAGGCCACCATGCGCGAGGTCGCGTGGTGGGTCCGGGAAACCGGTTTCGCGGACGAGGTTCGCCAGATCACGGATGCGGACTTCAGCCAGGTTGAGCAGGACAACGCGATGGCCATGGCCGCGGTCGCGGGCACTGACCCGGAAGCCGACGAGGTTGCTGTCCGTGTCGTGTCGGGGCTCTCGGGCATCCGCTCGCTTCGGGACCTGACCGCGGAGACCGGCATGGAGGCGCGCGGCTACCGGTCGCTGATCCGTCTCATTCGCAAAGGCCTTATCGCGCTCGTGTCCCACGAACCGATCGGGCCGGACGCCGTCGTCCGCCGCTGCTGAGACACCGGGTTCACCCCCGCAGTTTTCGCAAACCACGGCCGCGCGGTGTGCCGCGCGGCCCGCCTTCGCTTTGCACGAACAGGCGCGGACCGCGCCTAAAGGGACAGACCACCATGCTACCGGAGCTGCTTGAGCGCCGTCTTACTTTCCGCATCGACCAGGATGATCGGGTCAAGATCAACGACTGGAAGTGCCGGCTTCTCATGAAGACCGACACGACCGTCACCTTCTGTTCTGTCGGGCATGCCGAGCGCATGCAGACCTACGAGATCGGCCATCTGAACAGGCTCAACGGTGAAGGCAGGATCCAGGTCGATCTCGATTACTTCCTGCCCGAGGAACTGCGCTGCACCGCAAACGGGCCGAATTCCGAGCCCTTGCAGGCCCTGACCGACGAACAACAGGAGGCGATCTCCGGGCGGTATGCCATGGTCCGCGCCTTCGAGGAACTTGTGGACGCCGGGCAACTCAAGCGCGTCGACGATGTCATCACCGCGAACATGGAGCTGATCTGTCGGACCGCGCGGAAATACATGCGCAAGGAAATTCCCGAGCCCGAGGAAGCCCTGCGCATCACACGGGCCGAGACCGGCGAAGGCCGCAAGATGCGCTCGCGTGGCGTGGTCAAGCAGCCCGACGAGATCTCGGCCCGGCAATTGCGCCACTGGGCGTCGCGTTACAAGCACTACGGGCATGCGGGTCTGCTCGATCGCAAGGCCAAGCAAGGCAATCGGACCAGTTACTACTCTCCGGAGGAAAACGGTCTGCTTCTCGAATGCATCGAGAGAGATTTCCTCAAGCTCAAGGGCCCGAACGTCACGCAGTTCATCAAGTTGGTCCAGATCGAATTCGCCAAGGAAAACGCGCGTCGCGTCAAATTGCAGTTGCCGCAGCTGCGTGTGCCGGGGAAGAAGAAGGTCCGCAAAACGATCAACTCCCTCGACGCGTTCACGGTCGCGGTAAAGCGCCTTGGACACAAAAAGGCGATGGCCAGGTTCGCCGCTGTCGGCGCTGGGGCGCACTATGCGCGGCCCTTCGAACGGGTGGAAATCGATGAGTGGAAGATCGACCTCTTCACGATTGCAAAAGAGACGGGGCTGTTTGACCTGTTCAGCGAGGAAGAGCTCGAAGCGATCGGCCTGCTGGACCGGACCAAGCGTTGGTGGTTGGTCGGGGCGATCGATTGCCGGACCCGGTGCATCGTCGCACTCACGCTGACCTGCAATCCCTGCGCAGGCGCCGCGCTTGACGGCCTCAAACAGGTCGTGTCCGACAAGACTGACCTTGCGCGGGCAAGTGGCGCGCAGACCCCCTGGAACATGTTCGGCACGCCGGAGACGCTCTGGACAGATAACGGGCCGGCCTTCATTCCTAATGACTTTACGCAACCGTGCGGCGATTTGCGGATCACCAGCGTCAAGACCATCGCAGGCGTGCCAAGTATGCGCGCGATCGTCGAGCGGATCTTCCGCACGATGGCAACATCGCTGATGGTCCATCTTGATGGACGGACCATGTCCAACCCGCAGGAGCGGGGTGATTATGAGTCCGAGAAGGCGGCGTGCCTTTCTGTCGACGATCTCTGCAGTCTGCTGGTGCGCTGGTGCGTGGACATTCATCACACCACACCGCAACCCGAGCTGGGCGGGCTGACCCCCCTGGAGCAGTGGGAAAAGGACATCGCCGACGGCAACCACCCGCTCAAGCCTGCGCCCACGATGAAGCATAAGCGGTGCGGTTTGGGTGAGCGCCTGACGCGCAAGCTCCAAAGGACCGGCGTCGTGGTCCTCGGAATCCATTATCACTCCGAGGTCTTGTCCGAGGCCATGCTGAAGCACGGCTCGCACGATCTGCAAGTGCGGTGGCTGCCCGATGACATCGGGGCCGTCGAGGTCTCCGTGGACGGTGAATGGCACACGGTGCATGCGGTTCATCGGGGGTTTGATGGCGTGCACGCACAGCTCTGGATCAAGACAATGCGGGCGTTGAAGCACAAGTATCCGGAGCGCCGCGCCCATGACGCGCGGGTCGCGCTCAAGGCCTTGGACGACATCCGGGCCCTGAACGCCGATCGTCGGATGGACTTCAAGATGGTCCACAAGCCCTACACGCCGAAGCACATGGCGGCGCTCGAAGCGGAGGCGATCGCGATCCACGTCCCGGAGGATACCGGGCCGCGCCCGGATGATGCCGCAGATCGCGGCGGGATCGGTACCGCCATCACGCCCGAGGCGCCCGAGCGCCCGACCGAGGCGAAGACGAAAATCGCGGAAACCCCGCGGAAAACGCCCGCCAAGGGCGTCTGGAAACCCCGTTGAGCAAGGAGAAAGACTATGGGTAAGCAGTTCCACGAAGTCGCCGGAGCCGTCCAGGCCCTGCGCAAGATCTATGTCGAGACCGAGGTGGACCAGAAACTGGTCCCCCAGCTCCACCGGCTGTTCAGCGTGGGCGAGGACGGGCAGCTGAGCCACGAACCCACGCGCTTCACCGGCGGGCAGGAGACCCACGGGATCCTCTACATCGCCGGGGCCGGAAGCGGCAAGACGACCACGATCCAGCGCGTTCTCTCGGAGTTCGCGCCCCTTGCCGAGAACCCGGAGACCGGGCTGCCGCGCTACGTATTCATCCAGGTGTCGAGCCCGGCCACGCTCAAGAGCCTCGGGCTCGGCATCCTGGCCAAGCTGGGCGTAGAGACCGTGTCGGAGCGCGCGAAGGTCTGGGATATCTGGAAGCAGGTGCGTCACCGCCTCGCGGTCATGGACATCTCCTTGCTGTGGATCGACGAGGCACACGACATGTTCCGCAGCGCGAATGCGGCCGAGCTGAACAGCATGCTCAAGATGCTGAAATCCCTGATGCAGGGGGAACATCCGGTCGTGCTGATCCTGAGCGGTACCGAGAAGCTCGGCGATATCACGGCGCAGGACCCCCAGAATGATCGCCGTTTCACCAAGATCATGCCGCGCGACCTCGATTTCGGCGTGGACAACGAGCAGGTGGACGCGCTGGTGCAACACTACGCCGGCGAGGCGGGTCTGAAGGTCAGACTGGGCAACGACCTGTCGAACCGGTTGATCTACGCCGGCCGTTTCCGCTTTGGCCGGATGGTCGATTATCTGATCCATGCGATCGAGGTGGCCCTCATGCGGGACGCGGGGTGTCTTGAGATGGAGGATTTCGCCGAAGCCTGGGCCGCGCAGGAAAGCTGCGAGCCGCACGAAAACCTGTTCGAGCGCCACGATTGGGTCGACATCCCGCTCGACCGGATCGCCAAGGAGCACGCCGAGGCCGTGTCGTCGAAATCGGGCTCCACGCGGAAGGCGGGGAAAACGAAATGACCCTTCTGCCCGTCCTTCCAATCCTCGACGGCGAAAGCCTGACCTCCTATGTCACGCGGATCGCGCGCTTTCACTTCGGGTCCGATCCATTCGGGTTTCTGGATTTCATCGAGCTGTCCCGGCAAAAGGTGATGGAGCCTGATGACGCGGTCGTCGCGCGCCTGTCGGAAATGTCGGGCCAGACGGTCGCGCGACTGTGGCAGTCTACCCACAGGTCTGTAGATACACGGATCCTCGAGCACCGGGGCGAACGCTTTAACGCGGAATTCTTCAACCGGCACCAGACGTCCTATTGCCCCGCGTGTCTGTTGGAGGATCGCCGGACGCATGGTCAGCGCGTGGGGCGTGTCGATTGGCGGTTCCAGCCGGTCCGGACGTGCCCTCACCATGGCATTCCGCTGGTGCGTCGCAAGAATACCAACCATGGCGAGCGGTTCCAGTACATGGACATGGTCGCCCCGGCGGACGATACCCTCGAGCGCATGGTCGCGGGGTCTGCGCAGCGCGCGCTGTCACCTCTGCAGGCCTATGTGCAAAGCCGTCTGGAGGGGCAAAGCGGGCCGCACTGGCTCGACGGTCAAGACATCGATACCGCCGCCCGTGCCTGCGAGATGATCGGCGTGGTCATTGTGAACGGACCCAAGCCGAACCTCCACGAATTGACGGAAGCAGACTGGGACGCCGCCGGGGCGGCCGGATATCGTATCGCCGCCCGGGGTGAGCCGGGGATCCGCGCGGCGCTCGAGGACATGAAACGCGAGTTCGCGTCGTCCGGACGGGTCGGCGGGCCGCAAGCTGTTTTCGGGCGGCTCTACCAGTGGATCCAGTTCAGCAAGACCCGACGTCCGGTGGGGCCGATCCGCGAGCTTCTGCGCGACGTGATCCTGGACAACTTCTCCATCGATCCCGATGCGGAACTGTTCGGCGTGCCAGTGGCGCAGCGGCGCAAGCACACGGTCAGCAGCCTGTCCCGTAGCGGCGGTATTCACCCGAAAACGCTCACGCGCGCGCTGACGTACACCGGTCTGGTCGACGCCGAAGACGCGGTGCCGACATCGAGCCAGGTCTTCGGTGCGCCGGCCGGTGAGCGGCTCGTCCAGCGGATCCACGACTCCCTTTCGCTGCAGGACCTTCCGCGCCATCTCAATTGCAATCGGACGCAGGCCGAGATGCTTGTCAGGACCGGCTTCATCCCGAGGTTGACCCGGGACGGCCCGGGCGTCACCGGCGTCTTGAAAAACGTCGCCCGCGAGGACGCCGACCTGTTCCTGGAAACGCTCCTCGACCGCTCGAAACGCGTGGCCACGCCCGGGGCCGGAATGGTCGACATGATCGAGGCGTCCGAACGCAGCCGGGTGCCGGTCATTGATATCATGCGGGCCGTTCTCTCCGGGCGTGTCACGCGGGTCGAATGTGCCGACCCGGCGGCAAAATTCAAAGGCGTCCTCGTGGACCCGACGGAACTGCGATCTGTCCTGTTGCCGACCGAATTGGACGCGCGATTGGATCTGAAGGCGACGGCGGCGGCGCTCGGCATGAGCACCTCCGGGGTGCGCGCACTCACTAGGCTGCGCGACACGGACGGGAATCCGATCCTCAACGAAGAGGCGGTCACGAATGCCAAGGGCGTGTCCCATCCGTATTTCCGGCGCGAGGAGGTCGAGGCCTTTCGGCACGACCATGTAACCTTGAAGGACGTCGCCGTGTCAGCGTCGGTCAGTTCGAAGCGCATGAAAGAGACGCTCGATGCGGTCGGTATCATGCCCATCGGCCCGAGGCGCGGACTTGCCCGATTCTACTATCGTCGGTCTGACCTGAAAAAGGTGCCGGGCGTCTGAACCAGCCGTACCCCTGCAATCTTTTCTGGCCGCCCCTCGTGGGCGGCTTTTTTGTGCGCGCGGGGGCGATTTCGATGGAAGGATTATGGGGGTAAAATGGAAGAAGGGAGGGGTAACGAATATAGGAATTTCAAATAATAACAGTGGGTTAGATTTTTCCAATGGAGGAGTTACGGGGGAAATTACAATAATGCGGGATACCTCATGTCTCGCACTCGTCGCCAATGGTTGCTCAGACCAGTGGCGCAACCATAGGCGACCCCCGATCATGCTTTTTTAAGCAGGCGATTTTCCAGGGTCAGGTCAGCAACGATCTCCTTCAGCGCTGTCGTCTCCGAGCGCAGCTCCTTGACCTCGGGCGAGGTTGCCTGACGCGCGGTGTCGCCCGCCAGCCGCTGCTTGCCCGCCTCGAGAAACTCCTTCGACCACGTGTAGTACAGGCTCTCCGCGTTCGTCGGGAAAACAGTCCCCCGGACTGTTTTCTTGTCCTCCTCTCCCTTCGCGGCGACACAGGGCGGCAATGCTTTCCTCGCCAAGCAGACCCGCCAGAACGATCCTGGTTCGCGGTCTCTCTCGAACCGGTGGCGTTCGCCCGCTCACTCTCTTCGGCCGAGTACTGTTTGCGGGTCTTGCGCTTGATGCCCTTGACCAGCTTGTCAGTGGCATCCTTCGATGTCCCGGATTTCGCTTGCGCGGTCCTTCGGGTCTTGTTCATCTTCGCTCCTTGATGGCTGCGATGAACCAGAAATCCTCC
>Ga0102930_1000876_pt1 | contig 10061 bp, 6 predicted proteins | sample SalPon1_B_H2O_MG_FD_84514 | JGI IMG/M metagenome (GOLD analysis project Ga0102930, IMG submission 84514) | Salt pond water microbial communities from South San Francisco under conditions of wetland restoration - Salt Pond MetaG R1_B_H2O_MG | ecosystem: Environmental > Aquatic > Non-marine Saline...
ACCGTCTACTTTGAGTCTTTTGATACGCATGATATCGATGACAAAGATGAATCCCGAATCGTGCAAAAGTTGAGTCATATTCTCACGCGGAGAAAAGAGGATAGTCTCTATGAGATTGATGGATTAGTGGTTTCGCACGATGCGCCTTATCCTCAAGAAGAAGGTCTCAATCCTCGGCATGCTTTTGCCTTCAAATCCATCATCTTTGATGATCAAGCGGAAGTGGTGGTCAAGACGGTGCATTGGAAGATGAATAGAAATGGCATTTTGAAGCCCGTGGTCGAATTCGACCCGGTCTGTATTGATCAGGTTATGGTAAAACGCGCCACGGCTTTTCACGCACAGTATGTCTTGCAAAATAACATCGGCGTGGGCGCACGTCTCTTGATACGAAGAAGCGGTCAGGTTATTCCCAACATCATACGTGTAACAAAGGCCGCCGAAGAAGCGAGCTTTCCCACGAGTCACCCTTTTTACTGGGTCGGCGTTGACATTTCGGTGCAAGAAAAGACCAAGACCAAAAACGAGACACGTGAGCCACAAATTTCGCCCGAATTACAGACTATGATGGAAGTCAAACGCCTCGAGCACTTTTTCCACGTGAACAAAGTGGAGCATTTGAGTGGAAAACGCATCGAGCGTTTGTTCAGAGACGGTCATGACGATCCTAAAAAGATTCTCTTTCACACACCACGCCAAGACTTTTACAAACTCTTGGGATTGTATGGCTACAAAATACATGATGGATTGGTCAAAAAGCGTGAATTTATTGCTGCACCAGCTCTTTTGCATGGTAGTGGAGCCTTTTCGAACAATGACTTGGGTGAAAAAAGCTTTGCTGTAATCGTTGATCGATTTCCTAATATCATCTATGATTCTTCGTATGTGCCTGATGTGACAGAACTCATGGATATAGACGGGATTTCGAAACGCAAGGCGGAATCCTTTTTGCAAGGACTCAAAGTCTTTCGTGAAATGCAATTGCATGATAAAATCCCTGCCTTTTATGAAAGCCCAGACCAGCAACAAGAAGCGCCAGTAAACACGCAATCACCGACATCCCCTAAACCACTTCAAAAGGATGTCATCTTATTCACGGGATTTCGCAACAAGAGCCTCGAAGAAGACTTGGTGCGTTTGGGGGCGCAAATCGCATCTTCCATGAGCAACAAGGTGACCATACTCTTGGTGTCGGACAAGAATACCATGCAAGAGACCACCAAAATCAAGCAAGCACGTACAAAAGGCGTGCGTATAATGGATGTTGCTGAATTGTTTCGACTTGTCTCTACAAAATAGCATGCTACAATCTGCCCATTTGTCAATGTCTTTTTTTACTTTTTCATCAAATTTATTGATGAGGAATATAGAAAATGCAAAGCAAACGAAAGCTTCGTGGGAAGATTTATAAACCTTGTTTGCGACAATTTGGTGATATCAATCTTAGGTTGTCTGGGACCGAGATAAAACCTTTTCTTTCTTCTTTTGACGCTTTTCATGGGACATACGAGGAAAACGAATGCAGTAGCTTGTTTACAATCTTGACAATGTATGTTGTGAAAAATATGAAAAAATTGAAGTCCAAAAAGAAATGGATAATAGTATAGAGGCGAAAAATGTCACATGACGTGGCCCACGAAATTGTCAAATTGGCACAGCAAAAACATGAACAAGAGATACGTGATCGTCAAGCATATATCAAGTTGGATATCGCATCACACAGTTCTACAAATTCCAAAAAAGCTTTCATCCATTCCTATACTATACAATTTAGTCACATTCCTAAATCAGATGACATACGATTGTGTCTTGCATATGAGCATACCTACATTGAGCATGAAAACGATGATTATCATGTCGACGTGTATGAACCGCTATTGCAATTGATGGTTCCCAAAAACAACAGGGAAACACAGCAGAAAATTTTCCGTACTGTCATCGATCTATGTCAACGCAATGGTTCATTTTGTATGAAAAAATTACTTCACGATAAAGGATTGGCAGAAATGACACCGTTTGAAGAATTGCCTTTCAATTTACAGCCTCGGATACAATGTTCGGGAATGCACAACAGCTGCATATCATGTGACGTAAGGTACAAAGAAAGCATGATTAAAAACGATGAAATAATGAATTGGTGTTTGACCTTCATGCATATCTGAATTCTTTTTTATCAAAATTATGAAATAGTTTTATATTTCATGCAAAAAAAAAGAGAGACAAGCGATACATTTTTTTTAATCTACTTCTTCGACCTTGGGCTCGGAAGGCGCTGCAGCGGGTGCATCATTATTCTTGGCGGGATCCTGCAGATTCTCGTACATGCCCCGGATGATAGGGGACGACTTGTTGGAAACCTCCTCCAACTTTTGCTGGAAATCCTCCTTGGAAGCTTGAGGGCCCGATTCGTCCATCCACTTGAACGTGTCATCCACCAAGGACTTGAGCGTTTCTTTGTCTCCCTCGGACAGTTTGACATCCGGTGTCTCCACCGTATTTCTCAGGTTATAGGTAAAGTTCTCCAGCTCATTCTTGGCTTCCACACGCTCCTTGTTTTCTTCGTCTTCCTTTTTAAAGGCTTCGGCATCTTTGACCATCTTCTCGATCTGCTCTTTGGAAAGACGGCCTTTGTCATTCGTGATGGAAATGGATTGCTTGGCGCCGCTCTTCTTCTCCATCGCCGAGACATGCAAGATACCGTTGGTGTCAAGCTCCAAAGAGACTTCGATCTGCGGCTCACCTCTCTTCATCGCCGGAATGGGCGTCAGCTCGAACTTACCCAAGAGGTTATTGTCCTTGGTGAACTTGCGCTCGCCCTCAAAGATCTGAATGGTAGCCGCAGGCTGATTATCGGCAAAGGTAGAAAATACCTGTTCCTTTTTGCAAGGGATAGTCGTGTTACGCGGAATGATTGTAGCCATGATACCACCTGCGGTCTCGATGCCCAAAGACAAACTGGCCACATCAAGAAGGACGATGTCGGTTTGTGCGCTTTCTTCGCCTGCCAATACATTCGCTTGAACTGCCGCGCCGTATGCCACCGCTTCATCGGGGTTGATAGACTTGTTGAGCTCTTTGCCGTTGAAGAACTCGGAGAGCATGCGTTGAAGCGCAGGAATACGGGAAGATCCACCCACGAGGACCACCTCATCGATCTCGCTCTTGTCCGCCTTGGCATCGATCATGACCTTTTCGACGATATCCATGTGCTTTTTGAAGAAGCGCTGATTGATCTCTTCGAAACGTGCACGCGTCAGCGCGCTGGCAAAATCGATGCCCTCGAAAAGAGAGTCCAGCTCGATAGATGCTTGCGCGCTCGAAGACAGATTTCTCTTGAGCTGTTCGCATGCTTTTTTGAGACGCTTAACGGCCTTTGAACTGGTGGTGAGATCTTTCTTATACTTACGCTTGAACTCTTGGGCAAAGTAAGAGGTAAGCTCGTTATCTACATCCTCACCACCCAAGTGATGATCTCCGAGCGTGGCATTCACTTCAAATACACCTTCGTCGATCGTCATGATGGTCACATCAAATGTTCCGCCTCCCGCGTCAAAGATCATCACCTTGCGCTCTTTATTGGACTTGTTGTTGAGCCCGTAAGCGATAGCAGCAGCTGTAGGCTCGTTGATGATACGTAATACGTTCAATCCGGCGATGTGTCCCGCATCCTTGGTGGCTTGACGCTGCTGATCACCAAAATACGCTGGAACGGTGACGACGGCATCCTTGACTTCGTGCCCCAAGTATTCTTCCGCAATGGCCTTCATCTTGGTCAGGACCATGGCCGAAATTTCTTCGGCGTAAAAAGTCTTTTCTTCGCCTTTGAAGTCGACCTTGACCTTGGGCTTGTTATTTCCGTCATCGACTACGTCAAAACTCCATAATTTCTTATCATATTGCACGGTTTCATCCGAGTACTGGCGTCCGATAAGACGCTTTGCATCATAAATGGTATTTTTAGCATTCAATGTTGCTTGGTTTTTTGCCGACTCTCCCACGAGACGCTCTTGGTCATTAAAAGCTACGTAAGAAGGCATGGTCCGATTACCCTGGTCATTTGCGATGATCTCGACACGTCCGTTTTTCCAAACACTCACCGCAGAGTTGGTCGTTCCCAGATCAATTCCAATAGCTACCATTTTTATTCTCTTCGTGTATGCTTTTGTATATTCAAATGTTCTTAAGCTGTTTTTCTATCTTTTCACGTAAAGTATTTACCGAATAAGCGAGATGCAGAGTCGTGGAGTTTCAGAGACTCGAATTCTTCGGACTCTTGTGGTATTTTGTACCACCATCCGTACGGTAATATGATGACTTGGAATGGTCTCAAGCGCATTTCTACATATTGTGCTTGAGACCTGACTTTCTCTGATTTGGATTTCATGTATTTCTTGTTTTTTGGATGCATGATATATATACTTTGTTTGTGTACGTTTTCCTCGTCGGGATCATTCGTATGAAATAGAATGAGATATTTGTGATGATTGGCAAGGAACACATCCTTTTTTATTTTCTTAACATGCGAACTCGAAACAAACAAGTAAGAGAATAATGTTTTCAGTAGTTCTACCGGACTAGATAGACTCTCCATGATAATAATCGGCACCTTTTCAAAAAGATGGTGGGGAAAGATATCTTCCACGGAAGATTGATGTATGGAAATTTGGTTTTGATCTACAGACGGATCAGTGATAAGAGAATACTTGATGTAGACATAGCTCAGGAAAAGAAATATGCATGCGATCATCGCAATGACCATCCATTTCCAATTCACCATCATTAAATACGCCTTTTATTATAATCATATTGTATTTTTCCTTCATAGTCCACAATATCGGGAGACTACCATTGCGTCTTTTTATGTTTGAAAATTTGAAAAACAGTATAAAGACTTGACATGCATTACACATAAAAGAGCATTATGTCATTTTCTTCGAGTAATGATACTATGCCTCCGCATCTAGTAGATATGCATACGAGGGATACAACTACCATTCCTGTGATCAAAGAGACCAAAGAAGAAGAAATCGATGTGGGTAATTATGTGGGCAAGTGTAAATGGTTTAGCGAGCGTGCTGGCTACGGATTTATTACCGTAGAGTCAGGTGATCGCAAAGGAGCAGAAATTTTCGTGCATCACACGGAAATCAATCCACAGAATCGTACACGCGGATCAATGAGCAATATTTTCTGTGGGGAATATGTCACGTTTGACATCATACAAAGCGTGAAAGACGTCCAAGCCGTAAACGTGCGTGGTATCAAGGGAGGACCCCTTCTGTATGAAAGCAACCCTTCATTGAGACACCTGCATAGCAAGCCTACACAATTCCCTCATAATTCCTCTGCCGCCGCGCCACAACACGTAGGAAATACAATCGGGATCTGTAAATGGTTTAATAACAAACTGGGTTACGGCTTTATTACTGTTCTCGATGGAGAACATGCTAACAAAGATATTTTTGTGCATCACAGTGGCATCAAGCCCATGTTCAGTATGTACAAGGCACTCTTGTGTGGGGAGTATGTCCAATTTGATATTGTACAAGGTACACAAGACATCCAGGCCGTAAACGTCACGGGTATGGGCGGTGGGACACTCATTTGTGATCAACTCACCTTCGAGCTGCGTGGGATGATGTTATCCCAGCTGATCTTGACGGACACATGGTCATTGTCCTGCAGTGAAAAATAATCAGGTGATGTTGAACTGTTGCCAACTGGCCGCACATTGAGTCGGCTTCACTCCTTCTTTACAAACCCAGAAGGGAACGCAACCACATTCCGCGTACCACACAAAAAACAAACTAAGGATAATAATAAGTTGTATTATATTCTCTCGTCCTTTTTTTCTTTGTCGCATCATTGTGATGCGTCTATTGTATACATTTTTAAACATCTGATTACATCAAATAATCTGTATGAATTCAGAACAGAAAAAGGAATTGCGTCAAGAAATACGTCAAAAAATACAAAAAATATATTTTGATCTCATTGGTGCATCTCTTGATTCGAAAACAGTGTCTTATTGGGAAAGGTCTGTTATGTCAGGAGACAAAACCCTCGAAAACTTTATCAACTTTGTCACGTGCAAACCCGAATACAAGTCACAGATGAAGTCACGATTCTCTCACATGTACTACGATATTATAGGATATGATCTGGATAATGACACCATTGAGATTTTTATCAATACGCAATGTAAAAATCATGCGGTATCCTCTCAAGAATTGAAAAAATATATCACCAACCTACCTTTATTTTATGAAAAATATAGTGACCTCATTCGTAATGTGTATATGAAAATTTACGATGAAGAGCCGAGCGCGGAGATCCTCGAATTCTATTTGAAGGTGATCAAGCAGAGAGATGAGTATGACATCGAAAAGCTATATGATGATATGTCAAAAAAGTTACACGACGAACCGGATGGGTTGGTGTCATCGCATGACATCGTCAATGAAGATGCCATCCTCGAGCATCAAGATACCGAGGAATCCAAAAGGGATATCTGCATCTTGCAACAAGACAATGACCATCTCATTCGATTTATCACACAATCTTATCAAAACGTTTTTAACAAGGAACCCTCACCGGTCATGGTGCAAAAAGTAAGAGACTTTTATAGCAATCCTGTGAAATTGGTGCACTTTATGCAAAAAAACGAAAACATGATGAGTGATGCCATATTGTCTTCTCCTTTGGAGGATATTGATTATAGACAGCTCCAGGCATTCGAGCAGGTCTTTGAAAGGCCCATGTACGTTCATGAATATTTCAAGTATGTTATTCGTGGCAACAACGAAACCCCCCTGAATTACCAAATGGTCTTTGAAGATTTCATGACAAAATTCACGCGTCTGCGAAGCATTATCAAGAATTTTTTGAATGAAGTGCTGGATGAATACGAATTTGTCCAAAACTATCTATATGATGCAGATGATACCAACTTTTTTGATAACTTCGTAGAAGACATCGTACAGAGCAAGAAATACAAGGAAAATATGCTTGCTTATCTTGCTCATCTTTACAATCAGATATTCCAAGAATCACTCGAGAGCAGGGATGTGGAATATATTTTTGAAAAGGTCTATCAACAAAAGCTGAGTTTCAAAGACGAGTGTCTCAACGATATCCTCATGTCCTTCAAGTCAGAGACCGAAAACATCATCAACCACATTTTCGAGCAGTTTTCTTACGTATTGCACCGTAGTCCGGATGTGTTTGAAATTAATGATTTCGTATGCAAATACCGAGAACTCTTGAAATCTCATCCTATCGAAGATGTTGATGTTATTACAGAAAAGGCGCTTATGGAGTCGCTCGAATTTCATGATATCGTCAAAGATCGCATTCGCGAAAAGAAAATTGATATTCTTCCACGCATGCTCTTTTCTATCTTGTCCCAATGCTTGGAGAATCTACCCGAAGAAACGATCCAAAGTATCGAGGAAAAAATCGATACGTTGACAAAAGAAAAAGATGCATCATAAAAAGAACATTCACTTACTTACTTGTCGACTTGAATAAGAGCATGAATCCAAAAGATATAGTAAAGAGAAGCAATAGTGCATAAATCATCAAATAAAGAATGTGCCCCTTTTTTTTCGAAGGAGTGTATGCCGATGATATACTACGAGATCCACTTGTCGTGATGAATTTTTGACAAAAGCCAAAAGAGGGGCCCTTGTTTGGCACATGAATGAATTTAGAATATGCCGCATTGTTTTGCAGCTCTCGTTTGAGCTCATCAATGTCGACATTTTCATTCACGAAATACATTTTTTCTCCACGTCGTGTGGACAATGACACGCGCGTGTTTCTCTCGATTTCAGATATGTCGCCTTTGCGCAACAGGTACAAGAATTGGTTTTGCACGGGACGATCAGTCTTGAGAAGAAGCATCGCGGGCTTTTGTACCATGCGCGACCCCTGTTGTTCATAATAATGTTTACAATAGCATTTGTAACATGCTTTCTTGATCAGTTCTATGGTCATTTCATCAGAACGTGGTAGTAAAGTGTCTAGATGGTTACAAATGTATATCGTCAAAAAATCGTACTCACGTAGATTTTGATCACATGATCGGCTAAACTCTTTCTGATCTGTGAGGAAAGCTTCGATTTGCTGCTGTTTTTTATTTTTATCTTCGGAAAAATACTCATAATTTCCTTTGAAATCAAAGAAGAGAGGTTTGGTAAGCAAATGGGAATTGTTCCTCGCCTGCTCCAGCTGATCTTGGACAAAACTCTTCATGATGACTTGTTGTGGACAAAAAGAAGGCTGGTAACGTTCGAGAGATTTGCAAAAAAATCCATTGGGGGCGTGTCGTCTAGAACACGGATACCAACAGAAAATGAGTGCACGTGAATAAATATTGGAAAACACGTAACTTGCCCGTTCATACCATGCATTGGGAAGATTTTCACAGCGGAACAAGGACAGAATAAATCCATTGGTAAAAAAATCCAAAATCCAAGCTATGACAAACAAGATGACCACCGCGAGATACAATGCGATCCAGGCCACGGTCGATATGATACTAAACGTGAGAACGTGGAAAAACGCCGGAATGTAAAAGAGAGGCGAAATAATAACGATGACCATGTAGATCACAAACAAAAGGGTCCCAATTATCAAGCCAATGATGAACCGTATGATGGCAAAAGGGTTTGTAATCATTTTTACGACCGCAATGACGATTTTAATCAAGTTGAAAACCAGTTCAAAAACGGCCTTGATCAACTCTCCCAACTTATCAAAAAACGGCTCGACCACTTCCCTTTCTTCTCTTTGCTGGTGGATGAAATTACGGAGTGCTTGCAGTTCTTCTTCATCTTTTTGGTCCCTATTTTTCTTACTATTTTCTTGATTGCTTCCGTGCGGGATAGAGTTTTCGTAGCCTTCTATGCCAGCAATCTTCAGAGGCAAACTCGCCATAAAGCTCATGACACTTTCGCTACGAACCGCGGATTGCATGATTTGCGCCCAATCAGAAACTCGGCCCCCAAAATTTTCCCAGATGCTGGGAATCTGCTCCTTGAAAATAAACTTGTTATAATGGGACATGTATATGGTAAATATCACAAAGTTACCTATACCGCCCGTCTTTCTCAAATCGTACATGAGCTCGATCTTGCGGGTGTTGTGAAACATGAGGTGCACGAGCATGCGCCGTGCCATTTCACCTTCGGGGTCACCTCTTTTGCTCTTGGGATACGTATCCTTCACTTTACCCCATTGATATCTGCCTTTGCATGTGCGTTCATCGTCATTAAACCCCATACCCTTATATTGGCACTCGAGTCTGCCCAATTTTTTCTCCAAGTCCATGATCGCCAACGCTCTTTTGCGAAAGTACTTGATTTCCGAGTCTTTCACCGCGGTCCCGAGCTCGTTGTATATGTCTTCTTCCCTACGACCCTGCCAATTCTCACCTTCTTCGCGGTCAGCATACCTAAAAACCGTTTTGAGACCAGTTAATCTTTCGATAAGATTCAACTCCATTTTCTGAAACATGGACATCTTGTCAAAGTCTTCTCCTTCCGTGAGCGCTCTCTTGAACATGAAACTCATGTACAATGCAAAACAATTTTCGGGCGTCATATCCCTGATGTCCAGATCTTCTGGAGGCACGATGTCAAGCGCAAAAAGTCTAGACAGTTCGTTGGAAAACCCCGATGCCCCTCCGTTGCGATGTAAGAAATGCAGGTACTTGGTCAACATAAACATGTGGACTTTCATATATTCATCGAACGGTTCAGAATGCCCGATCATAAATGTTCGGAAATGCATTTGATACAGTCTGTAGGATATGTACAAGACGATAAGTACGACCGTAATCACCACGGATAAGATGATCAATGTCAAAAGTTTTTGGAAAATGTCATTTGATCCTGACATCCGAGCTGCGTTAGCTGCGAGAAACATCTCCGACTTTACTTATGTGAGTGTTTTTATTTTTGCGCTTTTCTCCATCTAGATATTAGAGATGTTTGCAGCTACTTTCACGAGCGGCTACTCCGCACAAAACGTGCGGGAAAATAATTTCAATGGAGACA
>Ga0102930_1000877_pt1 | contig 10043 bp, 9 predicted proteins | sample SalPon1_B_H2O_MG_FD_84514 | JGI IMG/M metagenome (GOLD analysis project Ga0102930, IMG submission 84514) | Salt pond water microbial communities from South San Francisco under conditions of wetland restoration - Salt Pond MetaG R1_B_H2O_MG | ecosystem: Environmental > Aquatic > Non-marine Saline...
ACCTACCCGCCTCCCTCAGAAATCACTTAGTACAACTCTTTACTGAACCTAATGACTTTTTAGCGCGCAATGAACGCATTTACATTAATTTAAGTAGCGCTTATGCGCAGCTTGCTACTTGGCTAGAACAAACCGAGCAATTGGACAACGTGCATGCGTCGAAACAAGCGCTATAGAGCCGCTTGGCTTAACGCCCTGCTATTATTCTTGCAAGCTCATTTTTATATAAGCGATGGATTATAGTAGAATGGGCATACACGCTACGCTGACCATGGCGTACGATCCCTTTCATTAAAGCACCCACACGACTATGACACAGACGCACTCAAACATTATTTACACGTTGACCGATGAAGCGCCATTGCTAGCAACCTACTCTTTCCTGCCGATTGCACAGGCTTTTACTAAAGCGGCGGGCATTAATATTACGCGCAGTGATATTTCTTTAGCAGCGCGAATTCTAGCGGAGTTTCCTGACTACCTGCGTGAAGATCAACGTATCCCTGATAATCTTGCCGAATTAGGCCGTTTAACGCAGTCACCCGATACAAATATTATTAAGCTACCGAATATCAGCGCCTCGATGCCACAGCTATACGCAGCCATTCAGGAGTTACGCGATAAAGGCTATGCCGTGCCACCCTACCCTGATCACGCTGATAGCGAAGAAGATAAACAAATTATTGCACGTTACGCCAAATTACTGGGTAGCGCAGTTAACCCCGTATTGCGCGAAGGTAACTCGGACCGGCGTGCTCCAGCAGCCGTGAAACGCTATGCGCGTAAATACCCCCACAAAATGGGTACTTGGAGCCAAGCCTCACGCACACATGTTTCACACATGCAAACAGGTGATTTTTACGCCAATGAACAAGCACTCACCTTGGATAAAGCTTGCACCGTACGCATGGAGTTAGAGACCGACGATGGTCGCACGCTGGTACTCAAAGAAGGCTTGGCGCTGACTAAAGGCGAAGTCGTTGATAGCATGTTCATGAGCAAAAAAGCGCTCTGTGACTACTACGATGAGCAAATTGCGGATGCCAAAGACAGCAATATCTTGCTCTCCGTTCACCTCAAATCAACCATGATGAAAGTCTCGCATCCCATTGTATTCGGGCATGCGGTCAGAACCTTTTTCAAAGAAGTGTTCGAGGAATACGATGAGCTTTTTACTGAGCTAGGCGTCAATGCTAATTACGGTTTAAGCAGTATTTATGACAAAATTCAAACCCTGCCCCAAGAAAAGCAAGACGAAATCGAGGCTGCCATTCAGGCTTGCTACGACAAGCGGCCTGCGCTAGCTATGGTCGATTCTGACAAAGGCATTACCAACCTGCATGCGCCCAATGATGTGATTGTGGATGCATCTATGCCGTCGATGATTCGTGATGGCGGCAAAATGTGGGGGCCGGATGGTAAGCAGCACGATACCAAAGCTTTATTACCCGAAAGTACCTTTGCGCGCATTTACCAAGAAATGATTAATTTTTGTAAAACACACGGCGCTTTCGATCCAGCCACCATGGGCACGGTGCCGAATGTGGGGCTAATGGCGAAAAAAGCGGAGGAATACGGCTCGCATGATAAGACTTTTGAAATTCCTGCGGCGGGCACTGCTCGTGTGGTAGACGAAAATGGCAGGGTCTTATTCGAGCATCAAGTTGAAGAAGGCGATATTTGGCGGATGTGCCAAACCAAAGATGCACCTATTCGTGATTGGGTCAAGCTTGCGGTGACGCGGGCGCGTTTATCCAATACACCGGCTGTTTTCTGGCTCGATCCGTATCGTCCGCATGAAAATGAGATGATTAAAAAGGTCGAAACCTACCTTGCCGAACAAGACCTAGAAGGCGTTGAAATTCATATTATGTCGCAATTACGTGCGATGCGCTTTACCTTAGAGCGGGTGATTCGCGGCATGGATACGATCTCTGTAACGGGCAATATTTTACGTGATTATCTCACCGATTTATTCCCGATTATGGAGTTAGGCACGAGCGCTAAAATGCTCTCTATTGTACCGCTGATGGCGGGTGGCGGTTTGTTTGAAACCGGCGCGGGCGGTTCTGCCCCAAAGCATGTGCAGCAATTGCTGAAAGAAAACTATTTGCGCTGGGATTCATTAGGCGAGTTTTTAGCTTTGACGGTGTCTTTAGAAGATATTGCTCAAAAAACAGATAACGCTAAAGCCCAAGTCATAGCCAGCGCTCTGGATCAAGCCACCGAGCAATTCTTGGAAAATAATAAGTCGCCTGCACGTAAACTCGGCGAGATTGATAATCGCGGTAGTCATTTTTATCTGGCCTTGTATTGGGCAGAAGCCTTGGCTGCACAGCAAGATGACGCCGAATTAGCGCAACAATTTGCCCCTATAGCGCAACAATTACGTGAGCAAGAAACGCAAATTGTGCAGGAGCTCAATCAAGTACAAGGCGAGTCGGTTGATTTAGGCGGTTATTATTACCTTGATGCGGATAAAACTGAGGCTGTTATGCGCCCTAGTGCCACACTGAATAGCGCCCTAGCGCCGCTCGCTTAAACCGTTTATCGCATACTGGCGGTTGGCTCAGTCCATAAATCCGCCAGTGTTTGGCAAAGCCACCCCGAACTACCTACACTCACAGTTGTTCGCGAGCGAGAGACGGCACTTTAATGTTCAAACCACAAAAACCACCCGGCCACAAAGGCTCAGGGCCACGCGGTAAGGTCGAGTTAATTAAAAATGGTAAACCAGGCGAGGAAGACTTTAATCTCAATATATTATTAGCCGATATACTCCGCAGCAAAGGCATTAAATCTGTGCTGCGTAACGATTGGCTTATTCTGGCTAATAAGCTCATGTTGCGCCCAGAAATTGTCGAAGTCGTTTCGCTAAAAACAGGCGGCTTTAGCACCTTAACCACTTTAGCTGTGGCTCATGAGCGGCTATTACCTAATAGCTTATTCGAATACCAGCAAGGTGTTTTTAAACAGCTCAAAGCGACCTTGGGCGCTGGCTTAGCACAATGGGTGACACAAGATTTACCTGTTTTTATGGAAGCTTTGTCCGGTGATTTAAAAACTTGCATGGCGATGGATTTAGAAGTTTATAAAAATCCTTTGTTTGTGCGCCGTGCTTTGCTCGGTCCTATTAATCATCGCTATAGCCAAAATAACCCGATTAAAGAAGAACATCCCTTTTGCCAATGTTGTTTATTGAGTAATACTTATAAAATATTTGAACCTTTGTTAACCCAAGCTAAAACCATTGGTTTGCACATGGCAGTTTATCGTGATACCAAAGGTCAAGTACAAGCGGAATGTCGCATTAATGGCATTGATTGGCCGCCGGGGGCAGACGCTTTAAAGCTATATGGCCAAACTTGGCCAGACCGAGGGGAAGAGTTAAGACGCCAATATGTTTTATTTTATACTAGCCAAGGCAGCGCGTTAACGCCACACAATCATCATGCCTAATGACCATACTGCTTTATTTAAAACATTGTTGCGTATTACTTTAATGCTTGGCTTGCCGCTTGCTTTATTATTAGGTGCTTATTTAACATGGCGTTTTGATTTACGCACTGGCTTACAGTTTGGTAGCTTGGGCGGGTTGTTATTGGGTTTACTGGTTGCCAGTTTTGCGACCGCACAACGCAATTTGCTTAAACAGGCTGGCACAACGTATGAAGATGAAACCATTATCAAACAAGCCGCAGCGCAACATATGGCTCAAGGTGAGCGCAGCGGTTTGCTGCTATTAACGCCGACGCGTTTAGTGTTTCGCAGTTACGGCACACGGGGTAAAGCACAAACTTTAGAAATTCCCTTGCAGGCTATTAAAACAACAGCGCCCGTTATGTTATTAGGTTTTATTCCTCATGGTATTAGTTTGAGCTTTTATGATAAGCAAAATCCCGTTTATTTTGCGGTACACAAACGGCAGAAATGGTTAAAAGCTATTCAACAGCAACAAGCACTTAATAATACAGCCTCAAAAATAACAACAACTTGATCACCCTGTGTAAATCCCCCAAAATCTTTCCTTGGGATGCACATAAATACCCCCAGCGATCACACTGTAGCCTATTGCCTCATCATGTTACCCCTTTAAATAGCACGGTATGATGCGCTGGATTTGATTGGAGGATAAGCCCATATGACTGCCGTCCGTCCTGATACCGTTTATTTTTTCGGTACTTGCCTGATTGACTTAATGTACCCACAAGCCGGTGTTGCTGCGATTAAACTGCTCCAACAAGCTGGCGTCCGTGTTATTTTTCCGCAAGGTCAGACTTGCTGTGGCCAGCCGCCTTGGAACTCCGGCTATCGCGATGAAGCACGTGTCGTAGGCCGCGCTCAACTCAAGTTATTTCCCAAAGATATTCCCGTTATAGTGCCCTCTGGCTCTTGCGCCGGTATGTTCAAACAACATTACCCCGAATTATTTGCCGGTCAGCCCGAAGAAGCACAAGCACAAGCGCTAGCTAAACGAACTTATGAATGGACGGAATTTATGGTTGATGTGTTGGGCGTAGAACTAGAGGATCAGGGGGATGCTTTACAAGTCGCCGTACACACGTCCTGTTCAGCGCGGCGTGAAATGGGGGTTGCCAAACAAATTGAACAATTACTAGGCCAGTTGCGACAAGTGACCGTGGTTGAACAGGCTTATAAAGCAGAGTGTTGTGGTTTTGGTGGTACCTTTGCTGTCAAAGAACCAGAGGTCTCAGCCTCCATGGTTGCCGATAAAACAGCAGCGATTCGCGCCACTGAGGCCAGTCATTTAGTCAGTCAGGACTGTGGTTGTTTGATGAATATTGGCGGTGCTTTTGACTATCAGGCTAAACAGGAAAACCTAGCCCAGCCACGCGTGCAACATATCGCTGAATTCTTATGGGAACGTACGCAGAGCAACGCAACGGAGGAGGCTGCATCATGACCACTGAATTTCGTATCCGCGTTGAAGATGCGCTGCAAAATGAAGAAGTACGCGCTAATTTTCGCCGTGCGATGGATGGCTTAATGACGCGGCGCTTGGATCAGTTTCCTGATGAAGCAGAATTGCAGCGCTTACGCACACAGGCTGAAGCGATTCGCTCTAACTCGCTTCTTAATTTGCCACAACTACTGGAACAATTAGAACAATCCCTCAGCGCCAATGGCATTAAGTTGCATTGGGCAGAAACGACGGAAGAAGCTAATCAACTGATTCTGCAAATTATGCAAGACCATCAGGCGACTTCCATGATTAAAGGCAAGTCGATGGTTTCAGAAGAAATGGGGCTTAACCATTTTATGGAAGAACGGGGCATTGAATGCCTTGAATCAGATTTGGGTGAGTTTATTATTCAGCAGGATGGTGAAACACCTTCGCATATTATTATGCCCGCCATTCACAAGAATAAACGCCAAATTGCCAAGCTATTTCAAGAAAAATTCCCCGATATTCCTTATACCGAAGATGTCGACGAGCTAACGCAAACAGCGCGTACTATACTGCGGGAAAAATTCGCTCAAGCCAAAGTGGGCTTATCGGGTGTTAATTTTGCCGTAGCAGAAACGGGCACCTTATGCTTAGTTGAAAATGAGGGGAATGGCCGTATGTCAACCACTGTACCGCCAGTGCATATTGCCATTACGGGCATTGAAAAAGTGGTGGATAAACTGAGCCACGTACCGCCTTTACTCAGTATTTTAACCCGCTCCGCTACCGGCTAGCCGATTACGACTTATTTCAATATGATTAGCTCGCCGCGCCAAGCGGATGAGAAAGATGGCCCCAAAGAAGTGCATTTAGTGCTATTGGATAATGGCCGCTCGCGTATTTATAGCGACCCGGAATTGCTAGCGACCTTACGCTGCATCCGTTGTGGTGCTTGCATTAATCATTGCCCAGTTTATGTGCGCATTGGCGGTCATGCTTATGGCACAGTGTACCCCGGCCCCATTGGCAAAGTGCTAGAACCACAAAAAGAAGGCTTAGCTTCGCATGGCGAATTAGCCCAAGCCTCTAGCTTATGTGGCGCTTGTGGCGAAGTCTGTCCGGTGCGTATCCCGCTACCCAGCCTGATTAATCGACTGCGCTATGAAAGTGTGCGCCAAGATAGTAGCACCACACAAGGCGCGGGCTCACGCCGTAAATGGCAAGAAGCTTATGCTTGGAAAGCTTGGAGTTGGGCGGCAAGTCATCCGCGTTTTTATAATAGCGGCGCACAAATGGCGACCCGCGTGCGTAAGATCGTCCCCAATAAACTAGGTGCTTGGACCAGCGTGCGTAGCGCCCCTAAGCCTGCTGCACGCACCTTACATCAACACGTTGCAGCTATGGGGGTGGATAATGAGTAAAGCACGCGATGCTATTTTACAACGCTTATATGCTGAGCGCCCTGATATTGAACCTAATGCAGAGCGTGATCATTACAGTTGCTTTGATTGGTCGCTGTCTGAGCGGCTGCAACGCTTTCAGGAACGCATGGAAGCAGTACGTGCTGAAGTGCACCATTGTGATAAACAAGACTGGCTGTCTAGCCTAAAACAAATATGCCACGATAAGCAGTTGAATAATTTACTTATTTCTCCAGAGACTCATTATGGGGAACAAGTTTATGCCCAAGCTGCGGATTTCCCCAGCTTATGTGCTTATGATCAAAGCATTGAAGCTTGGCAAGACACTTTGTTTTGGCATACGGATGCGAGTTTAACCACGACCTTAGGCGGAATTGCAGAAACGGGGAGTTTAATGCTGTGGCCAAGCACGCATGAGCCGCGTTTAATGTCTTTAGTGCCATCGGTGCATATTGCGCTATTAGAAACACAGCAACTTTACAGCACGTTTGCTGAGGCTATGCATAGACAGCAGTGGCAACAAGATCAATTGCCTAGTAATGCTTTATTGATTTCAGGGCCATCTAAATCAGCCGATATTGAACAAACTTTAGCTTATGGTGTGCATGGACCAAAAGCGTTAATCGTTATTTTAATTAATACTCACTAAAGCAGGTAAAGGCGGGAAGCAATCCCGCCTTACTTAGATCAAGGCGCGAATCTGTTTAAATTTCCAAATCGGCCATATCACCATCATTATCTAAAAATTCTTCAACCCAGCGTGGACGACGCCCACGCCCCGTCCAAGTCTGACTTGGATCATTAGGGTTACGGTATTTAGGGGGCACCGGCTTCCTAATCTTACGAGCATCCAGAACTTCTTCTAAGGTAAAAGGTGATTGTTCAATCAGTTGATCAATCTGTTCGCGCAACTCCAGTAACTCTAGCTGCTTTTTTTGCTCAATTGTTTTGTCAATACCACCCTTAAGCCTCTCTAACTCTTCAAACGATAGGTTATCAAGATTAATATCAGTCATTACTTATCCTTTTATACTTTAAACATAAACACGTTTGACGATTTTAATCATACTGAAATAATTATTAAAGTCTATTTTCATCCCCCCTATAAGGTTTTTTTCACAAATTCGTTTAAGATAACAGATAAACGGCTAGTTGCTGATTACTCTAAGGGTAGAAATAGTGAAAAATCCTCACGCGATTTAGAAAGGTTGGGGTTATAACAAGGATCTCTGCGCATTATATCCCCCCAAGTCTTATACATATAAGCACTCTCAGCAGCATAACGCGCACGCTGTGCACTACTTTTATCTCGACCACGACTAATTGATTCACGGTGTAACAATTTCACAGTTGGCGTCCATAAATTACGGTAGCCTGCAGCATGAGCTTTCAAACATAAATCAACATCGTTCCAGGCAATCGTTAAATGCTCAGCATTTAAGCCACCCAAATGTTCATATAATGTTTTACGTATCACCAAACAAGCCCCCGTCACTGCCGTAAAGTTTTGCGTCAGCTTTAAACGATCTTGATAACCGGCTGCCTGCTCCGCAAAATAACGGTGTACATGGCCGCTCCCACCGCCACAGCCTAAGACAACGCCTGCATGTTGAATGCGTCCATCTGGATAGCATAATTTAGCGCCCACACAGGCAATCTCTCGGCGGCAGGCATGGCTAACCAGCGTTGTCAGCCAGTCGTCTTGCATCACCTCAATATCATTATTAAGCAACGCTATTAACTCGCCTCGACACTGCTGAACAGCAAAGTTATTAATAGCTGCATAATTAAAATCATCATCAAACGTCAACACAGAAATTCTTTCATCTTGTTCGATGGCACTTAGCCAGTCCAAGGTTTCTATTTGTTGACTCTGATTATCAATAATCAGAATTTCATAGTTCGGGTAACGGGTTTTCTCTAAAATAGAGCCAACACAAGCTTGCAATAAAGGTAGATGATCACGTGTCGGGATAATAATACTCACTAGTGGCAAAGCCTCAGGACAGGGGAAATACCAATCGATACTTCCTAAGCACTTATCCAAGCGATAATGCGGGCTTTGTCCTCTTGAATGAAAAAAAACTTGTAATAATGCGGCTCTTTTAGCTAAGTCGGTGGTTCTCCCAAGGTCAGGATTTGTATCGACCGCGTAGTGACATAAAATCCTAGGGATATGTGCAATGTCTAATGTATTTATAGACTCATCCAAGTAAGGTAATACACGCACAAGACTCAATGAGTCCAAAGCCTGTCGCGACGGTGGCAGGCTAGAAAACCAAGATTTACGAAAAAAAACTACAGGCCCAATATAATCCTGTGAGAAAAACAAATCAGGATTCCAGTCCGGTTTAAAGTTGGGTCTCGTGCGTTTTTTTCCTTCTAAGCAGTCGTGATCACTATAAATTACCTTGATAGCAGGGTGTTTTAAAAAGGTTTCATGCACACAGCTAAGCGCATCACGTGTTAAATAAGCACTAGCGGGAGAATAAAACACACTATTTATTTGGTGTGGCACAGTGACTGCCGCTTGTGCGGTAGGCGCTATAGACAAACTTTCCCCACGCTCTTGCAGCCATAATGCATATAAAGTTGTTGTAATACCTTGTGCTTCAAAAGCATTTAACCAAGCTCTCATATCCTGTCGCCAACGCCACCGTCCTCGGCACACTCTTATAAAAATGCCCCGCAGCAAACGGTAAAGACGATGCCATGGTCCTGTGTCAACCTTTAACAGCGGTAACTCCTTAGCCAACTTATGTACTTTTTGCCCGGCGGTTTTTACTCGTGAATAAACCATCTGACTTTCATCACTCATTTTTAGATAAAATACAAGGACTTTTAGCCCCCTTACTTAGGCGAATGCCCCACAGGACAAGCTCTCCCTCAATAAACAAAAAATAAAAGGCCACTTCAAATCATTGATAAATAAATTTTAAAAAAATCAAAATTGCAAAATTCCACTAAATACTGACCAAGCTAGGCAGTATAGCGGTCGTTTTCACAAAATTGCCTACAAAGCAAGCAATACGATTATTTATCACTGATAATAAACTTAATATATTACAAGGTTAAAATACTTTTGATTCTCATAGCTTCATGAAAAATAAGCTTTTATTTTAAAAGCTATCCACTTCAGGCTAAAAACATCATTTAGCTGGTAATCATAAGCATACATGTGTAACATCCCATTCTCGATGGCATAGGTGGTATGATGTCGGTCTTGCACTGGTAAAATAAAATAACAGCAACAATAAATAATCCCCTATAACAGAAATAATCACATTCAGAATCGCTATTCAGCTCCGTAGTAGCCTGAATAAGCACCGTTGAGGAGAGCTCTGCATGAGTCATAAACCAAACGACATTGACCCGCAGGAAACCCGTGAGTGGCAAGAAGCCATTGATGTTGTTGTTGAGCGTGAAGGCCCAGAACGCGCTCGTTACCTGTTAGAACAAGCAATTGACGCCGCCTATGAGTCAGGCGTCGAACCCCCCGATACAGACACACCCTATATCAATACGATCCCTGTCGATCAGCAGCCTGACTATCCGGGCAACCTTGAATTGGAACGCCATATTTTGCGCGCTTTGCGCTGGAATGCGACGGCTATGGTGGTCAAAGCCAACCGCAAACCGGCTGAACCCGGTGGTCATATAGCCTCTTTCCAATCGTCCGCCATTATGTATGAAGTCGGTTATAACCATTTTTG
>Ga0102930_1000878_pt1 | contig 10041 bp, 13 predicted proteins | sample SalPon1_B_H2O_MG_FD_84514 | JGI IMG/M metagenome (GOLD analysis project Ga0102930, IMG submission 84514) | Salt pond water microbial communities from South San Francisco under conditions of wetland restoration - Salt Pond MetaG R1_B_H2O_MG | ecosystem: Environmental > Aquatic > Non-marine Saline...
AGTCTTTGACGGTGAGAAAGGCTATGCCTCCGCACAAGGTCAAAAAATGGATCTAACCGAGCAACAGATTAAAGATACTAAAGTGACTTCTGGGCTTTTTCCAGAGCTTAATGTTCCAGACACCGCCACACTTGTAGGGATAGAAACTGTGAATGATGAGGAGGCTTATGTCGTGAAACTTACTGACAATGTTAGAGAGTTTTACAGCACCACCTCTGGCTTAAAACTAGCGACAGAAACCACAGCAGAACAAATGGGCCAAAAAATAACCTCAACGGTATCTTACCAAGACTACACAGAGAAAAACGGAGTTATGGTACCAATGACCTTAAGCCAAAACTTAGGCCCACAAACAGTTGATATTAAAATTGAAGACGTAAAGTTTAATGAAGGCGTTACAGATGCCGATTTTGAATAATTAAACGTATTTTATTAAAGTAAAAATCCCGCAGAATAGCGGGATTTTTTGGTTAATCACTACTCTATAGCCCCGATTTAAATAGTATCACACATATTTTCCATTCTTAGACTACATATCAATAGTCAATTTTAACTTCTAGAAAATCTCAAATACCCGATTTTAGCACAAGCACAGCGATGAGGGGCATGAAGTGTTGTTAGCTGACTTTGTTTTATAGGTTATCAAGTTGGTTACAATACCGGTCAATATGGTCTATTCCATACAATAATTCAGATTCGTTAATATTCATCCATTGAAATAATTGTAAGATGATTCCATAATTCTGTCGTGCATTAGTCGAATCTTTTACAGCTTGATAATCTATAAAACATATTGGTTCGTGATGAGCAATTCTGTTTCTAAATTTATTGATTTTAGCTAATTGATTAAAAACATAATTCTGATTGTATTGAATATTAGGCGTGCTTTTTGGTTTGGATGGAAAAATTTGAAGTAGAATTCTACCTGTTGCATTATATTGTTTTTGCGCAAATAAGTATCTCCAAAAACCAAATCCTAATTCTGCAACCAACTTGTTGTGGGAATAAGAGGTGCCTAATTTTCTTACTGCGTCATTTATATTTCGTTTTGTTAATATTGTATTTGGGTTATCTAATATTCCATCAGTCCTAGCTGCATCCTTAACCAATCATTTCCAAAGGTTTTGATACATCGTTCGTCTAATCTGTTTCTAAGTGCAATTTCAAAGCAACTGATAACAGTAAAAAACTCTTGGGACAATTTTAAATTTAACCGATACAATGTCATTGCTTTTCTCGTATCACCATTAGTAGCTGTTAAGTAACGACTCATTCTCGCTGGTGATAAGATTTCGGCAAATTTATTGTATCTCATTAATTGTCACCTTGGTAAATACAAATATATTAACTATATTTGAATTACCTTATTCCCGATAGTCCCTGATTTTATCAAACTATCGGGTTTTGAATTTTAAAACTTTCCTGTTCGTTTCTCAGCTTGTCACCAACAAGATATTGCAGAGTAAAAAAGTAAAGTAGATTGCTGTTTAAAACTGAATAGCTAACCTCTTTAAACACAAAAATCCATCTTTATCGTCATAGCATAGGCTACCCCAAAAAATTGCTTTGCAACTGAATTTATTTATTGGTTTTGACTTTGTGATTATAATCGAATTCAGGTCATTAGAAACTTGTCAACACAACGCCAATAATCCAAACATAAGAAAACGCTATTCCGTAATAACCGATGCCCTCAACGGTATCTTACCAAGATTACACAGAGAAAAACGGAGTTATGGTGCCAATGACCTTAAGCCAAAACTTAGGCCCACAAACAGTTGATATTAAAATTGAAGACGTAAAGTTTAATGAAGGCGTTACAGATGCCAATTTTGAATAACTAACATATTCTTTTAAACTAAAAATCCCGCAGAATAGCGGGATTTTTAGTTTAACACCCTCACCGCTTTCACAATCACACTTTCTACGCTGGTTGTACTAGACACAAAAACAGAATTGGAATAGAGTTTGGCCTGTTGGGCGGTGGTGTTGCCAATGCAGATGAGCTTGGCCGTAGAATGGGGGTTTGCTTCAAAAAAACTCTCCACGCCCAGCGGACTAAAACACAAGACCGCATCAAAATCTCGGTGGTAGGGTTTTGGGTTTTTTAGCGTATCATACACAAAGATTTCAGACAGCGGGATGTTGGCTTTGTTTAGGGCATCAGAGAATTCAGGGCGTCGCTTGGCGCTGCCAAAAAACGTAAACTTTAGGTTGGCGTAGCCTTCGATGAGGTTTTGGGCTAAGTTTTGTCCGCTTGCAGCACTGAGTCTGACGTCAAAGCCCAAAGCTTTCAATTTTGCTGCTGTTTTCTCACCCACACAATAGCAAGCACCAATGCTAAAATTTTTAATTAGCTCCACCGTGGTCTGGCTGGTGATGATGGCATTGGGGTAGTGGTCTGTGGCAATGGATATGGGGACATCTAAGGTTTTAGTGTGTATAGCATTGTATTCCGTTAGGCTTAAGCCAGCATTCAGGAGTAGATTTTTTTGAAAAGAGCTTAGCAGTTTTGTAGAAAGTACAGCTGGCATCTTATAAGATTTTCCTAAGTTCTTTCATAATCTGGTCTCCTCCCTGTTGTAAAACCAGCTCTGCACAGCGTTTTCCAAAACCGTCCACATGGTCTAAAGGCGTAGATTCTTCGATGATGTATTGTTCTGTGCCGTCAAGGCTAAAAAGCCCAGCCTTTAGTTTTAGTTCATCATCTTCAACGGTGGCCAAAGCGCCAATAGGAGCTGTACAGCCTCCTTCCAGAGTTTTTAGAAATTCTCTTTCTACGTTCACTGCCATGGCTGTTTCTTCGTGGTTTAAAGGCTCTAGCGCAGCTTTGCAAAATGTATTGGTATCCATTGTGACTACCAACATGGCACCTTGAGCAGGAGCAGGAATCATCCAGTCCAGCTCTGTATGCTGGTCTGGCTTCAAGTTGATGCGCTCTAGTCCAGCCGCTGCAAAAATAGCCCCAGCCCAGGGGTTGTCCTCTAGTTTTTGTAGACGGGTGTTTACGTTGCCTCGGAGGTTAACAACCTCATGATGCGGGTATCTACCTAGCCACTGCGCTTTTCTGCGCAGGCTTCCGGTGGCAATGGTTTGTTTTGAAGAAAAATTGTCCAGACCTTTATGGATAAAGATATCACTTGTGTTGGCTCTTGGCAAAACCGCCGCTTCTACTACGCCTTTAGGCAGAGCGGTAGGGACGTCTTTCATGGAGTGCACGGCGATATCAATCTCTCCTTTGAGGAGGGCTACATCTAGCGTTTTAGTAAAAATGCCAGTGATGCCCATCTCATAAAGCGGCTCTTGCAGATTCAGGTCGCCAGTAGATTTCACGGGTTTCAGAATGGGATGATAGCCTTCTTGTTCTAGAAGTGATTTTACTTTATGGGCTTGCCATAAAGCTAGCTCACTATCACGCGTTCCTATTCGTATAGATTTAGACATAAATACGTGTAATTATCAGTTGTTGTGTAACGATTCTGATTATAGCTAGTGCGTGATTTTAAGGCACTTACCTTTCCCATTAGCAAGTAGTTTATTATATGTAATTACTTTGATTTTAGTGCTTTAGCCCTCATTTGCTAAAGCAGATGTTGTGCGGTCGGCATTTTATTTTGCTAGTTTCAATTTTCTTCGATTCAAGTATTCTTTAAATTCATCAAATGTCATTCCTTTAGTTTCTCTTGCGACTTTTTCTTTTACTTCTCTAAAGAATTTAACGGTGTCAAATTCTTTTTTTGTTTTTTCTGTTTTATTCATTACGTATTATTTCTTTAGGTGAACGGATATCTAATTGTATGTGTCCGTTTTTTATGTTAATTGCATTGTAACCTCTTATTCTGAAAACATTTACGATGTGTTTAAAATTCCAACTTATTAAGTAGTCCACTTTATTTATGGTTGCACAAGCAATATGCCTGCAATCGTCAATGCTTGTTTGTCCAACAACATTTTCTTTCACATATTCTTCGGCAAGTTCATTAATTTCTTCGGTTATTTCGGCAAATTCAGTTTGATTTTTGTCGAGACTTAAAAAGTGTTCTTTTACTATGTCAGGTGCGTTTTCAAGTTCAAATTCACAAAGGTCAGAGTATACACAAATAATTTCTCCATTTTTGACCATTTCAAAAAGCATTTCAGTTTCTTCTTGAAATTCAACATCATAAACTCCACCAAAAACTGACGTGTCAAAATATAGTCTTAATCTTGTCATTTAATAAAGATAATAAATTTTCTAAAAATCCAAGTATTTTTATTTGCAGAGTGTTTATTATAATGCAACACAACTAAAGTTAAGACGGATTTCCTTCTGTGTCTAATTCGAATACCTTTTTCAATAAAGCGATACTGTCTTCAGTTGAGCCGTTGGCATTTCTTAAATGACTTGCAAAACTACGGGTGATTTTATGAATCACACGTTCTGTAATAAGTTCTGCTTGGTCTTTGTCGAACTGAGTGTTTTTTTTGCTTTGGTAATCTAATTCTTCGTACTGAAAGGTTTTAAATTTATCCTTTAAGGCTTTTATGGTAGGGGCAAATTTTCTGGTATCGAGCCATTCTTCAAAATCGGCCTTTACTTCCTCTATAATAGCTTCAGCATCTGGAATGAAGGCTTTTCTTTTGGACAGGGTTTCATCGGTGAGCTGAGACAGATAATCGAGGTGAAGCAGCTTTACATTAGTCATGCCTTCCACGTCTTCAGCTACATTTTTAGGGATAGAGAGATCCAAAATCAAAAGGTCTTTTTTAGGATATATCAACTCTTTGGTGATGGTTGGCGATTGTGCGCCAGTGGCAACGATGAGTATATCTGTTGACCGGATTTCTGATTGTAATTCTGAAAAGTCTTTGACGATCAAGTTAAATTTCCCAGCGATTTCTTCAGCCTTATCTTTAGTCCTGTTGATGAGGGTGATGTTCTTATTGCTGGTATGCTTCACAAGATTCTCGCAGGTATTTCTTCCGATTTTGCCAGTGCCAAAGAGCAAAATTTTTCGGTCAGAAATATGAGTAATGTGGTCTAAAATATATTGTACAGAGGCAAACGATACTGATGTAGCTCCTGATGAAATTCTGGTTTCATTTTTGATTCTTCGGCTGGCTTGTATCACAGAGTTGACAAGTCTTTCCATAAAATGATTGATCATTCCTCTTTTTTTGGAAAGGATAAAGGCAGACTTCAGCTGACTGATAATTTCAAAGTCGCCAAGAATTTGACTGTCTAGGCCACCGCCAACTCTAAACATGTGATTGATGGCTACTTCATTTTTTAGAATATAACCGTTTTCAGAAAACGTGTTTTGGTCTCCTATACTGAATTCGCAAAGCAAATCTATAAGGGTTTGTTCTTCATCAGCAAAAGCATAAATCTCTGTTCTGTTGCAAGTAGAAGAAGCAACTAGAGAAGTAAGACCCAAAAATTTTGCCTTGTCCAGCAATGCTTTTCTTTGGTCTAGACTCAAATTGAATTTACCTCTAGTCTCCGCATCAGCCTTTTGATAGCTTATGCCGATGACGTAGAAATTTTTATGTTGAGATACGTTATATGTTTGCATTCTTGAATTCCAGAAAATATAGTGTACAAAATTAGAGCATAAGTATTGCTAAAAATAACGCTGTAAGTCCCTTTTTTGTCGTTTGACGTATTTTTAATTAAATTATGACAAATATCAGTTCATTTATGTAGTTTTGTAATGAAATCAAGACGTAAGAGCTTGTTTAATTAGAACGATTCTAAATAGATAATTACTTATTCTAATGCTAGTATCAGAAAAAAATATCGCTGGAGGTTCAGAACGATTTGTAGAGATTGAAGAGGGGTTGTGCATATTGTCGATTCAAAACGAATCTGATTTTGAGGAATGTATCACACATCATATTGGTGCGGATTTTATTCAATTTCATTTTTGTGTGAAGGGGGAAATCAAGTTCAACTTTAATGAAGGCCGTTATGCTATGACCATCAAAGAAGATAGTTCCTTGTTGCTTTATAACCCTGAACGGGATTTGCCCATCAATCTTGAAGCCATGCCTCAGTCCTGGTCGGTTTCTATTTTGATATCTATCAAAAAACTGCACACCTTATTTTCTGCTGAAGCCAATTATATCGATTTTTTGACGGAAGATAATCGCGATAAAAAGTATTACAAAGAAGTGGCAGTGTCACCAGCCATGGCCGTCATATTAAGTCAAATTTTGAATTTCAACCTGCATCCTTCCGTACGGAAAATATATCTGAAGGGTAAAGCTTATGAGTTGATAGGTCTTTACTTCAATCGTCCTGCAGAAGCTGATATTGAGCAGTGTCCTTTCTTGGATGATGAGGATAATGTGAAGAAAATAAAACTAGCCAAAAGCATTATCCTCCAACGCATGACAGAGCCACCAACTCTACAGGCACTGGCAGATGAAGTTGGCTTGAGTTTGAAAAAACTGAAAGAGGGGTTCAAAGAAATTTATGGCGACACCGTTTTTTCTTTTCTTTTTGATTATAAAATGGACTATGCCAGAAAATTGCTAGAAAATGGCAAGCACAACGTCAACGAAGTAGGCTTGAGTATAGGCTACAGCACTGCTAGTCATTTTATTTCAGCATTCAAAAAGAAGTTTGGCACTACACCCAAAAAGTATATTCAGGGATGATTTGGTGGGGTGTTTGTATTGACCTTTACATTATCACCCATTAAAAAACCAAGGATTATCATTTCACAATCACCCGTTTGTTGATGATTTCAAAACCAGAGAGCAAGTCTTGACAAAAGATGTAGCCTTGCAAATCCACAAAATAGGTTTGCACTACAATCCCTTTTAAGTCGGGTAGTTGGCCTTGTAGCAAAAAATAAATACTAGGTTCAGTATAAAGTGGTGCTTCTGTTTTGGTCTTGGTGTTAATCAATAGGTGGTAGGAATCAAAGCGATGTACTAAGGTGTCTTTGGGCTCAATCCGGATATGTTTTAAGCTAACATCATCCACAGCAGTGTCTTTCACCTTGTCCACACGAAGCTGAGACCGGGCTTTGCTAATGGACCTTGCATAGCTTTCTACGCCAGTCCTCAACCCCACAGAAACAACACCCGCCTTAAGAAAATCAGTTTTTACAAATTGATTGTAAGCCGTGTATTTTCCATAATGAATCAACTCCACCAAGGCAATATCGCCTTCAGAATTATTAAAATTCATAAAGGACATGTTGTTGGCATGGTTGGCCATAAAGACTTTGTCTTTAATGATTGTACCGATAGGATGCTGGCAGTCTTGATGTGTGAAGTAGTGCAACCTGTTATAAAACAGCTTGTCTTGGCTGAAGGCCTTATCACTAAATGAAATGAGTAAGCAAATGATGAGGATGTGATGTAATGTCATGCGTGATTAGGTTACAGAAACAAATTTTGAATTGTTATCATAAAAGCGCCAAGGCAATTTAGCATCTTCTCCTGCATAATCTATACCAATTCTGGTAGTTTCTACAAGGCTTATGTTTTTGTTCTCCGTGTTTTCTATTTGTATCGCATCTCCCACCACACTACTTTGGTTATGGATTTTGGAAATGCCCAGAGCTTTGGTTAAGTTGCCAGGTCCAGCGGTTAGGCTCTTATCTAGTTTAGATTTTCCACGTCTTTCTTGCATAATATGAATGCCCTGGGTGGGCTCAATAGCTCTTATCAAAACTGCATCCGCATGACCACGTGTATTGGTCACAACATTAAATAAATGATGAATGCCGTAGCACAAATACACATAGGCAATACCGCCAGGTTCATACATCACCTTAGTGCGCTTTGTGAATTTGCCCAGATGCGCATGGCACGCCTTATCTCCTTGCCCAGCATAAGCTTCAGTCTCTGTAATGATGCCGGAGGTGACCACGCCATCTATATGAGTTGATAATTGTTTCCCAATCAAATCTTTAGCAAGAAAGACCACATCTGGATTTTCAAAATAAGTTTTTGAAAGTGATTTTGGCATATATTCAAATTTTCGATTTAAAATAACTAAATTTAAATTTTAAACAGGGTCTTGCTATGAAAACTTTACTAGTTTGTTTTATGGTGAAGATTAAACCCAATTTATTTTAAATTTAAAATATCTAAAAATATGTTTAGGAATTTAGCAAGTGTTTTGGGAGGAGTGATGATTTTAGTGAGCTGTGCATCAGGTTTTGCTCAACAGGCTGAACCTCAAAAAGAGGTTTTGGTTTTTTATAAAACAGAAGGATTTCATCATAAATCAGTAGATACTGCGGTAAAGACCATTCAGAAACTTGGTGCTGAAAATGATTTTAATGTAAGTTCTACCAAGAATACCAGCATTTTTCTTAAAGAAGATATAAGGAACTATGATGTTGTAGTGTTTGCAAATACTTCAGGAAATGTTTTTAATAAAGAAGAGCAGAAAGCCTTCAGGAATTATATAGAAAATGGGGGTGGATTTTTTGGCATTCATTCTGCAGCAGACACCGAAGGAGACTGGCCTTTTTTTGTAGAACTGGTTGGAGGTTTTTTCGAGAACCATCCCAAAGTACAGCAAGCTGATATACACTTAAATATGGAGGACCATCCTGCCGTTTCTCATCTGCCAAAGGTTTGGACTTTCACTGATGAATGGTACAATTACAAAAATCTGAATCCAGAGATACAGGTATTGCTGTATTTAGATGAAACCTCTTACGAAGGGGGTACAAACGGAAAAGAACATCCTATTGCTTGGTTCAGGAAGACTGGTCATGGTGGTATCAGTATCTTTACAGGACTTGGCCACTCTGTGGAATCCTACATCAAGCCTAATTTTAAAGAACATATTTTGCAAAGCATTTTGTTTGCCTTAGGAGAAACTAAAAAATAATCAATAACTTTTCAAAAATAACTTTTGAAGTCTTGCGCTAAGAATACTAAACATTAGCTTGCTATGAAAACGTTACTAATCTGTTCTTTAATACTCTACTTTATGACAACCTCTCTTATGATATATGATTTTAAAGCTAACCCATCAACATCAGAATGGACTATCGTCAATGATGGTGTGATGGGTGGAGAATCTCAAAGTAGTATGCAATTTCATGAGGATGGATATGCTGTGTTTTCAGGCCAGATTTCTCTCGAGAATAATGGAGGTTTTGCGTCTGTACGGCATAAAACGACTATTGATGCTGTACAAGATTTTACTTACGTCAACCTTAAAGTAAAGGGCAAACCTACTACTTACCAGATGAGATTCAAAAAAAGTGATGAGGATGCTCATTCCTATGTACAAGATTTTAGAGTAACTTCAGGATGGGAGACGATTCAATTAAAACTTTCAGATTTTTATCCAAGGTATAGAGGCAGAAGTTTAAATTTGCCAAACTTTGAAGCTCATACCATCCAGGAAGTTGCTTTTCTGATTGGCAACCAAAAGGAAGAAGAATTTCAACTAGACATCGATAAAATTTACTTATCAAATTAAAAAAATATGAACGAAGCAGATAAAAAATTTGTAAACAACTGGGAGAAAATCAAGAGTCAGGGTAAGTCCAAATACATCATCAAGCACGGTATGGGTTTTGGCATATTGATTTTTGTGGTGAATTTGCTCATCAATTATTGGGGCAAATGGGGACAAATGAGCAATGCTGATTTCTTTGTGCAGCTGGGTATTTCCATTGTAGTAGGTGGTGGTATCTACGGCTTTTTCTCATGGTTTCTCAATGATTATATTTACAAAAAGAAATTGAGAGATAATTAAAAGCCCCCTAACCCCTAAAGGAGAAACTTTTTATCACCGCATCACCAATAAACATCGAATAGCAAATACTAAATAAAGAATGCTGAAGTTTTTTTGTCTTCGTCTTTGTCTATTTGTTTAGTCTCGAAACTCTCTCTTTTCACTTTTTATATTAATCGTCTTCACTTAGGAATCATCGCCTTCAAGTCTTCCAAAGTATTAGCATCTTCAATTTTTTTATCCTGTCTCCAGCCTAGAATTCTAGGGAAACGCGTAGCGATGCCACTTTTATGCCGCTTGGACTCGGCAATGCCTTCAAAGGCGATTTCAAATACATGCTC
>Ga0102930_1000880_pt1 | contig 10028 bp, 10 predicted proteins | sample SalPon1_B_H2O_MG_FD_84514 | JGI IMG/M metagenome (GOLD analysis project Ga0102930, IMG submission 84514) | Salt pond water microbial communities from South San Francisco under conditions of wetland restoration - Salt Pond MetaG R1_B_H2O_MG | ecosystem: Environmental > Aquatic > Non-marine Saline...
CCAAACTGCTCCGCAAGCACCTTCGTTAGCGCCGCTGTCAGCGTGGTCTTACCATGGTCAACATGACCAATCGTGCCAACATTGACATGCGGTTTGTTGCGCTCAAACTTCTCCTTGGACACGGTGCTATCTCCCTACGCGATTCGTTTATCAATTGTGATTCTGGAGCCCACGCCCGGATTTGAACCGGGGACCTCTTCCTTACCAAGAAAGTGCTCTACCCCTGAGCTACGTGGGCCTATACCTCTGGAGCGGGTGATGGGAATCGAACCCACATCATCAGCTTGGAAGGCTGAGGTTCTACCGTTGAACTACACCCGCATGCCCGTACCCGCGCTCACCGCGGGTTAAAAAATTCTGGTGGAGGGAGGAGGATTCGAACCTCCGAAGGCTGTGCCAGCAGATTTACAGTCTGCCCCCGTTGACCGCTTGGGTATCCCTCCAAAGTCAAGCGCTCAAGTTTGCGGCCTGGACTCGCGAGCGTCAAGGGTTTGCGGCTATGAAGCGGTGGCTTTTAGATCGTCTATTTGCCCTCGGCACGATCACTAATTGGCGCACAAGAATCTCGCACCATTAGTTCAGCATCGAGGTAGATTGAATGCCTCGCTGCTTCACCACTGATTTGCTGTAGCAAGTCTTCTGCAGCCCGTTGGCCGATTTTTTCCGCCGGAACATGAATCGTGGTTAGCCTTGGCGTCATATCCGCCACAATATCAATGTCGTCATATCCAGTAATAGAAATATCCCCCGGTACCTCAAGCCCAAGGCGCTGACATTCGAAAATTGCTCCCATTGCAAGGATATCGTTACCGCAAACAATGGCGGTGAGGTCGGCTGATGTGTGGTAGAGATCGGCGAATGCCTGCCGGCCGCCGGTAATCGTGTATGGCGCCTCACGCAATTGCGCTGGTAAGAGCGCTAATCCCCGTTCTTGTAGCGCTTCACGCACCCCAGTAACCCGGGCTGCCGCTCTATCATTACTCTGCTGTAGACCAGCGATCATTCCTATTCGCCGATGCCCAAGATCCAGAAGATAGCGAGTGATCTTTCGGGCGCCCTCAGCATTGTCAAAACCAAGCGTCGGGTGCGGACTATGCGGATCGAATACCCACGAGTTCAAATAAGGAATTTGCTGTTGTGCAAGCAAATGATAGAGCGCCTTTGAATGGCTTTGGCCAACGAGCAAAACGCCATCTAAGCCGCGCTGAATTAAGCTTTGTAATTGCTTAAATTCACGCTCAATACTGTAGTCGGAATTCGCAATGAGTAAGGTATAGCCTTCAGAGTCGAGCCGCTCCTGCATCGCTTGGGCAGCCGCAGCAAAAATCTGATTATTCAGCGCAGGAAGAATGGCACCCAATGTGAATGACTGGCGGCTCGCGAGCGCACGCGCGGCGCCATGAGGGAGGTATCCTAGTGAATCAATTGCTGCTGAGACACGTTTTGCGGTTGCAGGCCTCAACACCTCGTTGCCATTCAAATACCGCGAAACCGTTGCCGTCGAGACATTCGCGACCCGAGCAACGTCAGCCAGTGTTGGCAGAGATTGAGGTTCTTGCGATTTTTTACTCACCATTGTCTCGATGGATCTTTACCACGGTCTACGCCATTAAGCGGGGATGATAATAGCCGGGACGCTTGACAGTGTCGAAATCATCCCGCTATGGTCGAAAAAGTAAGCGCTTACATTATCGCTTGCCACAGGAGACCATGCCCTTATGGCAACAAAGCAACAAGCCTGTCGATGGACTTTAATCGGTTCCCTTCTAACCTTTCTCGTCTACATGGCCGATGTTCTGGTTGGTAAGTTTGCGCAAAACGCTGACGTACTATCCGATGGCTTGTTTGCAACTACGACCGAGGCACTGGTTCTTTTTGCGTCAGTAATTCTACTGCTTATTGGAGCGGTGTTATCTGAACGCGACGATAAATAAAAAATCATTGGAGGAGAGGATAATGATTAACGATCATTCTAAAGATCGAGAAATCAACCAAGATCGCCGGCAGTTCCTGCGTGCGGTACGCCAATATGGATTCACCACCGCGGTTATTGGTGTTGCGGGCGGGAGCCTATTTTCAAGCGAGGCGATGGCGCAGTCGAATCAAGAAGAGCGTGAGCGCGAGAAAGCGGCTGACCATACGATGACCATTGGCACCGCCTACGTCTTAGGGGCCTCACGCGCCTACCCCATTATGCAGCTGTCGTTTAAAGAAAATATTCAAAACGTCACCAATGGGAAGGTTTATGTGAAGCTCGCACCTGGCGGGCAGATTGGGGCTGGTAGCGCTTTGGCGCAAAAGGTACAAAACGGGACAATTCAAGCCGCTCAGCATTCGTTAGCGAACTTTGCCCCATTTGCCTCGGCAGTCGATTTGATCAACATTCCTTACTGGTGTGGTCAGAACCAAAATTTTGTCAACTTAGTGACCTCTGATGCTTGGAAACAGCGCGTTGACAGCGTTGTTGAGAATAGCGGCTTTAAGCCACTTTGGTATGTGACCATCGATCCTCGCGTGGTTGCTGTGCGCCGTGGCGTCGATGGACCGATCCGTACACCCGATCAAATGGAAGGGATTAAATTCCGAGTGCCTGGCTCGAAGATTCTACAACAGTTCTACCGCATGCTTGGCGCCAACCCAACACCGGTGGCCTGGGGTGAGACACCCAGTGCAATCAAGCAGGGCGTCGCTGACGCTTTAGATCCATCGGTAGAGGCTCTCGAGGTCTTCGGATTCCGCGATATTCTCTCGTGGGTCACCTTTAATAAAGCGGTACCAGATTCGCAAGTCTACTCCTGCAACATGGAATGGTTCAGTAGCTTGCCAAGTGATGTTCAAGATGGCATCGAATATGCCAGTGAGATCACAATGCAACAAAACCATGCTCAGGTGCCTGCAGCACGGGCCTACTCCATGGCTCAGCTCACCGCGGCAGGGGTTCAATTCTATAACCCAACAGCTGATGAGCTCGCTTTGTGGAAAGAAAAAGCAGGCCATCAAAACGCGGCCTGGGATGGCTTTAAAAAAGAACTCGCCGGATCGATGGCGGATTTCGATGCCCTGTTGGAAGCCACGCAAACCCGAGGCAAGTTCTACGTTAACGACGTTTAACGGGTGAACCGCCAACGATGCCACCCTCGTTGAGGGGGTGGCATCTGTTCTTTACCTCGGAGTGTGAGTTCAACCGCCATGTTAGCCCTATTAAAATCAATTGATCGCAACGGTGAGCGTTGGTTACTGCTGTCTTTTTATGGACTGATTGTTGCCACCATTGGGGTCGAGGTGTTTCGTCGGTTTGTCCTTTCGTACTCATCGATATGGGGCGAAGAGGTCGCCCGTTATGCGTTCATCTACTTAGCTTGGATTGGTGCCTCCGCTGCGGTGAGAGACCGCGCGCACATTCGCATCGATATCCTAATTCAGTGGCTGCCACCACGCGGCAAAGCACTGATCTATTTATTGGGTGATTTCGCCACACTCCTACTCGCTGTTGTGGTGTTGATCTGGTCAATCCATCCGGTCTTAACCTCGTTGAAATTTGAAGCGGTCTCTCATGGCCTGCGAGTGAGCATGGCGCTTTTCCAGTTTGCCGTGCCCTTTGGCTTCGCCATGGTCACGCTTCGCGTTATTCAATCGATGCGGCGCGATATCAAGAATCTGCGGTCTGGGCAGGCGGTTTTTGAAGGCCGCAAATTGTTTGATTAAGGAATAAGCAGATGATGTATAACTTACAAAATCAGGCAATTGAGCTCGGCTGGGAAGTGTATGGGCCGCTGCTATTCATTGCGCTATTAATTGTTCTCGCTGTTCCAATTTGGGTGTCGATTGGACTTGGCAGTCTCGCCATGCTGCTTTGGAGTGGGGTTTTACCGCTTTCCCTGATTGGCGAGGCGCTATTTGATGGCATTGATGCTTTCGCGCTCATCGCGGTGCCGCTGTTTATATTGACCGGCGATGTATTGGTCCGTAGTGGGTTATCCAACAAGTTGCTTGATATTGCGGATGCCTTAACCGGTGGCTTGCGGGCCGGCTTTGGTACCGCAACCGTATTGGGGTGTGGGTTTTTCTCTTGTATCTCCGGATCTGACGCAGCCGGGGCTGCGGCCGTTGGCCGTATGACCATCGGCCGCCTGGTGGATGAAGGATATCCGCGACCCTACGCCTGTGCCCTTGTTGCTTCGGGCGCGTGCACAGGCATTCTCATTCCGCCCTCTATCGCCTACATAATCATTGGTCTTGTCCTTGGAATCTCAGCGTCGACATTGTTTGTTGCCGCCGCAGTTCCGGGGGTGATGGTAATGGGCGCAATCATGCTCACCAATGCCATATTAAATCGCCTCTACCAATACGAATCCCCCGCCCGGCGTTTCTCTGGGACTCGAGTCATCAAAGCCATCGTCGCTGGCCGATACGCACTCATGGTCCCAATCATCATACTGGGCGGAATTTACACAGGGATCTTTACACCAACCGAGGCCGCCGCTGTTGCCGTGATTACCACAATGGCGATTGGTTTTTGGCAAGGCAGCCTAAAGCTCTCAGATCTTCCGAAAATTCTTGAAAGTTCGGCCAAAGTGAATGGGGTTATTGTTCCGATTATCGCCATCTCGCTACCCCTAGCACAGACATTAGCGGCATTGGACGTGCCCCAAGGATTTGTCGGTGCGATGACCGCCGTGACCGATAATCCGGTGGTTATTGTCTTATTAATGATCGGTATGCTGATTGCTGCCGGCTGCATCATGGAGGCAACGCCGAATATTGTTATTTTGGCGCCATTGCTGTTCCCGCTGGCGCAAGAGATCGGCATGCACGAGGTGCAATTCTGCATCATGATGATCACCGCGCTTGGCGTTGGATTCATCACACCCCCCCTCGGTCTTAATTTGTTTGTTGTATCCGGACTCACTGGAACATCCGTCCTAGCGATCGCGGCACGGGCTGTCCCTTATGTCTTTGCAATGCTGAGCGTTGTTCTTTTGCTCGCTTTTATTCCTCAACTTTCGCTCTGGGCCGTGAACTAGGCCCCGCGTAAACAAACCCTCAGGAGAATATCGATGAAGTCTATTAAGAAGGCCACTAAGACTGCCGCCACCGAAGAACATGATGTTCAAGATCTTGTGGGGCGGATGCTCAAAGAAATCCGTGAGGGTGGTGAAGCGAGAGCACTCAAATATGCGCGCGAACTCGATCGTTGGAATGGCGATGTCGTGGTTACCCGCGAAGCAATGAAGGCATCGGCCGATCGCGTCTCGCCAGCCCTAAAGGATGATATCAAGCGCAGCCACGAGCGAGTGCGGCGATTTGCCGAGGCTCAGCACGCGAGCCATAAAGAATTTGAAGTGGAAGTCTCCCCCGGTGTTTACGCTGGCCAGCGCCTAATTCCCATTCAGGCAGCGGGCTGCTACGTCCCCGGCGGCCGCTACTGCCATGTGGCCTCAGCGATTATGAGCGTAACCACAGCTCGGGTAGCCGGCGTGGGCCATATTGCTGCTTGCTCACCGCCGCGCGGTGATGAGGGTATTCATCCAGCCGTTCTATACGCCCTTGATGTGTGTGGTGCCGACACCGTGCTGACAATGGGCGGTGTGCAAGCCATTGCGGCAATGGCGAACGGATTCTTTGGAACCAAGCCGGCTGACATTTTAGTTGGACCTGGTAATCAGTTCGTCGCTGAAGCAAAACGACTATTGTTTGGTCAGGTTGGCATCGACATGTTCGCTGGCCCTTCAGAGATTTTGATTATTGCTGATGAAAAAGCTGATGCCGAAATTGTCGCTCAAGATTTAGTGGGGCAGGCTGAACACGGCCCCAATAGCCCCGCATGGCTGGTCACAACATCCGCTTCATTAGCGGAGAAGATCATGCAACGCGTACCAGAAATGATCGCGGATTTACCGCAACCCAACCGAGATCATGCGCAATTGGCTTGGGACGAATACGGTGAGGTATTACTTGCGGATAATCGAGAAGAAGCCGCGCGCATAAGTGATCAGTACGCACCCGAACACTTGGAGGTCCAGGCCGAGGATCTCGATTGGTGGTTACAGAATTTGATCAACTACGGAAGTCTGTTCCTGGGTGAGGAGACCACGGTGGCTTACGGCGATAAGACCTCTGGAACGAATCATATTCTGCCAACAAAAGGGGCCGGTCGTTATACCGGTGGCTTGAGTGTTGCGAAGTTTACAAAAACCGTGACCTACCAGCGCATGGATCGAGAGGCGACTCGCGACGTCGCTGCGGTCACTGCACGTCTTTCACGTAGTGAGGGTATGGAAGGACACGCACGTACCGCTGATATTCGGTTACAAAAATACTTCCCGGACGAGCAATTTGAGCTCGGCACAGGCTAATTTAATGTCAGTGCTTAATCAGTTCTCCCTCGCAGGGCGAGTGGCTGCGGTCACCGGTGCAAGCAGTGGAATCGGACAAAGTTTGGCCTGCGCGCTCGCCGCTGCCGGTGCTGATGTGGTGGCGATTGGGCGGCGGGAATCGGCCTTAGCGCAGACGCTCACCCTGATAGAAAAAGAAGGCCAACACGGTGCCGCGGTGTCTTGCGAGCTCTCCCAGCCGGAAGACGCCGATAAAATCGCTCGTCAGATCAGTCTTCCGTTGGGCAGTCCCGATATTTTAATTAATGCCGCGGGCGTCAATTTGCGCGAACCGGCTGATCAAGTGAGCCCTGAGAGCTGGCGCCAAACCGTTGATCTAAATCTCGCCATGCCTTTTTTTCTTGCTCAGGCACTCGTGCCCGCCATGGTGACTAAAGGTTGGGGGCGCGTGCTCAATATCGCCTCTTTACAATCGGTGCGAGCGTTCGCTAACAGCGTTCCTTATGGGGCTTCTAAAGGTGGCATTGTGCAACTGACTCGTGCCATGGCCGAAGCCTGGTCCGCTGAGGGCATTAATTGTAATGCGATCACACCGGGGTTTTTTGAAACGCCCCTGACTAAAGCGGTATTTGATGATCCCGCGATCGCGGCCAAAAATGCTGAACAGACGGCAATCGGCCGTAACGGCGTACTCTCAGACCTTCACGGCGCGGTAATATTTTTAACCTCGGCGGCATCCGATTACATCACCGGACAAACGCTATTTATCGATGGCGGCTTTACTGCGAAGTAGGAGTTCTCATGCAAGCGCTCGTCTATGAGGGGCCGCGTCAACTCGCCATGCGTGAGTATGCCAAGCCCAAACCGAGTAAAAATGAAGCCCTTGTTCAAATTGAACGCGTGGGTATTTGTGGATCTGATTTGCATGCCTATTTGGGGCATGATGAGCGCCGCCCGGCCCCACTCATTCTTGGCCATGAACCAGCGGGGGTGATTGCGAGCGGACCACGCGCGGGAGAGCGAGTGGCGATCAACCCTTTGGTCACTTGCCGTCAATGCCGGGATTGTTTGGATGGCCGACAAAATCTCTGCTCACAGCGAGAAATCATATCCATGCCGCCTCGTGAGGGCGCTTTTGCCCAGTTTGTGGCCATGCCGGTCGACAACCTAGTAACGTTGCCCGATGCGCTTGCCATGAACGAAGCAGTGATCGCTGAACCCATGGCCGTGTCTCATCATGCTGTCCGCCTCGGCGCACGTGCGCTGCATCGACCCATAGCAACGGCGAGTGTTGTTATTATTGGTGGAGGCGCCATTGGCCTTGGAGCAGCGCTCGTGCTTCGGCAATGGGGCGTTCAACGCATTATCGTTCTGGAGGCTAACCGGCAGCGCGCCGAGGTCTTGCGCAATGAACCCGACCTTGAGGTGCTCGACCCAGCGGACTTGTCGATCCCAAGTACAGGGATTGCGGAACTAGTGGTTGATGCGGTGGGTTCGGAAGTAACGCGGAGCACAGCCTGCCGGGCAGCTCGGGCCGGCGGGGTGATTATGCATGTCGGACTGCAAACACCCACTGATGGGATTGATGCAAGACGGCTGACCTTGCAAGAAATCACACTCATCGGCTGTTACACCTACACCGCCGTTGACTTTATGGAGGTCATTGACGGCCTCGCTCAAGGGCGCTTTGGAGCATTAGCTTGGATCGAAGAGCGAGCGCTTGCGGAGGGGCCTCAGGCTTTTGCAGAAATTGCGGCCGGCACATGCGCTGCCCCGAAAATCATCCTTAACCCGCAGTAACCGCCGGTGTTGATTAAAAACACGGGCTGATTTCGGTTAAAAACCCCGCCCAGCCCGTGTCATGCATGATCGATTGATCATTAAGCGCTTTCAAACAAGCGGGTGAGAACAAATTCCCGGTGTCCGAGAACTTCAGCTGCTGTGTTCCGCCCATTAGCGGTTCGCAATGTCATATCTAGCAAAGCATCCCCCGCTTGATCAGGGTTAATCTCTCTGCGCAAAAGTCCAGTGACATCTACATCGATATGCTCACTCATCGTACGCAGGGTTCTGCTATTCGCCGTGATCTTAATCACCGGGACAATAGGATTGCCGATGACATTGCCCTGTCCGGTTGGGAAGAAGTGGACAGCAAATCCAGCCGCGGCACACAGCGTAACCATTTCGGCAGCCGCTGAAGATGAATCCATAAACCAAAGACCATTACCAGTAGGAGCTTCAGCTTTATCAAGCACGCCATCAACCTGGCACTGCTTACCAATCTTTTGGATATTGCCTAAAGCTTTTTCCTCGATGGTCGTTAGACCGCCTTCGATATTGCCTTTGGTCGGTTGTGATTCAGACAAATCGTTAGTTTTCCAGCGATCAATCATTGCGCTGTAGCGATCGAACATCGCTTGGAACTCAGCGCGAATTTCTGGGGTACGGCAACGCTCAGCAACCAGGTGCTCGCCGCCGGTTAGCTCGGAAGTCTCACCGAATAACAAGGTGTTGCCATTCGCATAGAGTTTATCGAATGCATTACCCACCGTCGGGTTAGCGCCGCAACCTGAGGTTGTATCCGACTCACCACATTTTGTTGATATCCAAAGATCCGATAATGGACAGCGCTCACGCTGAAGCTCAGTGGCTTGGTGGACAAACTCTTTAGCTCGTCGCGAGGCGTTAGCAATGGTGTTGTGGTCACCATTTTGTTCAATCCAAAAACCCTCAACTGGCTTACCAGTCGCCTGAATGCCTTCAACAACGCGCCCAGTCCAGCCAGGCTCAATACCAATCACAATGACCGCGGCTACGTTTGGATTGCAGCCTGTGCCAATGAGCGTGCGGAAGTGCAAATCCAAATCTTCGCCAAACTGAAGGCGGCCGTAGGGGTGGGGTAGCGCAAGCGTGCCTTTGACATTATTCGCCACAGCCTCTGCTGCCGCGTTGGAGATATCATCGACTGGCAGCACAATGACGTGGTTGCGAACACCAACTCGGCCATTGTCGCGCCGATAGCCAAGAAAAGTTTCTTTTTTCAAATCCATCCCTACCACCTTTTGGTTTTTGCGTTGTGCACATGGAGATGCTCGCCTTGAGCGATTGGAGCAATAGCACGGCCAATGTCGACGCTGTATTTAATAACCGTCTCGCCCTCTTCGATATCACGTATCGTTAGCTTATGGCCGATCGGGATATCGTTTTTGACAGTGAAGTTGATCGTGCGGTCTTGATCCATAACCCAGCCAACCAACTCTTGACCGGCCTTGATACCTTCAACCACGACAACGCCAACCGAATCGCCCTCGTCATGAACAACGAAATCAGGTTTTTGACTCATAATGTCCCCTCGTTGAGTAAATGGAAGCCGTAACCAAACTCCCGTTACAGTACAATATATCTTATATAAGAATTGTCGCTTGCGCAACTCATAGGCAAAGGGTAAAACCAACGGGTGACTGAGTTTTGATAATCGAATTCGGTGAAGTCACAGTCTAAAATAACGATTAACTTCTTTAGTGAGGAGAGAAACATGAACACACGCATTACAGCGTTATTCACTGGTTTTGCATGTGCAGCCGCGATGAGCACGGCTGTCGCTCAATCTGACTTACCGAGTGAGGATCTTAGATACGTCATTCCTTTCGGCCCTGGCGGTGAATCTGATGTCTCCGCGAGGATCCAGCAGGG
>Ga0102930_1000881_pt1 | contig 10022 bp, 4 predicted proteins | sample SalPon1_B_H2O_MG_FD_84514 | JGI IMG/M metagenome (GOLD analysis project Ga0102930, IMG submission 84514) | Salt pond water microbial communities from South San Francisco under conditions of wetland restoration - Salt Pond MetaG R1_B_H2O_MG | ecosystem: Environmental > Aquatic > Non-marine Saline...
CGTAATCTATCACAGGGCGAATGGACTAGGGAGCAGTTGCAAGAGGCTGCTCCTGGTTCAAAAACAGTGCCGCAGATATGGTTACACGGTAAGTATGTAGGAGGCTTTACAGAGCTTCAAACACACATCAAAAACAACCCGGAGTAAATGACACATGCTAATCGAAACACCTTACAAGAACGGTGACACAATCAGCCTTAAACTAAGTTCAGGCGAAGAAGTTGTAGCAAGACTGGAAGAAGAAAAAGAAGGAGAACTAAAAATCTCTAAGCCCTTGATGTTGACAGCAACACAAGAAGGTTTCGGCTTAGCACCATTTATGTTTACTGTGAGTCCTGAAAGCAACATTGTGCTGAACACAGACAATGTGCTGTGTGTGGTTAAGACCGAAGAAACCATGGCAAATCAGTATCTGCAAAATACCACAGGAATTTCAGTATGACAGATCCTGTGCCAGGCAAAAGAGGCGCGCCTTTTGACAAAGACAATCTCTGGAATGTTCAGGCAATTGATGCAGGCGACATCCGCCCTGAATCGTCTGCAGGCAACAACATTAGATTTCTAGGCGCTGACTTTGTCACAGAATCTCCGCGCACTATCGATGGTGGAGAAATTCCAAAACAGGGCACAGCCACTTATGATCCTGCCCAGGACTACGGCCCAGACAGTCCTCTGATTGAAGACTAGGGTCATCTAAAAACTAACTAAATACAGTCATACAAATTAGAGACTGTACATGGCCCAAATCACTGGTACAATTGGTAACGACGAAGTCAACATAGACGGCGCAGCCACCGAAGACACACTTCAAAATCTTGTAGAATCCATTAACCGTCTTACCGGCGTTTCTACGGGCAGTTTAAAAACAGGAACCATCCTTCTTAGACGCGGTCCTACTGAGGATCGCATGCCTTTTGTTCCTCTCAAAGGCGAAATCATCTATGACAACGATCTTGAGCAGGTGTTCATTGGCAACTCAATTGCTTTTGGCGGCAAAAGCGTCTTTGGCGACAAGATACAGGTAGACAGCACAACTGGAAACTTGACCACCACTGACAATTTCACCCTGGGAGCAGATGCAGAGTCGGACACAGTGCAATTCACAGCTCGTGTTGATTCCAATATCGAGCCAACTTCGGACGACATTTACGATTTAGGCAGCTCGCAACGCAGATGGGGCACTGTGTATGCATCGTCTTTGGTGATTGAAGATCAAAACACGAGCACACCTAGCGGAACTACTATTGCTGGCGATCTGACAGTGGAAAGTCTCGGCGCGGATGATATTGTGGCTGCTAATATCACTGCCACAAACAATTTAACCACCACTGGAGTGCTAACAGTAGGCGATGATGCCGAAACAGATACAGTTGAATTTCAAGCTCGAGTGAATTCCAGCGTTGAACCCATCAGCGACGACACTTATGATCTTGGCAGTGCTCAGCGTAGATGGCGCACTGTTTACGCATCTTCATTGGTCATAGAAGACCAAGATCCATTGACTACAAGCGAAACCACAATAGCAGGAGATTTCACTGTTGAAACTCTCACTGCCACAGATATTACTTCTACAGATCTAAACACAGACAATCTCAATGTAGACGGCAAAATATCAGTCAATGGCAACGTTCTAGCAAACACTGTCAACGGCAATTCCATAGGCTTAGGAGTAAACTCATTAGGATCTGTAACAGGCTCCAACAACGTAGCACTGGGCAACTCCAGTCTTTCAAGTGTAACCTCTGGTTCTGATAACACTGCAGTTGGTCGTAACGCTGGATCCAGTCTGCAAGGCGGCAGCAACAATTTGCTGTTGGGAAACAGTGCATCTGCCAGTGGTATCGCAGCAAACAATGAAATCACGCTGGGTAACTTGAGTATTGAAAGATTGCGTGTGCCAGGTCTTGGCATAGATTACACTGCTACGGGATCATTCAAGACGCCTGCAGGAACCACCGCAGAAAGATCCTCAGCAACCACCGGTGCTATAAGATTTAACACAGATAAAACTGTGTTTGAAGGCTTCAATGGCAGTAATTGGGTAGGACTTGGCAGTGTCAGCGACGACGATCAAGACACATTTATAAAAACCGAAGACAGTGTAGGAGACGACCAAGACAGCATAGAATTTATCACAGGTGGCCAGACCAGTGCAACTCTGGATCAATCCAGTCTGTCTCTCAGCACAAACAACACATTGAGAATAAACAGCACTGTATCAACCTCAGGGTTGGGCACAGGTGCTGTGGTTGTGTCTGGCGGAGTTTCAATAGCAGGCGATCTAGTAGTAGCAGGACAGATTGTCAATGCTGGCATAGAAAGAACCAACAGCATTTCAGCTCAAGGCACGGCCAGCGCCGCAAATCAAACATCCAGCGTTGTGGTAAGCTCTGCAGACATTGAAGCATTTGACACAAATGGCAGTGTAAGGATCTTTAACGCCAGCATAGACACTGCGGACGAACCTATCACCGGCTTAGGCTTTTCTCTAGCACGAGTAGGATTTACTGAACCACAGTCCGGAGATTCGGTCATAACATTTGATTACAGACTGGCACAATTTGATTTTGAAACTGGCAAGATTTCTCCTGCAACTGCAGCTCAAACCATAGACATACTAGACACCGAATTGGTAACATTTAATAACACCAATAACATACAGCTGACCATTTCTAGAAACAGCACGTCTAAAGGTATACTGGTATATCGAAAGATAGGCAGTCAAACCTCGCATAGATTAATAGCAGTGCTAGGTCCTAAAGAATTTGGAAATGCCACGGCTAACCTTCCGTGGACAGATTACTACAACTTTGATCTTTCAGAATGGAGCGGCAAAGACGTTACAAATAGTTTTACAGCAGCAATGAATCTAGAACATTTCCCGTTAAATCCTTCGGAAACAGCGTTGAATGGCTGGATAGACACCACTATCACCGGTGTAAGTTTGGCTACTAATACCATATCGGTTGCTGATGCATTTTATACAACAGGCATTGTGCAGGTTTACAACGACGACACTGCAGACCTGCAATCGCAAATAGATCTTAATGCAGACTCAAATGTCAACAGTTTGAGATTAGACACGCGCACATACTTTATAAGTCAGCTGGTTTTGCCAGACGGATTCAGCCTCGAAGGGGGAGGAGAACAAACACAATTGGTTAAACTGCCCTGGAGTACAACAACAACCACCAACAGTAATGAAATGATAATTGTTGATCCTGCTGTGACATCTCCTACTCAGCTCACTATAAAATCAATGACACTGGATGGCAATTTCATAAATCAATACCTGGCAGACGATTCTTCTCAAACATCTGCTAGTTTAAACTATGCGATTACTATATACGGCTCCAGTTTGATCATAGACAGCATAGAAATCACTAACAGCATTGGCGGCGGCATCTATCTATATAACCCTAATCTGCAGACAGATGATGTGTATGTGAGTCAGAACAAAATCAACGATGGAACACTTACTCTTAGATATGATTATTCACCTCTGGTGGCAACAGAAGCCAGCGATATCACAATTATTCAAAACAACTTTACAAACTTCAGTGATTACGTTGACGTAAGTGCAGTTGAGAGAGGTGTGGTCAACAGCAATATTATCAATAATTGTGGCAGCGGCTTGTACGGTTTTGGCACAATCAGTACCATCCTTAACCCCAATGTACTAGTTGGTCCAGCCGGAGAATTTTTACCTAATCCAGACATACTGAATTCTGAATTTGACAGTGTGAATGTGGTAATTGAACCTGATGTTAATTTCACATCGCCAGTTATAACTTATACTGAATCAGGCCAGCCTTTTGATCTAACAGCAAACCAAGGCACACAAACCGGATTGATAAATGAACTGCTTAAGGTAAACGGAGTTGAAACAATCGGCACAGACTATTCAACAACAACTTCTGGCACAGAATACATATCTTTTGATAACTCAGTTGCAGCAGATCAAGGCGAAATACAGTGGAAGATTCAGGAAAGTCTTGTTAACGATCTTTTGAGTCGTGCCAGTTACGACCAATTATTCAATGCAAATTCAAATTCTGTGGGATTGATTTATAGAATTGTTCAAACAGAATATGTGCCGCAGACCACTATCAGCGGCGGCGGATCTGATCAAGGCAGCAACATATACAGAATACCGGTTTTGGATGCATCTATGCTAAACGTGAATGATATAGTGCGGTTAGTGAATCACAATTCAACTCCGTCGCTTGCAGATGTAGATGGAGAAATTGTCAATATAAATAATATAACCAACGAGATTGACATTGATCTAGGACTAACAGTCACTTCCCCGGGCAATCAAGGATCAGTTGCTTTGAAAAATAATTTTGTAGTTGTCAAAGGAAAAATTAACTAATGAGTCTGAATAACATAAACAACAATGCCTACGTAGTTAATGTAGGACGCACAGTGCCTGTAACTCCTGGACCGCAGATTGCAGCCAAATCCATTCCAGTTGTTATCTCCACAGACCAACAGTCAATACCAGTTGAAGAACAAAACAAGATACAATCAGAGGTAGCACTGTCATTGTTGGGCATACCACGTTCCGAAGTGGCCTTGGGAATCTTTGCTGATGTTAACACCTATGATGTCAATCCTTCTGAATGGAGTTCCAATCCTTCTGAACACGGATATGTCAATGCAGACGAACGAGCAGAATATGCAGGCATTCCTGGACAGCAAGGATGGGGCACAAAACATTTGCCTGAAGAATCCGGCGCACTAGTAGAAGCGCCTGCCAACGAAACTGCAGTGCTCACTTCTAAAAGGTTTTTTAGATATCAGCCAGGTCGTGTTTCATCAGCAACCTTTGGTATCAAAAGCACGTCAACTCCCGGAAACGTAACTGGTTCTGCAGCAAGACCTCCTATCAAAAATCCGCCTCTACGCAAGTATGGCATTTTTGACAAGTTTGACGGTTACTATTGGGAAACACGTGATACATCGCAAGGAGATCAGTTTGCCGTGGTACGTCGCACACAGTCTCTGTTGCGGTACAATCCTTTGGAGTTTGGCACTGCGTCCGGACAGCAAGTGGAAGATCTAGCTCTCAGCGGCAAAGCACCTGACACAGAAGTTAATGATGTAAATGACTTTCCTAGAGCTACTGATGTAATAAAGGAAAACCGCTTCAGTCTCATTGAAAACTCAGCCACTAACACCGATCCTAAATGTTTTAGAGATCTTGATTTTGCAATAGACGCTTACATAAACGATCTCAAATTCGGCGGCAATGGACACATATCGGTAAATGCAACAACCTATAGAACTGCTCTGTTGCTGGGCAGCAATGACGAAGTTACTCAGCATCAAAATCTTAGAGACAATATGGTTACCTTGTTGAATAACAATAATCAAACAGAAGCAGCAGCGCGAATCACAACGCTGTCACAAATACAAATAGCAGCTGTGGGAGGCACACAGCCTACAATATCAAACATTGATTATGCACAGAGATCAAAACTGGAAACTGTGTTTGCTATCTATGACAAATATCTTGGTTATCTTGTGTCAGAAAGTTTGGACTATGATACGTCTGAACCTGTTAGAGACTTTACTGAAGCAGAATTTGAAGAGTTTCTAAAATTCAAGTGTCTGCGAGATGTTAAATTTGTTGTAAATGCCTACGCCAGTGATGTGCAGTTTGGCGGCACTGCTGCCACCATTTACAATGCCAAAAAATACTATGCAAACGGCGAACTGCAGATTTATTCGCAGACAAACGGCGGTGCGCCAGCTGAAGTGCAACGTCATACCTTTCTGCAAGAGCTGTTGACATCTACTAGTCCTGTGACAGTTACAAGATCAGATGACTCTACTGTAGACATCGAAAGTGTGAGTGACCTGTTCAATTTCACAACTGCACAACGAGAAAAAATAATTGACCTCAGCAACATAATAATTGACAATTTTTCTGAGGAATATCAAGGATTGATAGACTACGGCCAAGCAGCTCAGTTCGGCGATATTGTGATCATGAGAGACGGCCTGCTGATGACCCATGCTGCACTGTACGATGCTTCTTTGTTGAAGCCCAGAGAAAAGGCAATTGCCCAGGCAGACGACTCAACTAACACTGTTACAACAACCGGTAGACCTGTGATAATTTCACAGTATGTGAACTACTACGGCGATGCAGGAGGATTGGAAGATGGCAAAGCCTACTATGTGTATGATGTTAGAGGTTCCAAAGAAAACGTGCTCACACTGGTAGATCCACTGGACGGTGACTTTCCAGAAACCAAAAATCCTGTGACTATCACATCAAGCGGAACTGAAAGCTACATAGAAACTCCGGTTCCTTTCATATTTCCAAACGACTACGACGGAACATACACAGGCGGCGACACACAGTTTGATGGTATGTTTCCATACCTGTATTCACTGTCCGGAGTTTTGCCTGCTGATGTAAATGATTCAACACTGGGTAGAGTTGACACTGCAATAGATACTAGTACAAATGCAGCACAGCTCAAAGAACAGGTAGATTTATTAAATCTAGAGTTCAAGTCCTGGGTGAGAGATCACGTTGATCCTACTTATTATTCTGTGTACGAATATCGTGTACCTAGGTCAAGATTCTCCGGAGACAGTCTCGACGGCGAAACACGACGGGCAGTTTATGCAGACAATGTGCTAGATAATAAGGCAGGAGAAAACTTTATAGAAGACGGCCTAGCCACTAATCAAACTTCTGTATGGGATTATGATTTTTCCAAAGTCACAATGTTGAAGGTTGAATTTTCATGGTACGGTGCTGTGGGCGCTCTGTTCCTGGCTTACGTGCCAGTAGGAAACGGTGAAGCAAGATGGATAAGAGTGCATCATCTGAGAGCTTCCAATCAGTTGAAGATATCGTCATTGGGAAATGCCACACTGCCTATAACTTATCTTGTATACGGTGGCGGAACCACAAACAGATTAGGCCCAGTCAACACCGAAAGATTGCCTAGCACCTATTCATCTTATTCTGAAAATTTGGTCAAATACGGTGCTTCCTATTACATTGACGGCGGCGATCGAGGAACTGTGAGATTGTATAATCACAGCTCTGAGACTCCAACAGAAATATTTGGTTCACGTTACAGTTTTGATATTAACAACAACAATGGCAGTGATCCTTACAATCCCTTTGTTGACGTGACCAATCTCAATGGCGCACCGGCAATCAGCACATTTTATGTCAATGCCAGGGTAATTACTGGTAACTCACAGGATCAAAACATAAAAGTAATCTGGATAGATCCGGCAAACAACAGACTGTTTTTAAACAAATCCATTTCTGGAGTGTCATCGTTTGCAATCATAGTTGACAGGCCTTCACTGGTGTACGGCATCAAAACCAAAGAAGCTATAACCAGCGGAGAACAGATTGATGTTAGAAACAGGGTTCAGGTTTATCCAACAAGACTCAGCGTTGGCACCAGCGGCACTGCTAGCGGCAAACTCACTCTGCTGAAAACTCCTCTGTTTCAAACTGCCACTGTAACTCAAGGCAGTGTGTCTCTTAGTGAATCAGTGGACCTAAACTTGACTAATCAACTATCGGTAAACAACACAGACTACCTCAATGAAAATGGTGATTTTGTTTATGGCTATTTTCAGGCTTATATCAGTGGAGCAATCAACTTCATAAACCTTTTAGGACGGCTTGAAAAACAAAACGATCAACTGTTTTTCTTTCCAAACGAAGTCTACAATGGTGCTATATTACTGGAATCAGGCAGTGTATTTCTTAAAGAAGGTGTTTTTGATCCGGAAGGCAATGAGATTACAGTTGTGGAAAACAATTTTGAAAAAGAGCGTCTCAGTTCAGTAGAGGTCACACAAAGAGCTGCAACACCTATTCCCGGAACAGGCACGGAACTTGCCAGCTATTACACTGCAAATGGTGCACAAGATTTTGATCTTGCAACCTATTTTGACTATAACAAAGAATACATTTCTTTTCCGCTCACTGACGAATTAGAGACACTCTTCCTAACAGCGTTTTCAAACTCACAAAACTCCAGTTCTTCCATTGTGTCTATGAGTGCCAGCCTTACCTGGGAGGAGCAATAACCGATGCCTCAAATCAAACTGGGATTTAACAGAGTACCTGTTCCTAGTGTTACTCGGTTTGAACCTTTGTATGACATTGTTAGAGGTGTTCCGCTTCGAGATGCAAATAATAATGAAATTGTAACCGAACTGGAGGTTCCGATTCCTTCGCTGGCAAACTCCACATCTGCAACCAGCGTGTTTATCAATAATCCTGAACGTTTGCCTTTGGAAGTATCAGAAGTTTTTGCAGAATCCTCTGAGGTTAGCACAACCTTGCTAGGAATTCCCAGAGCAGAAACTCAACTCAGTTTGTTTTCAGACGTCAGCACTTATGGATTAAATCCAGAGGAATTTGAGTTCTATAATTTCAGCGGCGGCAGAGACCCCAATGGTTGGTACACCAGAAACAATGTGACATATGGACCCCATTATTATCCACGTTTAGAAGAAAAGGTTGAAGAACAAGCGCTTGCAGTTGAGGGATACCCTGTGAACTTTGGATTTCCAAGAGGGCCGCGATTCAACAACTATAATGAGGAGACCTATCAAAGGTTTGTTAATTTTGTGATTCTTGGTAATCAGTATTGGAATGATTATGTTTCCGGCTATCCTGATTTCGCAGAAGATCATTTTCTTGATCCCACTAAAGTAACTGTTTCAAACGGCGAAGTTGAATATCTAGTAGACGAGCAGGATGGGTATGATCTAATAGAAATATGGACACTGGCCTGGATGGATATCAGAGACGGCTTGCTGGAAGATCCAAAAAATCCTGGAGAGTTGATTACATTCTTTGAAGGGTTCGGCGCAGACGAAACGCGACCTGGCACAGGACAAGGCGGCGGGTATGGTTTACTGCAGAGCAGAAAAGCCTACAGATATCAACCTGGCAGGATCAGCGGATTTACTTTTGGATTCAGATGCTCCACAGATGAAACCAGCATTGAAAACATTATTGAATGGGGAATCGGCAATCCCACTGATCAATACGTGTTCCAGGTCAGAGGAACCAGTTTCTCCATAGTAAGAAGAAGCACTGTACCGCTGTCTAATTCAGTGCTGAGAAATCAAGGTCTCTCGCCTGATGATCAAGTTTTCACAGAATCAGCAGAACCAATTGTGGATACAAGTTTTTGGGAGTTGGTAATACCTCGAGAAAGGTTTAACAAAGACACACTGGACAGCAACGGTCCCAGTGGTTATTTGCTGGATCCTACCAAAGTGACCATGTACAAGATAGAATTTGGTTGGTATGGTGCAATAGGTGCAAAGTTTTATGCCTATATACCCACTGACTATGGTGGTGCGAGATGGGTGCTGATCCACACGCTGGTGATAGAAAATCAGCTTGGCGAGCCCTGTTTACAGGACCCTAATTTTAAATTTAGATACTCTCTCAACATCAGAGATACCTCCAGTTTGCGCACACCGCAATTCTTATACAAGTATGGTGCCAGCTGTTATATCGACGGCGGGGACAATTCAGCAGGAAAAATATACTCATATTCCAGCGATGAAAACACAGTAAATGCAAACGGTTATCAACCTTTGCTGGGCATCCTTCCTAAGAACACACTGTCAAACACAGAAGGCTTTGAAAAACCAAACAAAAACAACATATTTCCCAGCAATGTAAAAGTTGATTCAGATCAGCTCACAGAGATACAGGTAATCGAAGTAGAAGGGTGCGGTGCATTTGGTCACCATTATGCTCCTAGTTTGAGAGCTGCCGAAACAGGCACAGTAAGAGAAATCACTGTAATAAAAAACAATGGTGAAACCATTGAAATCAGCTCAGAAAGTCCTGCATTTGAACCTGCAGACGACGATGCTAAATTAATTGCGCCGGGATTATATAGTACCTACATGGTGTTTGTGAATGATTTTGAAGCTAACATAAAAAGAATAGGATTTGATGGAAGTTATGTCAAAAGCACATCAGGCACAATTCCCAATGA
>Ga0102930_1000885_pt1 | contig 10003 bp, 14 predicted proteins | sample SalPon1_B_H2O_MG_FD_84514 | JGI IMG/M metagenome (GOLD analysis project Ga0102930, IMG submission 84514) | Salt pond water microbial communities from South San Francisco under conditions of wetland restoration - Salt Pond MetaG R1_B_H2O_MG | ecosystem: Environmental > Aquatic > Non-marine Saline...
TCATCCACCGTCCAATCAAGAATCGGTCGATAAAGCCAGATTCCATCTGCGCTCTCTGGATCGCCTGACTGGTCGCCAAATTCGCAAACCCATTCGTCTGTAATCTTCTGGCGCGCCGCTGATTCATCGCGCCGAACACCAACCCAAACAACGATCCGGTCATATTCCTCAAGCAATGATTCCTGGTACTCCATGATTGGCTTTTTCTTTAATTCCTCGGTGCAAAAACGCGCCTTGCTTGAAGGAAAACGCCCTTTCCACTTTGCCATGTCCAGAAAAGGGTTGCCGGTAGGAACAAGATTTTTCAGTGCTTCATTGATTCTTGATTCAGGCACGCCATCATCGCGCCACTTGGTATTTACCGTCTGCCGCTTTCGCTCCAACTGCTTACTAAAATCCGGGCGAATACGCTCAATCTCGACCCCGGTCTTTTCTTCCAAATAATCGACAAATTCATACGTCAACTGATGTTCATGCCCGGTGTCAGCAAAAACCGCCCGAAGGTTCTTTGCCCCAGACTCAATCGCTTTTAGCAAAATCGCTGTTGAGTCTTTACCGCCGCTTAGGCTTACAAGGTTAATTTCGCTCATACCCCATACCCCTCAGCCAGATAAACCGCACTCAACGCCTTGCCCTTGATTGAGCAATGCTTTTTGCCGTCGTATTTGACCAGGCCTGCATTTTTTAGGTCGCTGATCCGGCGCTGCGCTTCAATGTGGCCCAGCCCGGAACGCTGCCCGATCTCCGGCCCGGTCAGGCCCTGCTCTTTTTCCAACACCGCAATCACGCGCTGGCGGTGCGCTCTGGCCTTGCCGCTTCTGTGCATGTGCTCTGCCGCGGCATAAGCCGGGGCTGTGTCACCTCTGTGGGATAGGACTTCCATTAAAATGCCTCCTCATCAAACGCCGCGAAATTGTCAAAGCGGAAGTGCTGTAGGTTATTTGCGAGCGGAATAGCAAGATTGCTTTCGCCGTTGCGGTTTTTCTTCACAAGAATCAAAGCCTTGTCTTTTATATCAGCGTCGTCATCGTCTCGGTGAATCAAGAAAATGATGTTGCTGTCCTGCTCAATCGACCCTGAGCCGCGAAGGTCTGTCATTTCTGGCCAGCGCGATTCCTTGGTATTGCCACGGTTAAGCTGCGCCATGACAATAACCGGAATGTTCAGCTCGATCGCCAAACCTTTAAGCTCTGCCGTCGTGTTGCCGATACCCTGGACCTCGCTCTGGTGGTCGTGGTTCATCAGATGCAAATGGTCGATCACAAGCACATCAAGGCGCCCGCTCCGGTGCATGGCTCTGGCGTATGCTTTGATTTGACCGACTTTCGGGCGAGCCATTTCGACAACCCGAATCGGCAGCTGACTGGCTTGCATCACCCCGCGTGAATACGCCGCCCAGTCAGCCTCAGATGCGTTCTTAATGTCTTTTAACATGGCATTGTTAGCACGCCCCTGCGAGCAGACAACTCGATCCGCAAGCTCTGACTGGCTCATCTCCATCGACACGTACAGGACCTGACTACCCTTACCGGCCATGTTCTCGCTGATGTTCATCCCCCAGGCAGACTTGCCGACCGAGGTCCGCGCGCCAATCGTTACAAGCTGGCCTGCCTGGATGCCGCCTATCACGCGATCAATCTCTGAGTAACCCGTCGGAATGCCGACATCGCCGCCACCCTCGGCCAGCTTTTGAAGCTCTGGCAATCTGCGCTTAATGATTTCGCTCAGCAGTGACGCTTCTGCAACATCGTCCTGGTCGTCCTCAAGTACCCGCGACATCACTTGGGCCTGCGCCAGCTTGTCGCCATGAGACAAACTTTCGTCAGCCAGGGCGTTGTAAGCCATGAGCATTGCCTCCATGCCCTTACGCTCTTTCGATTTGTTGCGAACAATGCCTGCATAGTGAGCAACGTTGGCAACACCTGGCGTATTCTCAACCAGATCAATCACATACTGCCGATGGTGTGGCATCTTGCTGATGACTGTGACCGCATCAATCGCGTTCTGGTCTGACTGAACATCAAGCATGGCCTTAAAAATTTCACGGTTCTGCTCATGGTAGAAGTCCGTTGTAGCCATGCGATCTAGCACGTCAACGCACTGTCGAGCTTCAGAGTCCAAGATGATTGCACCCAGCACTGACTGCTCAGCGTCTGTTGAGTGAGGTTGCGTTGCGTTAATCATTTCGCACCTCCGGCCCAGCGCATACCTTTTGGCAAGCCGTTTGTCTGGATAGGCTGTGTCTGATTAGGGCTTGATGATTTCTCCTCTCTGCTCAACCAAGTCAGCATCTTCTGCTTCCAGTTGAAAACATCATTGCCCTTCGCGTCTCGCCAATCACCTGCTTCGAAGTAATCAAAAAACTTCTTGGCAATGCCTGGGTTTCCTTTCTTTTCAGCGAAGGCAAAAACCTCGTCAAAGGTCGGTGGGTTTTTTCTGACTGGTTGGCGTTTATTCTTTGCAGGTTTTTTTGCTTTTGGCTGGGCTTTTTCTCCCTGTACTCTCTCTGTACTTCTCTCTGTTGTATCGTGGGTTACTGAATTGGTAACCGTTTTAGATACCGAATCGGTAACCGTTTCGATACCGTTTTGGTAACCGTTTCTGTTTTGGTAACCGTTACCGTTTTGGTGACTGTTTGTTTCGCTTAAATTCTTATCTTTTTTGGCCGGTTTTTCTGTTTGCTCATCGCCAGAATTGATCTCTGCCAGTGCGTAATAAGACCATTTTCCACGACCACCGTCACCGCGCTTTATCAACCAACCCATTTCAACAAGCTGCGTGGTAATTTCACTGATGCGTGACATTGGGTAACCAGTGCGCTCAGACAGCATTTCACGCGACACACGCGCCAAGTTTGTATTGGCCTTGCGCCATGACGTGATTGCCATCAGGACGCGAAGCTGGCGCAGTGTCAGGCGGTCATCTGCAAGCACTTCATACGGTAGGATTAAAAGGTCTGGTGTCCAGCTCATTACGCAACCTCCTGGCCACTCATGGCTTTTAATTTGTTTCCGAAGTACATTTGCCCTTTGCCGGTCAAAAGCGTTGTGAAGGTGGCTCTTTGGCCTTTTGACGTCACAACCAAGCCTTCCTTCACCTCAAACAATCCCTGATTGACGTACTGCTGATAAGGCTGGTTGTCCTGCATCAGATAGCCGTTGTCACGAAGCCATGCAAAAGCCTGGTTGCGACCGATCTTGAAGCCATCGTCTGCCATCGCTTTAACCCAGTCGCCAATCTTGACCGCAGTGGCGCTCTCTGAAATGGCCTTGCCGAACTCGGTCATTGGCTTGTCTTGCTCAATGCGCTGGACCAGCTGCACGTTTTGACTGCGAAGGTCCTCAACCATCTTGGCGCTTTGTTCCAGCAACTGATCCACCGTCATGGGGGCCTGCTGTTTTGCCTGGCGTTCGCACTCGATGAAATACTGACGCGCCTGCTTGCCGCGATCATTGCGCTCGACCATTGATAGCTCTTTGGCCATGTCCATAGACAACGCATAATCAATCGTCGGAGGGCTTGTCATTTTTTTATGAATAGTAGTGAAATCAACGTCTTGAGAGAATCCGTATTGTGCGATTCGCCCCTTTATCCAGTCTGCGAATCTCTGCTTGCTTCCCAGAAACGCATGCAACTCACGCGCATCAACCGTCTCGATCGTTGCGCCATTGATTTCAGCCTTGCCAATCTTTACAATTTCCATTACTATTACCTCGTAGTTTTAGTGATTAACCCGGTACGCCCTGCTCGGCTGCCGGGTTTTTTTATTGCCTAAAATTAGCCCCGCACTGGCCCTAGCATCGCAGCACTGGCTGCGCTACTCTTAACCTGACGGGAAACCCCGTAAATGTCGCGCTGGATCAGCGCCCGCAGATACTGCGATTTATTTTCGAACCCGAGGGCCCTTGCTATGAAAATCACTTCGTCGTACAAATCTTCGTCAACGTGCGTTTTCAGCTCTTTGTCGTTTCCCATGCTTTTCTCCCCGAACAAAAAAAGGCCAGCCTCAGCCAGCCTTGTTGTTAAACAACTCTTTTGGATAAATGTCTGGTCGGATTTCGTGGAGCGGTATTCCATACTGCTGGCTCAGATCAAACACTTTCGACAACGGCATCTTGCGCCGCCCTGCCTTCACGTTTGAAATAAAGGCATTTGTCACGCCAAGAAACTCAGCCAGCTCTTTTGTTGGTATTTTGGTCAATTTATCCATGACGCAAATTTACCAAATAGGAATTACCAATGCAAGAGAAATTTACCTTTTTCTCATTGTCATTTGATCAGCGTCAGCGGAGAATTTGTGTAGGGAGATGCACAATGGACATAAAACAAGTAAGATTGGAAAATCTGCTTACGCTTATAAAAGCCGTAGGCAGTCAAATAAAGTTTAGTCGCAAGGTTGAAATCGACTCGACACATTTGAGCCAGATAAAAAATCCGAAGAACAAAAAGAACCTTGGGGAAAAGCTGGCTCGCAAAATCGAAGGAGCGATGGGTCTGCCTTATGGCTGGATGGACAAATTGCACCACGATCCGTCCAAAGACATAACGGACCAGATCAACAGCGCTGAGACTGATATATCATGGATGTTAAACGTCGAGCCTGGGCCAGACCTTCCACGCAAAGGTGTGCCTGTAATTTCATGGGTGCAAGCTGGACACGCAGCCGAGGTCATAGACAGCTTTGCACCTGGTGACGCGGAGGAATGGGTGATCCCACATCACGAGCCAAGAGAGCACACTTACGCGCTGCGCATTTCCGGTGAAAGTATGGCGCCCCGATTCCCGTCAGGCATGATCCTTGTCATCGAGCCAATGATGATCGCAGACCCAGGTGATTTTGTGATCGCAAAAAATGGTGATGAAGAAGCAACGTTTAAACAGCTCATCAAAGAAGATGGGAAGCATTATCTCAAGCCGCTCAATCCTCAGTTTCCCGTTATCGAAATGGGAACTTTTGAAGTGATTGGTGTTGTTCGTGACGCAATAATGAAGCTGAAATAACCAGGCCTGGTAATAGCAACCCCCCCCTTAACCCGCCAACGAGCGGGTTTTTTATTGCCTAACGAAAAAAAATGTACTTTTTTGTCATTTACCTATTGACCAATCTATTTCCCTTTTGGTAAATTACACCCAAGTCAAACGGAAACGTAAGGCGACGAACAGAAACAAGCTCTTTAACAATTCGGATAAAGCAGGTTAAGCACAGTTGGGGCGCTCTCACCCTTTAACTCCCTGAAGCACAGCTGAAATCGACTGCTCGATCACCTGCTGATCTGGAAAACATTGCGATGAGTACAGACCCGGCGCCACCGTGGGGGGAGATAACGGGGCGGGAGAGCAAATTTTTCATTTGCTGGTCATTTGCTGGCATTTCATCTTTATCCGCGACCGCATTCGCTCTTTTTTAATTGGGTCACAGTGTTGGGTGCGGGCTTATCAAAATGGGCGTCGTTTAAGGTCTGGCATTGACCGGCGTAGCGAACAATGCGACACGGCGTCCATCTTGATAAGCGCAGGCCCATAGTTTATGTGGTTAAAACACCCGACTCATAATCGGTATTACTCGGTTCAAATCCGAGTGGGCCTACCAATTATCAAAAAGCGCATTCGTCAAATGGACCTGGGTTGCGGGTGCGCTTCTTAATAATGGAGGATTTTTATGGGAAAGAAACTGGATCAAATCTGCACAAACGTTGAGAAGCGTCGAGAGAAAGTGCGAGAGATGCGAGACAAAGGCATATCTCGTCTTGATATCGCGCGTGAATTAAAAACCAGCATCGCTGTTGTCGGAAAAGATATAAACGTGCTGGGTATAAGTAAGCAGGGAAGCGGGCATGTAAAAGGGCGCCGTGAGCAGCTAAAAAAGATTTACAACGGACAGCGTCAGGCTAAATTAGCTGAGTATTTTAAAGTATCACAAGCAACGATTCACGCAGACCTTATTGAACTAGGCTTGATCGAGCGGAAATGCAAGACCAAGACAAAGCCATCACAAAAAGGCGCGACGACGCCTGAGCAAATAAAAGAAACCCAGCTTTGGCGGCTGGCCCACTTTGTAGGAGCGCGTTATGACACTGCCAGACGAACCACTGTTTGAACGATTTAAAGCCTTCTTGCGCGACCACTACGCCGAGGAAGATTGGGCGGCTGTTGGTGCGATCATCGTATTTGCACTGCTTGTCGTTGATTTCTTTTGCGGTGGAGTTCTGCTTGTTACTTAGGAGGAAAAATGCTGGTTAGAACAGAAAATATAGACGGTAATATTGATGCTTTAAATAAACACATATTGCAACAAGAGGTTGAGGAGTTTGAAGCAGAATCTCTATTGCAAGCAAGAGTAGATAAAGCATCAGACATTGAACATGATCTTTTGTTTGAGATAGACACGCGAGACTTTATAGACCAAATGATTGATGAATATCCTGACTTATTAGAAAGCGCAATCATAAACCTTATTTACGCATCAAAAAAAGATGAGTTGCTAGATGGCACAAGTAGCCAAAAGAAATTAAAGAAACTTGCATACTTGCTTCAAGACAAAATGTCTGACTGGGCGTTAGATGAAGCAGTTTATTCAATTAAATAACAAAAGTAACCTGGAGTATATATATGCAACCAAATCAACAAATGCAACAACAAGCGCCAGTCGTAAACGGCCAAGTCAAAGCGATGGCCGAACGCTTGAGCGTCAACCCAGACGAAATGCACAACATCGTCATCAACACGGTGATGCCATCTGGCAAGCAGGTAAGCAATGAGCAGTTTGTCTCCTTTATGGCCGTGGCCAATGAGTACAAACTGAACCCACTAAGCAAGGAAATCTATGCGTTCCCGGCGAAAGGTGGCGGCATCCAGCCAATCGTTTCAATTGATGGCTGGCTAAAAATCATCAACACGCACCCGCAGTTTGACGGAATGGAGTTTGACGACAAGCTGGACAATCAGGGCAACCTTCAAGCCATTACCTGCCGCATTTACCGCAAGGACCGCTCGCGTGCGACCGAAGTCACCGAGTACATGGCCGAGTGCCGCCGAGGCACAGACACTTGGAACAAGTACCCGGTGCGAATGCTGCGACACAAGGCCACGATTCAGGCGGCACGGTATGCGTTTGGCCTGAGCGGCATCATCGACCCAGACGAAGCCGACCGCCACGCAGATGCCGGTGCAATTGAGAGCGGCCAGCCAGAAACAAAACAACTGACCGAATACACCGAGACGCAGTTTATGGAAAACGCCCAGGCCTGGCAGCAAGCGATTGAATCAGGCAAGCGCACGCCCGATCAAATCATCGCTATGGTGGAAAGCAAATACACCCTGCCAGAAAGCATGAAAGATTCGATCCTAAACATGGGCGCGACCGAAGCAGAATACACGGAGGAACAGGCATGAAAATTCACAACGTAACTCAAGGCACTGATGAGTGGAAAAAACTGCGTGCTGAGTATTTCACAGCGTCAGAAGCGCCCGCAATGATGGGCGTTAGCAAGCACATGAAGCGCGACGCCCTGCTGCACCAACACTACACAGGACAGTCAAAGCCGGTCAATGACTTTACTCAGCGCCTGTTTGACAGAGGGCATGAGGCCGAAGAACAGGCCCGGCCCATTGCTGAGGAAATCATTGGCGAAGAACTTTTTCCGGCGACCGTGACGGATGACATTGACGGCCTGCCATTACTCGCCTCAATGGACGGCATGAACATGGCCGGCGATATTATCTGGGAGCACAAGCTGTGGAATGACAAGCTTTCAGAAAGCATGGAGTCAGGCAATATTTCCAAGCACTACCTTTGGCAGATCGGGCAGCAGCTTTTGGTATCTGGCGCAGGCGGATGCCTATTTATGACCAGCGACGGCACAAAAGACAACTGTACTACCGAGTGGGTTAATCTTGACGTTTTAAGAGTGGCCCTGGGCATGGACTGGGAGAAAAGACTGGTTGACGGATGGAACCAGTTTGCCGTCGATCTTGAAGCCTATGAGCCGCCAGTTGTGACAGAAGCCGACGAAGAAATGCAATCGCTTTACTCGAACCTTGAAGCGCTCAAAGAGCAAAAACAGTGCTTGGACGATGAGATCAAGGCGATTGAGTCGGAGTTAAAAGGCAAGGCCGAGTCGCTGGGCGCGAAAGAAGTGGTCGGACAAGGGTTCAAGGTCGCGCTGGTTGAGCGAAAAGGATCAGTGGATTACAAAAAAATCCCAGAACTGAAAGCGGTCAACCTAGATGAATATCGCAAAGAACCAACCTTTTACTACCAGGTTAAAGCAGTAAAACAAGACCAAGCATAAAGGCAAAACCCCAGCGGGCGGTGGGGCCAATAACACCCGCAGTCAGGGCGTGGCACTCCTTAGAAAGCAACGCGCGTGACCTGGCCGGCTACCGCGCTGTTAGCGGTCCAATTCGATGCGGAGACTCAAAATGAACGCAGACCTTCACTTGCTGATCACCATTCTCACAACTGGCAAAGAAATGCTCAAGGTCGCTGTCAAAATACCAGGCGGCCATGACGTATTGCACGATTGGGAATGCTTTAGAGAGCCGGACGTGGTTGAGGAATATTTGCACTTTATCCCGCAACACGTTGCCGAGCAGATGGATGTGATACTCGAAGTCGAGCAGATCACCGAAGTCGTCGCACAAAGACTTTACACGTCTGGCATCCATGAGCACAAGCCAAGCATGGCAGAAATCAACCACCATTTATAGAAAGGAAACGAAAAATGAGAGGCGTAAACAAAGCAATCATCGTGGGAACCCTGGGCCGCGACCCAGAAATTCGGTACACCCAGAGCGGCAGTGCGATTGCCAATCTGTCCGTGGCCACAAGTGAGCAATGGACCGACAAATCCACCGGCGAAAAGCAGGAAAAAACCGAGTGGCACCGGGTTGTCATTTTTGGGAAGCTGGCCGAGATCGCCGGGCAGTATTTAACCAAAGGCTCACAGGTCTATTTGGAAGGCAAGCTCCAGACCCGCAAGTGGCAGGACCAAAACACCGGGCAGGATAAATACAGCACTGAGATTGTGCTGAACCCGTTCAACGGCGTGATGCAGATGCTTGGCGGTGGCCAGGGTGGCGGTCAACAAGGCCAGCCCATGCAAGGCCAGCAGCTCATGCAACAACAACCGGCGCAGCAGATGAACCCAAATCAGGCCGCGCAGCAGGCTCAGCAGCCGATGCCGCAGCAGGCACAGCAATCAAACAGCCTTGATGACGACGACGTGCCTTTTTGAGATGTACCTGGCCGGAATTATTTACACTGGCTTGATCTATACGCCCTGTCGCATAAGGCAGGGATTATACGGTGAAGCGAATAGGAGGAACCATGCAAGGAAAACGCAAACCAAAGAAGCTGACCGCCAAGCAATGTCTTGAGCGCAACGAGCAGCTTGAGCGAGAAAACATGATGCTAAAGATCGACATTAGAGAGCGCACCATAAACTTTCTGACGCAGATGCAGGTGTTCGAAGGCATTATGCGGGCCACACTTGAATCCGCCGGCACCATTGGCGAAGCAAAGCGCTGGTACGACGAATGGGTGCATGACGTGAATCAGATCGACATTGAAGCAATAGACCACAACGAGCAGATGCAGGCACTGATTGAGCGACATGGCTTTGAGATCGACATTAAAGATCACGGTGAAATGGTGGACCAGGCCTGGTCAAAAAAGGAGGTAGCATGACAAAGGCAAAACTATTTAACCGGATGGAATGGCTATCCATGGTGCTTTCCTTGCCAGCAGTCGCGCTAAACGCATGGCTCGCTGACCACTTTGCAGGGGAAGGCAACTACTTTATCAGCGCGATTCTGATTGCGACACTGCCGATTCTTGTCGCTGGGTTTGGCACGTCGCTTGAAGAGCAGATCAAAAAAGGCCAAGACAAATATACTTCAATCACTCAGCCAGTCGAGAGGATTGAATCATGGATCAAAAGCTCGGTGAACACTGACAGCGAAGCCGTGATGATGTCATGCTCTGTACCCGTTTACACCATGA